>Ga0126342_10010948_pt1 | contig 16213 bp, 15 predicted proteins | sample Cyp1metagenome_FD_92528 | JGI IMG/M metagenome (GOLD analysis project Ga0126342, IMG submission 92528) | Coral microbial communities from Lord Howe Island, Old Settlement Bay, Australia - Cyphastrea 1 metagenome | ecosystem: Host-associated > Invertebrates > Cnidaria > Coral ... | reverse complement strand
TACATATGTATATACATATACATATGTATATACATATACATACATAAATATACAGTATATATATAAATACACCAATTATATACCCAATAATAAAAATAAACCTCTATATTGGGGTTTGTTTATCTCCTGGGTTTACCAAATAATTCTTCCTTCGATTCCCGGGTTAACAGATCAGCAGGAGTCCGGGCTGCGAAGCCCAAGGCAAAGAAGGTGGGTACCAGTTGGTAGTTCAATACTTTGCTGCTGAAAATCGCCATTTGGATGCGCTGGATAGGTATCTAAATCATCCAAGGGTGAGCCATTTTCCATATGTTGAATTACCTGAGGCGATTTTTCGAGTTTTGTGGACGATACTTTTGGTTGGATTTGGTTGGTACAATCAATAAACACATCCTCTTCAGCCAGGCACCAAGAGAAAGACAAAAGCTGGACATTGCAGATACTTTGCGTTGAAGATAGCTGGGAAACTAACAGTTTGCTATGGAAAATAACCATTTTAATAGGTAAATCAACTATAAACGGGCCATTCTTCGCTTACCAGAGGGTAATCAAGAAGACGTGCAAGATGGAGAAAGTTTTTCACATGCAGACAACAAGGACTTCTTCATTCCTAGGAACCGAGTGAAACCAAAATCAGCCATGGCAATTAACCCCACGGATCGCCTCACTGGGCATGTGGACTGTGACTATGCCGATGTATGCAGTCAGGCGGTATCAGGCGGTTGAGGTAATGATGCGCACAACACGTATTTATAAATACATGCAATGATAAGATGTTAACTCACTGCAACTGCTTGTTTCTGTTTGTACAGCACAAGAGGGAGCTTTGCTTCACCTGGGATGCACGAAAAGTGAACGTGCTGCTGAGGATTACACATTTTCAAAGAGAACTGATGAAGTGCTCATCAAGCAGGTGGGTGATGTGTGAAATTCATTGTTTGTGCTATTTTGGAAACAAGATTTGACCGGGGCTTGGGGATAAAATTACGCAGCGGAGATCTTGAAAAGATTGTGATCGCCCTACATGCGTGATGTTGTGAATAGCTGTGCAAATCTCCATGGCGAACTGCAGGAAGGAAGCATCGATGGCCAGCAGTTCAACATTGAAGAATGCTGCTTGCACCAAATAATGTTATATGTGGTTCTTACCATGTGTTCTGCAGACCTCGGAAACTTGATAAGACGTTATGAATATATAGGGGCTGGGACCATTTTCTGGGGAGCATGAGCATCATCCGGCTGTACCAGCACAGCTGTTCTGGTGTGAAATACATGACCCATATCCAGAGTCATGGTGACGTCAAGATTGTGATTCTTATTTGAGGCAAAAATTGCGACATCTTCTTGCTGGAACCTCGCCCGCCAAGCCGTGCTAGGACATCTTTGTTAGTGCTCCCATTTTGTGCACAGAAATACATGGTCGTATGATGTCGTGTGATTCGTTGTAAGAAGAATGGTGGATGCTGGAAGTTACGCAGATGGAATGTGCATATTGCTGATTGTTTGACATTTCTGCTGGTGGAAAGAAGCAGCACTTCCCGGGAATGATACAGGTATGGTAAATCATTGTATCATAAGGGGTTGCAGGTCGATAGATGGCCCCCCCCTTAGCTCACTAAGGTTTGCGGGTCTCCCTGGCAAATAGACTAATCCACACCAACTAAGCCTACCTCAGGTGGAGTCGTGCCAACAGTTGGCTTTCCATTTCAGATGGAATGCACAACTCCTTGTGATAAGACAGACGTTTCCAGAATCATTCCCTTACAATTTTCACATATTTTCGGTCAGACCTGTGGGAGAGATACAGTGGGTCACATCCAGTGGCTCTTGTCGTTGATCGCCGGTTTGTTGTTCTTTGCCTCAGATCGCCACAAATCCAAGGACTACGTTGCCACCAGCTTCGTTGATGACTGCCAGAACTGCTCGGAAGCCCCAGAACCGGGCGACTGCCGGCAGAACCGGGATGGGACCCGCCTCGGCGCATATATGGAGGGATGAAGACAATAATAACACGAACCATCATGGATAGTCTTTTTGTGTCTTTTTAGAATATGGATGAACATGGTCCATATATGTCCATATTGTCAATATTGTAAATGTATATTATTCCGATTCCATATAATTATTCCTTGCATGTATTCATTGCATATTCATATCGTCTATCAGATGAATGGGATGAATCATGGACTCATGGCGTTGTGTCACCATGCTGGGTATATCCCCACTTCTCATGTGTCATAATTCATATATATAATTATATTGTTTGGGAATATAAATAAATCGATGTATATAAGTATGCTTATATAAATATCATTATCAATGATATTTTATATCATATCATTACTAGTATGATTATTATTGCTATTATTATTGTTATTATTTGTTGTTGTTATTATTATTATTTGTTATTATTATTATATAATATATATATATATATGTATCCCGTCATGATATTTTATGTGTTCATATATCAACCCAGCACTGGACGCCGCTCGCCGCTCGCCTTCACTTCACGCCGGGATTGCGGATCTCCGACCGCGCCAGGTCGGATCTTCATCGGTCCCGTGGAGAGCAGCGTCTTCGTGCGCAATTGCACGTCATGCAGCGGCCAAGCCGCAGAAGTACGGAAAACACCGGTGGTTTGACCGTTTGATTTTTCTGTGGGGATGCACCATGATGCACCATGATGCAATCATGTTTCTACGGAAAATGGGATAGTTCAGTAGTGAGATCGTCATACCCCCTGGTATTCAAAATTCTCACCGCTTCTTGGAAAAAATCATTCGCCTTTCAGTATCTGGATGATGCTGGATGATGTTTTTTGATGATGGGAATTCTGGGGAATCATCCTCATAGCTGGCCAGCTGGGAGTTTTTCTGCGCTGAGGCTTGGTCATAGCATGCTGGGGCCTGAGACTGCAGCTGGTGAAGATGCAGAAAACCTGGAGATGTCTTGGGTTTTTGATGGTTTTTGGAGTTTGATGGACATTTTGATGGCATTTGTACCAATAGTACTGTACCAGGTCCCATCATTTGCTGCGGGTCTTCCCCCCCAACAGCAGGAAACTCCGTCAACCATTGTCCGGACTCCTGACAAGGTCAACAGTATCGCTGCCGTGATTGCAAGGACGCGGAATGTCACCCATACTTTTTTCAATCAGCAATCCTATTGATTGATAACTAATTGATACTAATTGATAAGTGATAAATAGCAAATACAATTATTGTTGAATATTGTTGATACACTGACCTATTTGTAATCACTGTTATGTTAGATTCACCTTGATTGATAGGGCAAACGCAAAGTTGTTGCAGTTTGGTGCAGTCTCTTGTGTTTAGTAAACTCCATCTCTCCGCAAGGTTGGGTGATGCTGGAATCACATATTCGGCATTCACCAGCGAGGGTCCAGGATATTTCCACTGGTTGAAGGAAATTCCTTTCGACATCCTTCCACCCACGGTTTCTGGAGGATTGCAAGCTAGCGCTCTTCTCAGGTACAGAGCCCATCATTGAGAACTTCGGTGGCACCAATTGGGTAGCTAGCGAGAAGGTGGCAGTAATCCATCCCTTTTTTGGCGAAACGACCTAGTGGAATTTTGGGGATGATTTGATATGATTTGTCTTAAGTTTTCTCTTCATTTTGGGGGTGCCATTCAGAATGGGTTCTACATAGACCAAGAATGGGCCATGGGCCATGACGGTGAAGATATGGTGTCCTGAGTTCACCTGTACCTATGCTCGTTGAAATCAGTCCTGGATGGTCAAGACATTTGTTCCAACCAAAAAACAGAATCGGGATAGTCACAGCTGGGAAACAATCACAATGCCCTCAGATATCTTAGATATTTCTTAGATCAAATTGAAAGTTGGTGATTTCTTAAACCTCATCCAGACTAAGTGGTTGACACTTACAGTGCTTACAACTCCAGCTCAGGAGTAGCCAGAACATGGCCTTCGCCTGCTTTGACTTCAATTACTTCTCCTTGCGTGGTCAAATGGCGAACGCCGGATTGAAGCCCTGGAACAACAAGTGGTGGATGGTCTATGTTCCTTGGTGTTGCAAGGCTATGCAAGGCGTGCTGAGGCTTCACCAGCAAGGGATTCTAAAATATGTTGTAACTTATTGTAAATTAATTTGATTAATGTGATAAAACATTACATATTTCAAGAATTTTATGTCGTTTAATTATTTATATAAATTTAAGTGATAGTTGATGGGCTCATAGTGAGAAAAAGTGAGAACAATCAGGGTGCTGTGTTTTGTTTTTGTCATGTCATGAGCTTAGAATCAATTTTGGACTCTAAGGACTTCAACAAGAACGAAGAGAAACCGAACTGGAGTTTGCTGCCTCAAGAGGAGCTATGGTCGACCCCAGCGATGTCTGAAGTGGTTGGACTCTCGAGGAGGTAACTAGAAAACAAAATGAAAAAAACATCAAGAAGGAGAATTGCAGGGTGTGCACGTCATATGTTCATATGTTTTATATTATTACATATACGATCATATACGTATATATATATATATGTGTGTTCTTGTAATTCTTATTTGACAAATCTCTATACATATATGTATATATATATATCTTTTTACAGGAACATTAATCTAATCATATCTAATCCATCTTTCCATGGATTTACTGATGGCTCTAGGAGGCCAGCAGCCTTTTGAAGATCGAGAACTGCCACGGCCTCATAACGCCTGAGGAGTTGGAGAATGAAAGTGCCGAAAAATGGGAGGATTCAGATGGAGGGCTCCTAAGTCATGGGCTACCCCAATAGCTAGATGGTTTATAGTGGAACATCATAGAAAACCCCATGAAACCCGCATCAATTGCGGGGTTTCTAAGTCATGGGGGTACGAAAAAAATCATCCAAGTCCTTAGACTATTGAAACCCTTGGTGACTTGGAGATCATTTTAAGACCCCCCAGTCATAGGATAGAACATACCTCTGAAGAACTCCTGGTGGCACATTGAAATCGGCATCTTTTGTTGGACCTTAAAAACATATGTAAACATATATATAAACAACTATCTATATAGATCCAAGATATGAGATATATTGCATGACATTACTTAACAAGTTTGATGCAACCCTGAGGTTGCTCTGCGCCAGAATTGTGGAAGGGTGAAATGCCATGTCGGTGGACTTTCGATATGTAGATGTATATGTGATCCATCATCATCATCATCATCATCATTCCTTACGAAGATAAGTTGATGCTATTATCAGATTCAGCATGTTTGTCAAAGAGGGCGGTGGATTTGTTGATCCCTTATGAAGATAAGTTGATGCTATTAATTTCCTTATTAAACATATTTGTCAGAGGATGTGTTGATCCCTTCTGAAGATACGTTGATGTGATTACCCCATTTAACATATTTGTCAGAGGGGTGGTGGTGGATTTTTGATCACTTGTGAAGATAAGTTGATGTGATTAAACCATTTAGCATATTTGTCATAGGGCCGGCGGAATTATGATCCCTTATGAATATAAGATAAAACATATAAGTTGATGGTATTATCCCATTCCATGTGAGTTGACACTGGTGATGCTTTTTTCAGTGCGGAGTAACGTCCGGGTTGGACGGAACAAGTTTTTAGGGATGAAGAACTTGGATGGGCAAAAGACCGGAAGCAACCCAATTCAGTGGATGGGGGTTTACTATATAGAATACCCTCTGGTAATTTGTTACATAGCTATTGAAAATGGCCATTTATAGTGGATTTCCCATTAAAAATGGTGATTTTCCATTGCTATGTTAGTTTACCAGAGGGTATCAATGAATATCATTGAACTGTTGGAAGGTGAAGTGATAGTGCATTGTCCTTAAGAGTCATAGAGGACTGGAGGGGGTCACTTCAGAGCATTTATATTGCGACCAAAGGTGTCTGTGTCACGATGGTTGAAAGTCCTAAATGAATAAGTCATGAAACTAATTCAAAGGATACCTTGAAAATCAGAAACCAAGTGCGGCAGGTGTTGTTCCCATCACCCTGGGCAGCAGACCTTGGCCGTCGAAGGTGTGGGATGGCTCCAGATTTTCTTTTGGATGGAGATTCCAGGGTCTTCAATACCTTGGGTCACTGGGTATTATTTGCAGAGTTTTTGACCGATCTTGAAGTCATGACCCGAGTGCTGAAACAGGAGACGTGCTTCATCGTTTTCTTACCAGATTCAGAGCCTTTGATTGAGGCCGGAAGAACGGTTCCTTGCCTTCTGAAAATTCCACTGAGCAGAACCTGTAGCCTGGAGGAAACCACATGACCGCGGACAAATGCCGAATGTTTGCATCCCTCTCCTTTGACTCGGTGTTACGGACGCGCGAAGCCGCAGATTGAAATTTTGCAGGCGTTTCTCTCCAAAGCTTTAGCCTCCAAATGGGCAATCTGCCGGACACGAGTGGTGCGGTTACAGGCTGGGCATTGAATTCATGCAGAATTGTTGGTTTGTTGGGGATCTCTTTGGCGATATTGGTCATGTTTCTATAATATTTGATGATCTAATGATATTGGTTAATAAATGATAATGTGTGTTAATATACGATTAAATTATGGTTATTCTTCATTCTAGCTATATTATTATTATACATATATACATATATATGATTATACATATTATATATACAGTTGTTATTATTATTATTACTACTGTTACTGTTATTATTATCGTTATTATTGTTGTTATGTATTACTATTATTATTAATTATTATCATAATATATATATATATATATATATATATTGGACCAGGAATCACTTGAAGTATTCGGACAGAGAGATGATCATGGTTCTTCGAATTTGATTCAATTCATTCTGTAAGAGGGGCAAGGTGTAGAACGTTATATCCCAGCGATTCCCAGCTCATAAAATGGATTTACCTTCCCAGAATTGGATGGTTGCAACATCTGCAGCATACCCTTAATTTTTCTTTTTGGGATTGATAAAAGCTATGGTTTTCTGTGACAAAGTTTTCATTTGGATGGCCTCCAATATGCATGGTGACCCTAGATGCTCCACAGTATGCGCCGCTGGATGTCAGGATCTTGTTTGAAAAACATCATACTGACTTAATTCTGCTATTAGACGTTGAAACTCTTCTACCTCCCTCCCAAACATCATGTCTCGGTGTTTGTTTTTTCACGCTCAATTCACTATGAATTCATACTCAGTGGAGGACGTAAGACTATGGCTGTACTACCATGAGTTTTACCATGCAAACATTTTCCAAACATCATCCAAGAGTCATTAAACAGTTACCTTTTGGTTATCAAGCATGGTAATGCAACTTCCTCATTTAGTTTGTTCATCGCATTTACATTGTTTTGTTATGTTTTTTTGTTGTCATGTTTGATATAAGAATGGCAATATAGATGTTTTGCATTATATATATATAGGTGATTCACTTACATCAAACATATTCAAAGATGTTTAAGAGTGCTAAACGAATCCATCATAGCCATGTGAAATTATCGAATGATCCGCTGACCTCCATACAGATCATCACCCCAGCAGGAAGAGCAGCTGAAGACCTTATTTGCCTGGGCCAAAGAGCCCAAGCTGGTGCTCCGATGCAAAGGCTGCGAAGTCGTGGGAATGCAGGCGCTGAAATCCACGGGGGCGAGATTCGATGCTCCGAAAACACATGGTTCTTTTGAAATATTCACAGCATAAATTAATACATTACATACATACATACATACATATATATATATATATTATACATGAATTTAGATAAACATGTAGTTTTTTCATTCACATCATTGTCCAAAAAATCATCACGACTCGGCGCCACATGGTGGCGCCTTGGTGAAGCCTTGGTGAAGCTGTCACAGGTCTGTGGTGACCACATCCAAAAGCAGGTCCAGGCAGCACAGGGCCTCACCCAAATTCCCAAATTTTGTGGAGAAAAATATGGTAAAATCATCTCTGACACGTGGATGAATCAGACAACTGATATTGGTTTGTTTTGTTTTTCCAGTGTTTCAAAAGTTAGTTTCTTTCTTTGCCAACTCATTTTGAGCATATATCATATGCTTACTGACATATATATATTTATATGATATAGGTGTATATATATGATATAGATACATATAGTATATCTATGGTGATATCTCCATATATGTATTGATCAAAATCACCAACCATATACATATAGAACAGTTTATATAGATAGATAAATATATGATATTGGCGATCAAGATTTGCTAAACTGTTCTTGTCTTCATGGTGTTGATGGATTGACTGCGCAGGATACCTTGGCGTTGACTGGCCTGGCCACGGGCGCTAAGAACATTCGCGTGGTGCCAGACAAGGAGAGGGTCGGCAGTCCCTGATTTCAGGGAGGTTTTATGTGGAGTTTTAGGATTTGTTAGGTCATTTTTTGTTGGGGACTCAACTCAATGTTTGAGACGTTAAGTTGAAAGTTGGAATCCGTGCTGTAGCATTTCAGACACTCTAAGGACCTAGGCACGAGTTGTCGTTGTTTTCGTGTGAGGGATGATGAGAACTAATTGCAAGACTGCGACAACTACACTTAAAGGCCACAAGTTATAAACCCAAAGGTGAACCAACACTTTCATGGGTCATTTCGCCCGCTGACGTCAGATCACTACCCACCAGGACACTGACACACTGGCAACGCACTTCTTTCAGACTTGGAAGGATGAGGCGCAGCACTGAGTGGTGGCTACAGCCACCTTCCCGTATCACTTTTAAACCTTCCGTTGCATCAGTTGGCCGAGAGAATCCGAGAGAGGGAGTTTGCAACATTTCAACATGTCCATTCTTTTCCGATTCATTTGCATGTCACGCATGTGAATTCCATCAAACGTTGGCTGGTATACCACTATTATACCTTTATTGGGGAATGGTCATCAGTCTATTGTCATATAGAAATTTCTATACCGGGATAGATGACCATTCATCCCGTGCTCTGAGGTATAGGGCCCCATCTCGAAGACCGAGCGGGGGCACCACGATCAGAACCATGGCAAGACAGAAAAAGGCATGAGCCAAGAGGATATGCAAAGATATGCCAAGATATATTTACATATATATACAATTATATACATATAGATATAGATACATGTAAGATATATGATACATAAAAGAAAGAGAGAGAGAGAGAGAGGGAGACATGTTCTTTTCATCCCGACAAGTCCATTGATATTTGGCTGAGCCGGACCCACCACATTTGGACACTTGGCTGGCTCATAGATTCTGTCTCACCATGCTGCAGGCATTCCACTTGAACTTCCAATTTTATATGTTAGGTCCCCAGCAATGGTGCCAGCCTGCTTGGGAATGCGTCAAACTGGCACCAGCAACCTGCATTCATCGCTGAGAAGGGTGAAGTATTTCCGTTTTGACACAAGCCACATTTGACTTCCACTAGCCGTGGTACTCTGTGAGTACGGCAGTGTGCTTAATTTGTGCAACAACCGAGGGGGGTGTCTTTGGGACTGACAGGAAAGTTGAATATTCTTAGACATGTAACGTCTGCACGAAATTTGAAAGCCAGAACCGGATAACTCCATGGCAAGACAGCACTACAAGCCATAGTAGAATCAGCCACAGCTGAAGCGAAACTTACCAAATCCGACATGGTGCGGTAATCGTTTGGAGCCGGGTTTGAGCCATGTCGAAGGTTGCTTGGCACCAAATAGTATTGCCATTTTTAGACCCCAGGTGACTGTGATGACATCGACAAAATACATCAAAATACAATAGTTCGCTATATCGCTATAGGCTGCATACTAGAAGTTTCAAATTGTTTTCCACACAATTTATGTTTAGCTTGCGATGCAACTTGATCCCGCTTCCACGCCAGACCCCATACACGATGTTGTTATCTTAAAGCGGAGAAACTGCCCGGTGCAGGCACTAATTCAAGCCAATGTGAATGAATGGATACGTATTTGAATGATAACAAGAGGTTTGTGATTGATATGTTGATACATGTTCATTCATGTTCATTCATGTTCATTCATGTTCATCACAGGGAAAATGAGATCAGCGACTTCCTTGGGGATATCTCCAGTCCATCCAAGGTGACGAATGTGGATTTGGATGATGACGCCGTATCGGACGACGAGGTTTTGGCTGCCAGCAATGGTGTCAACGGTGACGTGAGCGGTGCCAACGGTGACGCCACCATGGGGGATGCGCCGTTGGCCGCGGGTGATGCGCCGCCGCAAAGCGACCTGCGGGTGGCTTTGGCGGGATGGGGAAAAAGTTGGTGACACCTAACTATACTTCTTATATAAAAATTGATCATAAACCCTAATTGTTAGTATTGAGGTACATTAAAGCCTAATTTAGTTAATCGATGTCGATCGTTATTTTTAAATATGTTCAAGGAATAAGTTGGTTACAACTGAGAACCGCATCTAACTATAGTCATGATAATCATACCTGATTTGTAGTTACAAACTAAGTTGGCTAAGTATGGGGCACCACCTTGTGAGCACAGACCTTTGATCCAATAAATAAATATAAACTACTGTAAATACATGTAAATACATGTAAATACAAGTAAATAAATCCTGGGGATGTTCAGAAACTTCAAATGGTCAGAATGGGAGCCTATGCCTATTGGAGGCGACCTTTGACGCTGGTTTCTTGAAGAGTGAGCATGCTGCAAATGTACATCGTGTGGTTAAACCAAGGGAATCCAATCATAAACCAGTTCAATCATGCCATTTGATGGGTATTGCTGTATTACAAAACACTGTAAAATCATACGGCCAGAAAATGCTGTTGATTCTGTTTGGGTGGAACCTTCTTAATTGTTGAATATGATAACATGATGAAACAGCCGTTGTATCTTGAAACTTGAAACCCTCGACGTTTCGGTGGATCCCTTCCCATAGGTCGAGCTAGAAGTGGCCACGGATGATACGCTGGTGGCACCTCTGCTGGTGGAAACTGATACGCTGGATGGGATAATCCAAGAGCCCGTGGATATGGATGCGGATGACGAGGTTTTGCAGATAGGCCGGGCACTGCTGGACCAAACTGCAAAAAAACATGGCAGTATGGTTATTTACAGTACTCTCCAAATGGGAGTCAACCATTTTGAGCCATACTTTACACATTTCAGGAAGTATTTGGTAGTTGTGTCCTCCAGTCTTGGCAGCAAGATGTTTTTGCACGTCAGTGCAGCGTAGGAAGACCACAGAGTGAGCAGGTAAATACAAAATATGGCTATGGCTCAAAATGATTGACCAATATTGACCAAAAGAATGGGTCAAAAAACCCTCTGCCAATCAAAGATGGCAATGGAACATTACCGGAGGGTTTACAGAGGGACTTTGGTGATGTAAATTTTACTAAATGGTAAATCGACTGTAAATGGGTGATGTATATAAATGGTATCAGCAAAAACCCATCTACAGACGATTTACATCACCCATCACCCATTTAAATGGTAAAACAAAAAGCCATGATTTATTTTCAGATGATTTACATCACCCATTTACAGTCGATTTACCATTTACCCTCTGGTAATTTGTTACATAGCTATTGAAAATGACCATAGAAATAGTGGATTTTCCCATTAAAAATGGTGGATCTTTCCATAGCTATGTTAGTTTACCAGAGGGTAATTTCCATAAATGGAAGTACCCCAATAGCTGGATGATTTATAATGGAACATGTCATTAACATGTCACCAATTTTTAATGGAACCTAGTCTTCCAACCCCTATCTGCCAGGGTCTATGTTAATTTACCAGAGGGTACCATTTACATCACCATTTACAGTTGATCAAAAACAGATGATTTCTTCACAGATGTCCGAGGCGACATGCAAGATCCATGGATTGATCCAGACTTCGCAGAGCAGGCGTAGCGCCTATCGTAGCCAACCCCCGCAAAAGGGCCGCAAGGGCGGCAAGGGGCTAGACTTGTGGATTTGAGATGGTTTGATATGAATATATTATATTGTATAATAATGGTTTTGATATGGTTTGATATGGTTTTGATATGGTTTGATTTGATATGGTTTAATAATGTTTAATATAGATTATGATTATAATAGTATATGAATGAATTATATGGGTTTGATCCATTTTGGATCCATTTTTGACACGATTTGTCTGTGGATGTTTCTTTGGATTGGGACATTTATGAGTTATTATAAGTCCCCCGTTCACGGTGGATCGCCAGTTACTGAACTTGAAGTGACTGAACTTGTGTCATTTTCAGCTGAATCCTCAGCTGAATTGATTTGAGTGACTGCTCCTTTCTATTGAAATTCCAATTTATTGTAATTCAACCGGGTAAAATGTAATGTCAACTAAAAGCACTACCAAAACATCCAAAACACTTCTGTCCATCTCGGATTTGGACCCTTGACGTTGCCAAGGTCCAAACAGTGCCAACATCATGGGGGTGTTGGCATGGTATTGTCATTTTCAGATAGCTAGCTTATAGCCTTAACATTGCCTTAACAATCGATGCCGATAATGAGATATCTGGGACTTTCAACTTGTTCAACCTCTGGGATTCACATCAAATTGTGCATGTCCGCAATGACACATTACGGCACCCATTCAAAGAATTTCCAAAAAAGCGATCCCCTTATCTCGTAGAAGCTGGTCTTTGATGGTTATAAAGCAAAACTTCATGAAAACAATACCCTGGGTCTATACATGACATAATATGTCTACACTAAGTACCAACCAGACTTCTGGACCAAATGTTTGGATCTCAACTTCTGCCGATGTTTGGCATCGTTCCCATTGCGGCAATGGACACGCTGATCTGGGCAACTTTTGTTGTCGACCTGGGTGTTTTCCCCCCAATCTCATCCATTCATAATCCAACTCAGACTCACAGATGAATCCCATTGACCCTGATATGACTCGTATTCTCAAGAGTGAATAAGAGTGAACAACATCACTCTTAAATTCAAGAGTTGGATAAGAGTGGGAATAGGTTATTGATTAAATATGAAATATAAGCTACTAACCAATCTACAGATACTTAAGTAATCTGAATGTGTACTATATCTGAATGATTATGAACGACTGATGGGAAGTTTTTTCCCCCCCTGAAAGCAGTCAAAACCCATCGTCCAGAACGAACGGATGGAGAAGGCCTTTGGCATCGATGGTAACGTGGCAAAATGGCAATTTTTAGTAGTGGACAAACCAAGTAAGGAGATTTTGGCGAATGGGATATCATTCTGATACCATATGATACCATGATTTTTTTGGGATGCCGGGCATGTTTTTCACAGAAGCAAATCGTCAGACATCAATATTGGTGACAGCAGGTGATATGGGGATGGATCGGAATGGGGAGATGAACATCCAGCACCAGCTACAAGATTTGGGTGTGAACAGAAGCAGGGTTTTGACCCCATAGGAAGTTGCGGCTGAATCAGCAACTGCAAAGCTATTTTTTCTCGGGATGGCGTTTTTCGCCAAGATCTTGTGGAAAATGTTAACACAACTTCATTGTTGTGGCACAGAGTACAGTCAAAGCCTTTGCAAGAGCAGTCGCTTGGACAATTCATTGTGTCCGATTACGGCATCTTCTCGTTACATTCATGATTCACAGCATGAATTTAGTGATTACATTCATGATTCACACCATAAATTTGGTGATTTATAGCCAGCAATCCAACATCATTTTCGCCTCCAAGATGTTTATCCGCACGAGGCGAAGGAGAGCGCGATCGAGAGGTGCGATGCAACATCGTTCACCACAAAACGCATGCTGTAGGGCCTGTATTGTAGGCTATTGTCATTTGGTTGTTTGGATGACACATGTTGTACAAAGTTGTCCCTCAAGTGAAAAATGATATATTTGACCAACATGTTCCGAACAGAAACTGTCAGTTGGGATCGATTTAATACCCAAGCCTGCGGCTTGAGCGACACGGGATGTCAGGACAAGAATGTATCAATGAAAGTTGAAAGCCCCTGGCTATCACTGCAGAAACCAAGAGTTAACAAAGTGCCACTCCAATGCTGCCAGCGCTAAAGCTCATTCGCAATTGCCTTTCTACAACCAAAGAACTCGTTCGTATGCCCTGTCCATGTCCCAAGAGTTGTACATCTTGCTTTGTCATCTGGGATCTTCATAAATCTTCATGAATCTTCCCATGAATCCAGTCATTGGAGTCATGGTTTTCCCCTTTACCAACAGCGCAAAAAATGAGCGCGCTGCTGCCGCTGCCGGCTGTGCCGGCTGTGCCGGCTGCGGCCACGCCTCAACTTCCCGCAGCGCGGCTGCGGGGCACCACTCCTGGTGGGATCAATGGCGGAAGAGTTGTGCCTTGGGAGAAATGGGAAAACCATTGGAAAACCGATGAATGGGACATCCGTTTGAAGGATTCCATATTTCTTCAATCTGATTGATATACATAACATTACATAAGAGATGCGGAATATATGTCATTTTGATTCACGTTGATGAAAATTCTTGAATAGGTGATCAATTACAGGGTAACCCTGCCGAACTAAACAGTTCATTGATTTTGGGTTGATATTAGCGATTGGAGGCCTTGTGAGCCACGGTGAACCCATTGTCTTCTGAGGTTCAAGAAGCCGTGATGAGATGAACCAATGATGAAGCATGTTGAACCCCTGCTATTGTATTGTTTTCTCCAGAAAATATTGTAAATCAAGAATACCGTAGTTCATCAGGTCATCATCATGTTTCTCCACTAAGCAGCTCGAATCATCTCATTTATTACAGGTAAATGATAGCAGAACGGGGAACAACCTCGGTGAGGTTGACACAATAGTGGGTGGTACTATCCCAACGAACATCACGACCCTGCCAATATATTTATAGGAGTTGTTTGACAATTCTTGAATCTAAAATGGATTCTTCTCAGGATCAAACTGTTGCTGTAGTATATCCCATATGCATCCATATGCTTCATGTATGGAATATTTACTGTACCAACATTTGCCCTAAAAATGACCCAAATGTAGGCAAATATTCCATACATGGAGCATCTGGGTATCGTTAGTTTGGGGGGATATTCCATATCGAACTGGGTAAACGGTGATTGTTATGATTTCAAACCGTGATGGTTTGACTCCGCTTCCGAAAAAAACGGATGGGTCGACCCACTGTGATGGGGTCGGGGGTTCGCTTGGAGCGCCGAAAAGTGGATCGCTTAGAGCGCCGGAAAGTGGATCGCTTGGAACGCCGAAAAGTGACATAAGAGATACATAGTGCTAGAGTTCCATACATATGCGCAGAGGCATATAGCATCATATAGCCACATAAATGGATGCATTCATATGTCGCTGAAGCACGCGATAACATTCGATGCGATCCACTTTTCGGCTTTATACTTGACGAAGAAACGTATCAGGAACATCTTGCAAGTTACCTGAAGAAGAGTTTTGAACGTACCAGGAACGTCTTGCAAGTTACTTGAAGAAGATGTTACAACGTATCAGTTCCAGGAACAGCTGGCACGTTACCTGAAGAAGAGTTTTGAACGTACCAGGAACGTCTTGCATGTTACTTGAAGAAGATATGACAACGCATCAGGAACATCTTGCAAGTTACTTGAAGAAGATGTTACACGTAGCAGGCACGTCTTGCATGTTACTTGAAGAAGATATGACAACGTATCAGGAACGTCTTGCAAGTCACTTGACGAAGATGTTACGACGTAGCAGGAACGTCTTGCCTGTGTGTGCACAGGAACATGAACGTTATTACCCACCCCACCCCACCGCACCCCACCGGCAACTGATCATGAAAGAACAGCGCAGTGCCTGTGTCTGCAGGACAGCAAGTTGCTGTGCCTTTGTGTGCACAGGAACATGAACGTTATTCCCCCACCCCAGCCCACCCCACCCCACCCCACCGGTAACTGACCATGAAAGAGCAGTGCAGTGCCTGTGTCTGCAGGACAGCAAAAAGATGATGAGGTTGCTGTGCCTGACCCCATGTCCCAGCTCCGTGTCCCCAAGTGTTACCCTAAAGGTATCATTCTCTGGTGCTCTACAGTGGAATGCTAAAGTCGTGCCTAAAATTTGGAAATCATCGTAAATAGCTGGGGAGCACTTGATTATTGCGAACATTTGTTTTTTCCCAAGTGTTGAAACATTCTTCTTATACATACGCGATTCCATGGTGTTTTAAGATTTGGGCATGACTTAGGCATGAGTTTCTTGAAACAGCGATTCCATGGTGATTTACTAGCAAATTTTGACCCAGGCATGAGTTAGGCAT
>Ga0126342_10010947_pt1 | contig 16213 bp, 15 predicted proteins | sample Cyp1metagenome_FD_92528 | JGI IMG/M metagenome (GOLD analysis project Ga0126342, IMG submission 92528) | Coral microbial communities from Lord Howe Island, Old Settlement Bay, Australia - Cyphastrea 1 metagenome | ecosystem: Host-associated > Invertebrates > Cnidaria > Coral ... | reverse complement strand
ATACATACATACATACATACATACATACATACATACATACATACACACATACACACATACACACATACACACATACACACATACACACATACACACATACACACATACACACATACACACATATATATATATACATACATACATGCCTATACTTACCAACCTACGTAGGTACATACATACTACACCCAACCCACCCCACAGGGGGGGGGGCGGGGAAGCATGTATGTACCTTGCATGATAGTTGGATTCCAGGGAGGTAGTGCGCCCAATCCTAGGAACCATCCCCATGGGGGGGGGGAGGGGGGGGGTTGCGGGCCTGCACCATATAATACCATATATATATATATCTATATATATATATATAAAAAGGAACAAACATTGGGATCTGAATGGATCAAAACTGAGAGGCTCGGGACATGGCTTCAGCCCGCAATGCCCGGAAGTTCTACGTCTTCCCGCCGCTCGGTGATATGAAAAATGTTGGCTTCATATCCGAAAGATATGAACAGATGGATATCAACAGTTGAAAAAAACACAACTGTAGCATAGTGATGCATAGTGGAACATACTATATATAGCTACTTTTGGCTATTCAGAGTTTGAGTCACAGCCGTTTGGTCCTCCCAATTGCTGGCGACCGCAGGAATGAATTCTTTCGTGAGACCTACGTTGAGCGGCCACTTACTGAGAACGTTGGCCGATGGGGAAAGGCTGCAGAATTGACGTCAGGATTGCTACGATCAAGAGATATCAAGAGTATGATTCTGGTTGTCTACCATCTGGTTATTTAACATAGCCATGGAAAATCACCATTTTTAATAGGTAAACCATCTATACATGGGCCATTTTCCATGGCTATCTGAAATAACCAGAGGGTACATCTCCCAAAATTCATCAACAGTCCAGAGCAACGTATGTTTTTTTTCACAGCTGTGATCATCTTTCGTATTATCTGGGAGGTCAGAATGTTTCCTAAGGGTCGTTTGAGGTGTTGCAGCGTTTTGCTTCCGATATTCGACTGTTCAAAAAGGATTTGGTTTGTGGGAAATAGACATAGCTGGTTGGTGATTTCAAACATTGTTTATTTTTCCATTTCATATATGGGATGTCATCCTTCCCATTGACTCATATTTTTCAAGATGGTTATTGCACCACCAAGCAGATGAGAGATGTTAGAATCCTCTCATCTTATAGAAGATAAAAATCCCATGTATTGTGGACCATTTTTTATTTTCCCATATATTGGGAATAGTAACCCCAACTGACGAACTCCATCATTTTTCAAGAGGGTTATTGCATCACCAACCAGCATAGCTATTGAAGAACACCATTTTTTCAATGGGTGAATCATAGGACTTTATCAGACTGGGCCATGCCTTCAGCGAGCTGCGAAAAAAAAAAACCAGAGGCTAGTCACTGGTTGAATCACCCATGATGGGCGACCATGATGATAGGCCAAAGTCCAACCTTTCGAGGAACATCAGCATGTTTGATATGTTTGATGGTTCAGGCCGCCATTTTTTCGTGAATTCAAAGATATTCAAACCATTGCTTTCCAGATGGTTTTGTATGTTTTGTTGATATATGTCAACTTGTCCGAGACTAGCCATGCTAAATATGAAGTACGATCAATAGTGATCCATGGGCATCATTATCATTAATATTTCATCACATGATTATCTATATTATCTGAAACTATATATTGATATCATTTCAAATGATATATAAATTATTCATTGGATTGGTTTAAGGGAAAATCTACAGGAAACTATCTTTTTTACCATTGAATATGGGGATCTCCGGTTTCAATTTTGCCTTAAACCAATCCAATGAATTATAGTACCCTCTGGTTATTTAACAGTTCGCCATTTGTCAAGATCCACCATTTTTAAGTTCGGGAAACCATCTATTTCGATTAGGGCCATGGCTTAACCATGGAGAACTGTTAGTCATAACCAGATGGTATAGTGATTGATACATAACCATGGAAATATCCACCAGATTTAATGGGTAAATCCACTATAAATGGCCATTTAGTCATAACCAGATGGTAATTATGTTGATCCTTGTTTTATCCAAGATTTCTCAACTCGGCCATCATAAGCCAAACAACCCTTTCCGCCAAGGCTCCCCCAGGAGTCGCAGAACGATCGGAACGACCGGGCCATTCGGCGGGTGGCCCATTGGTACCGGCGCCATATCGTGGCTGGGCGGAGATTTTTGGGGCCTGGATGACTTGGATGACTTGGATGGCTTGGGGTGACCCTATAGGAATTGAATTCATTACCCATGACGGATCCATATATGGTATATATGCTAACATGACTGGGGTATATTGATGGTAAATGTTACCATATATAGCAGCACCATGGATCCTATGGGTTACTTAAAACTATCTTTTTGGACCCATCGAATCCCATCGATCCAGATGAAAAAATCTGGATTGGTTGAGAAGATCTTCTGGGTTCAACCCCAAAGTTGTGATAGCAAAGTTGAAGTTCCCTGGTGAACTGGTGGGGTTATGGCAACCAAAAATAATCATTGGGTTTATAAAGCAAGAAACATAACTGGGGCCCACGGGCCCACCTTTATTTCGCGGAGGGCAGTTTCTATTAACATTCTTGATAGTTCAATTCTCATCACCATAGAATCACCTTAAAATTCCATTAAATCATCATTATATTCCATATCATCATCAAAACTCCATGCAATCATAAAATCCCATGAATCATATAACTCTCATTAAATCACCATTCGAAAAGTCTATCATCATAAAATCCCATGAATCACCAATCCCATGGAAATCCCATAAAAAAAACCAGCCTGTCTCACGATTCCCAGCATCTCCGACTTTAAGGTGGGTCCTGAAGTGGTGCTTTTGACGGACGACAAGGCGTGCCAGGGCAAGGCCACCTCAGATGGGCTCTTGGCGCTGCGGGCCGCGGAGTTTGTGGCGAAGATGCGGAAGAAGTGTCTCGGATGGAGATACCTTTAGATTAATGTTAATTAATGATCCGCGTTAAAATTTAAGCTACAGATTGAAGGGCCCTGGCCTAACAATCTAATGCATTTTATAAGTAAAACAGGGTTTTAAAAATGGGACAATTAATTCATGGGATTACCTTTAATGATGGTACGGGATTTCATCCCATAAAATCCATTAAAATCCCATAAGATCTTCTTTTGATGGTATGGAACTGGAGATACCTATATAGATTAATGTGAAAATTAATGGGATTTACTGGGGTTTACATGGATTATACCATCAAGAAACCCATCAAGAAACATACCATTAAAATCCCATCTCTATTCTGGTTGATGGTTTTCTAATGGTCTTGTTTTTTTTTTAGAAAAAACCCATGGTTGACAGTTTCTCCAACACTTAGTGACTTAGAGGTGGTTGTTTTTTTTTGATCTGGACTATGAACAGTTCAGCCAGAGATGGAAAATCCATTGTTTAATTGGTTCTTTTTCATCAATGGAGATCCAAATTAGATGGAAACCATAGGTCATTGAGTTCGTGATTTAGCTAGATGATAGACTATTGATACATTATATATACATACATATAGAATCATATATATATATGCACATAATAATAATGATAATGATAATAACAATAATGATAATAATAATAACAACAATAATATATGATATATAATATATAATATATAATGTATAATATATAATGTATAATGTATAATATTATATAATAATATACTATAATAATATGTTGATACACATCTATCTATATAATATGTATAATCTGGATGAATTTGATCATGACCTCACGCCCTGACGTCACTGGAATGATGCTTTAGACTGCGGAGAATCATCTCCATGTGGCCGCAAGTTTGGCTATTTTTTGTTGGATGAGTTCCTCGGGAAATCTTTTTTATGCTATATTTTGGCTATATTTTGGCTATTTTTTAGGGTTTCCCATGAAATCTTTTAACAACAGAAATGCTGGCGATATTAGGTACTATGAATAGTACTTATAAGACGCTAAGAGTATTCTATATGATACTATCAATCGTACTGTCCTGTCCTCAATAGGTGCTTGGTCATTGATCTCACTAAGAATCTATATGAGGCACTTTTTTCACGATCAAAATTCTGGTAATTCTATGTAATGATGCTACTTAAGGAGAGTTCTCTTATGTCTGGAAAGTGCACAAGACACTGTGTAGCGATAGAGGCCCCCAAGAGTGATACCTGTAATTGTACATGATGTCCAGATATGATGTTGTCTTATACAAAGTTGCGTACATGCAAGAAGATTACCGATACCCCTAGCGATACCGGAGCGATACCCATTTTTTGCGGGAACTTCGCGAAGACAATGAATTTTGACAACGGCCTTTATACAAGGGGTGGATGGATAGGGTTTGTTCAACACCAAGAACCAAGTTTATTGGGTGTCACCTTTGGCGGGGAATACCCCGGTTTTCTGTGTTCGCTAACCCCAGGGTAGTTTTGTTTATTGCAGTCAGTATTTACTGCTAAGTTTTTTCGTATTTATATAAAGGGCACATGCAATTAGTATTTTCCTTAAACATAGGCTGGGCAATCGTTTATTTCCGGAAACATATTGTTCGATTCTGGGATTAGGCAGATCATTCTTAATATTCCTGGTGAGGATTAGATTGGGTTCTATCACTCTCTATCTCTGTATACATATGTCATCTCATCTCACCTTATCTCATCTCATCTCTTGTATTTTCTATATCTTATGGTATCCGAACTTACCCTCTGGTAAACTAACATAACTATGGAAAATCACCATTTTGAATGGGTAAACCCACTATAAATGGCAATTTTCAATAGCTATTTTGACATAACCAGAGGGTATTTTATGAGTTTTGATCTTTCAGACTCACATTTTTCCAACGAAACCGGAGGTTTCCAGAGGCCGGCGAGAAACTGGCGCTGAGGGATGAGGAAGAGGATGGAACCTTGGAATCCAATCAGATGGGCCGGCGAAATCCTGCACCACCAAAAAGATGCATAATCCCCTTCACTGTTCCCAATATTTCCCAGTTTAACGGACCGCAACATGAATAGATCATAGATACATGACTGAATCAGGGTTTCGTATACGTGCGGCAGTGTAACACAATAGTAGTTGTATAATGTTGTATATAATTGATGGGGGTTTTTAGAGCCATCAATCAATGCGGTATTGGGCATTTTCATTGTCAAAAAAAGGTGACTAAAAGAACACACATGGGATGCATTGATCAAAAACTAGCATTTAAGCATCAGACATGAACTGACCAAGCAAACAGGAAAAACTTGTATTGGCTTGTGGAATGTCGGCATCTTGGTCCATGTCCCATTTGTTTTCCAAAGGCAACGATAAATCCTTCACTTGTACATGATTTGAGCACTTGTTTCCCCTCCAACATTCTTGATGTTCGAAGATTTTCTGTATGATTTTCCATATGTTTTCCCATGATTTTCCAGCTTTCCTATGATTTTCCATATGTTTTCCCATGCTTTTCCATAGGATTCTCGATCCTTTCGCCCATCCAAACACCGGTGTCGGCCACCGGCCACCAAGGAGAGCCTGAGAAGTCCACCCCCAGCGCCACGCCCCGGTCCCATCCCCAGAAGCGGAAGAGTTTCGTCAGCGCGACGGATGGATCGGTTTCTCAGCGCCGCACTGGGGATGTGCCGGTTGGAAGCAACAAGACACTGTGGATATATGGGGATGGAACATGATGGAAAATGGAGATTTTTCACCATCGAACTTGTTCAGATTTAGCATGAAACCATCAAACATGATGTAACATGATTTGCCTAAAACAAGAAATACAATGATGTGGATTTGACTGGCTATATATAATTATATGTGAAAACTTAAGTAGCCCAAATCAGGATTTAGGATGATTTACCAAACAAAATATGGATTTAACTGTATGTATGCATGTATATATATATATTATGGTATCATTATATATATATACACACAGATGTCAAAACAACTTATAACCAACTTTACCAGATCAGGGTTTAAGCATGATTGATACGCATGAAGAAACATTTGATGTTTAACCAACAATAACGATCAAGTATGTGGATTGAAGCCTCAGTTGGTGGTAATTTTCATGGGGAAAATGATGAAAACCAAGCCACATGCCCGGGGGCACCTTCGTTGGCGAGGTGTATCCAGCTCATTTGAAAGGAAGTGAGGCGCGGACGGGGAGACACCACAATGGGTTGATTCGTGGCGGCTAGTGGGATTTCAGTCGCCATTTCGAACGGCTAGAGATGTATTTGTGGGTCCAAATGTACTCTCGGGTAATTTGTTCCATAGCTACGGAAAATGACCATGTTTTATCATGTTTTATCAATCATCGTGTTGATCATCTATAAATGGGCCATCTTCATCCATTTTCGCTATGGCGGCCAAAAAAAACCAGAGGATCTGTCAATTCTCCCAATGACTTGGCCTCGTCGTTGAGATTTTCGGTGGCCGTTCTGTGCCCTGCAGGTGGAACAAGGTCTGAAAGAGAGGAGACTTTTTCAGGGTGGGCCGATCTGGGCTGATTCAGACATTTTTTGCTTGGTGGAAACAAAAGTCAAAATAAGCAAACAAAAACAAACGGGCCGACTTCGATCCCTGGAATGATGAGAATCCCGAATGACTAGCTTTGGGTGGTGGCATGTTCAATAACCAGTGTTATGTTTGTTTCAATCAATAACCACTGGTATTTGGGTGGATGAAATTGAAACGAATATTGGGGATTGGTGCACAAACGGTTTCCAACATCGATCTGATTTGTTTTTTTTTGTGGTTTCTCCCGGGTCTAGGTCCATTTCTCCCCCCTGAAAAAATGGCTCCAGGTATGTTGAGAATGCACATGAATACCTGCATGCACGGTTCGGTGACCTGTGCTGGGACTGAGACTTGGCTCAAGAACTGGTGTCCAAACTGGGTCAACTTGGGGGCTTTTCAGTACTTGGAGGTTTACTTTAAGTTATAAATGGGTGTAAGAATGGTTATGAGCCCTATCAATTGGGATATGGGTTAAGATATGGTTGCTATATCTATTATATAGCCAAATTCTGGAGCCAAAACCCAAAGAGGAATTTTGAGAACTGGTGGCTTGGGTGCCGGCCCTACTTGAAACAGGGACCACGATTGATTTGATTTCAAGATGCAATGTGATGCAAGATATTTATAGATATTTGATATATTTGAAGACACCTCAGTTCATAGGTTTTTTTCCTATTACTCTGAAGTCACTTTGTTTGAATCCCATCTTTTTTTAGGTGATATCCGGCACCAAAAAAAGTTCCCAGGGTTTTTTTCCCTTGATCATCCCCTGGGGATCCCCAGTTTTTTCACCTTTGGATTGGTGCTCTTGGGACAATTTTCTAGGTTTTACTCCCATATTTCATGGGAAAAGCCTTGGTTTCCGCTGGTAAGAGATTTTCAACATGCCCCGTTGTTCAACAGTTCCAGGGGTGAGTTTCCCCGGACAGGAGGAGATTGAGGTTTCAGGGCGCTTGGCTCTCAACAGGCAGGGATTCGCGCCACCAGTCAGGGCCTCCCGAAAGATGGAGAAGTAATTTACCAATTCAGGGGAGAACTTGCTTTTCTATCTACCCTCTGGTTATGTCAAAATAGCTATTGAAAATGACCATTTATAGTGGATTTTCCCATTGAAAATGGTGATTTTCCATAGCTATGTTAGTTTACCAGAGGGTATTTTTTGGTGTTTTATTCTGCCAAAGTCAACAATGAACATCAATGAACAATGACTTTCACATCATGATATGACAATCTTTTCTGAAATTTCACCTTAAGTTTCTCCCTCATCATCAACCAAATAATATCACCTCCAACAAAAACAACTCCCATCATCCCATCCTTCATATCCCAGAATTGGTTTCTGTGAAAATCTACAGGAACACCCCCAAACAATCGGGCTAAGACCCTTCATAAACCTTCTATTTCCCTGTAGATTTTGAATCAAGCATTCATCAAAACATGGTACAGTAACTAGATGTTTCATGTTTTCCCAATTTTTTTTTCAGTTTTCCTGTAGATCAACTTACCCTTTTTCACCAAAAAAAGGGCCCCAAACCCTGGGAGAACTCCACTGGACCAGGGCCATCGATGGTGACATCGTGGTGGTGGAGAAGTTGGAGGACGCGGAGGCCCTGGAGCGTGCCGACAAACGCCTGCGCCGCGAGCTGCCGGACCCGGACTTCGGGAAGAGCGACGCGCAGCCCTCCACCACGGATGCTGGGACATTTTTAACCGAAAAAGGTGGTTTAAAGATGTTTTTCGGATGTGGGATGTGGCAGTATATAGAATTTTAATGAATTTAAATATAGAATTATATAATATATAGAATTAGATAGATATATTGTATAGAGGTGTATATACCACTCACAAAAAAAGAACTGTTCAATGATTTGGCGTCTTGGAATTTCAAAATCTTGGATACTTTGTTGATCCTTGATTTTGGGGTAAAAAACTAAGTTTAGTTCATTGAAACGGCACCGGAGTTGCCAAGGATACCATCAAGGAGAATGCCACTGCGACCACGGCGGGGGATCGCCCCAAGGGTCGCGTGGTGGGGATTTTGAAGCGCAACTGGCGCGAGTACTGCGGGAGCCTGAGACCGTTGCAGGCTGAGAGGCAGCGTGAATCGGGTCCCGGAGTCTACAACAAGTCAGATCGGGTCTTCATCCCTACGGAGTCTTGACATTTCGATGGGTGAAGAATGGTGAAAAGTGTTGAAGAATGTGGTAATACATACACCATCCTCAATATTACCATACATTGGCATAAACCATGCCCAAATTTTTGTAGGTTTATTGTTGGGTTGACCAGATTTTCCATATGTCCGGGTTCTTGAGGTATAGCCAATTTTGACCCAGACCCAGACGTGGGGATAGGGGGTTTCTGTGGGAGAATGTGATGATGCGAATGGATTGCAAGCTGCAGGATGTTCACCGATGATGCTGATGATTTCGAAGGACAAAAAACATAGATGGGGCGCAACAGTTGCGCAACATGCAATGCAACACGATATATATCATATGTTTCAAACATTTTGAATATGTTGGTCGAATATGTGCCAAGTGGTTGCCAAGTGGTTTGAACACTTGGTCATGTGTCCAACATGATCCAAGCATGATCAGCCACGCCACCAATTTGGCCAATTTGGCCGTCCCCATCCCCGGGGTGGTCGCCAGAAATCCGAAGTCGAACTGGTCGGAGATCATCTTCCCACGCGGCAGCGCGTAATCCCAACGATGAGATCATGGGTTATTGATGGTTATCTGATTGGTGGTTTGGAACATGACTTATTTTTGCATATATTGGGAATAATACTCCCAACTGACTTTCATATTTTCCCAACCAGTTATTGTATGGTTGTGTATGGTGAACTTGAAGTTATTTTTTGTGTAGCCATAGAAGATAGCTCATTCTGAAGTAAAGTTGTAGAACCTCACAATCCCATTGAAAAGTATTAAACTATACACTTACATATTGTCATATTTTGTAACACATTTTTTGGTGATATTTTTTTCATTTTTTTTCCATATTTCCCCATCTGGCAGCTTTGGGGCTCAGGATTCCAGATTGCCAAATATCATGATCCAAACACGGCACTCCACCAACCTGGAGCCTCTCGGCACCTATGAGATGTGCCGTCCAAAAATGGATGATTTCGTATATACCCTCTGGTAAACGTTTACACTTCGCTATAGAAAATCACAATTATTAATGGGTAAATCCACGATTTCAATGGCCATGGCTTCCAGTTCGCAAAGTGTAAACGTTGACCAAAAACCAGGTACCCGGACCTTGGATGGGAAAATATCCTCCATCCAAAACCCATCCTGAGACCCTGAGGAATAAGCGCATCGTGGTTGTTTTGGATGGCTGGGATCGATTCAGTCACTACCCTTCTGGACGAGGGAGGGGCATAGCATGGGTCACTAAGCTGAAGTAAATGCAGAAAATGCAGTTCAAGATTGCTGAATCACCCACCTTGAAAAAGTGGAGTCTATAATGATGTAAGATATGATAATATAATATATGACATATATATATATATATATATTATATGTGTTATTGGGCTCATCTAAAGCTTGAAGAATTCGACTTCGATTTCCCCGTGAAACGGTGCAGGACATTGGACCAAAATCCTGGGTGACGTTGGAGATCGGAATGTGGAAAGCATGGTCATTCTCCATGAGCCGCCCGAGCTGGAAAGATCCCAGGCGTTTGACGTTTGTTTTGCAGTAGAAAAATCCGGGAAGTTCGATGTTACCATATTGTAAGCTGGTGTTGAATCGTGAACTGCCCTTAGGGTAGATCATGATAGGTTTTGTATTGTTTTGATGGAATTCATCATGGAACTGATGGAACTCTCCAGTTTAGCCTGCTTCAACTCACACGTTGAAGAGGTTGCATGCCCACTCGCTAGCATATTAAGGCATGATTTGATCGCATCCCCATAGCATCCAACATTGCAAGGTTTTCCCCATTTTTCCCCGCAGTTTTGGTGTTGTATTCCCCAGTGTTCAGCAGCCTGAACATCGCATGTTTAAGGGCGAAAATCAGAAGTGTTGATAGTTGGGGATGTTTTCTCGGACATGTTTGTGGGATATCGGATAGGTACATCAAGTCATAAATTCCCGAAATCAATCCCCGTTTCATAGTCTTTCTTGGGAAGTGATCGTTGATAGCTGTTTTAAGTCAGTTGCCAGCTAACCCGATCTCACACGTTCCAGCTACATCCAGCTACCATGACTGCCATGACCATGGATCCTGGGTTCGGAGCTATGGGGATCGATGGTTTTTTTAACCATCTGGTTATGACATTCACAGGGCCAGCCATGGGAAATGACCCATAGAAATAGATGGTTTACCTATTAAAAATGGTGGATCTTTCCATGGCTATGTTAAATAAACAGAGGGTATATACGTATATAATCGTATATATATATATATTCTCTATTAAATGGGGGCCAAGGAACTATACTAAGAGTTTCCCTTTGCAGATTGAAACATAGATTGAATCACACAGCTATCTTGAACCATGGATTAAGCGCCATTTGACCTGTTAGGAACGGGATTTTATGGCGCCGAAAGCGTCACCATTTGCAGATGATGTTCTGAAGAAACCATGGGTTTTCCACATCTTTTTGGATGTTTCCTCTATAGGCTATAGTAAGTCCCAAGGAAGATTGAACCGCTTCAATTTATCGCTATTTTTTACATTGGATTTGACTAAATTCTATCTTTCCTCTACCAATGGTAAGAAACCAATTCCCAAAAAATATAGAAATATAGATAAGTTCTTAGATAAGTGATCAATTATGACTTTTATTCCTATGCTTCAATCTGCTTCAATCTGGTTTAACGTGGGTAAAACAATGCCATAAACGCACCATCCCCCAGTCATAACCATGTTTATAGGTGGTATATATAAACCATTCCCAGTCATGGGTGGTAAAAATGGCATGGTTTCAACCACATGAATCATCATTATTAACCATATATATATAACTATAGATTATGACTATTGACCATTATTAATTCACCATAATAATATTAACAAATATAGTCAATTTTAGCCAATATTAACCAATATTAACATTAATAGTATTATTATTAACCAATTCACCAATATTCACCATAGTCATGGGTGGTAAAAAATTTAATTCACCATTATTAACTGACCATTATTAACTGACCATAGTAATATTGCCAAATTGGTTAATTATAGAATATTCACCAATATTAACCAATAGTATATAACTATAGATTATTAACTATTCACCATAGTCATGGGTGGTAACCACATGGCCAAAAATGGCTATATGCTGTGTATTACCGAGGCACGGCGTCATCACGCGCGAGTTCAGCGAGTCGGTCTACCGCTGCCTGCCCCCGGCGCACTGGCAGCCCGGGCCGGCGGATCTGAAGGGTCGACGCCTGGCCGGTCACGTCAGGTCATGGCGGTAGGGTCATGGCGGTGGTGAAAGGTGGTGAAAGGTGGGAAGTCTTCAAAAAAAGTGGGAGTGAGATGTCAGTTATATGATGTAAATTGTAATATAATATTACATATATATAATATTGTGTATAATTACACATCATATCATATCAATAATTGATATGATATGATGTGTAATTATACACAATATTATATATATATGATATTATTGTGTAATTATAGCATATGAATGCATATTAATGCATATTGATAGCTTATTTTTTGTCGCAAAAAATGATGGCCATTGGAGTTTGCACAATTATTTTTGCATGGGATTCGGTGGCCGAAAAATGCAGACAAAGCCTGGGTGATCAGCCTGGTTGTTGATGGTTGTTTTGGAAAGCAATGGATGATGGTTGAATTGGAACTTGCTAAGGATGCTGTTGGTCAAGTTTCCCGGGGGATAGTCCGTTACGGTACGCCCAACGGTTCGTTCACTCGGTTCAAGAGTGACTATCCACGTAACGGGCTATGATCATTCTGTGAAATCTATTGAAATCTCAAGATGAATCTCAATATATAATGTTTCATCAGAATCACAAGGCCGTGCACTGTGAGGCTTCCTGCTTATCACTTGGTTTCTGTTCTCAACTAGTTGGTTATATCAAATATACCCCATAAACCCAAGCGTTCACCAAGTTATGTCGAACATCACCGAACTATAACAGGGGCCTAACTACTTGCAACTGATTTCTCGAACCAGGCCTGGTAGGTGTTTTTTTAGATGTTCAGATTCAGGCTTAATCCCATGATATCCCATAGTATAAATTGTCTATAACCATTATGTATGTTATAAGTGTATAAGTTGGAACTTGAGGGGATTAACTATGGTGTATAACTATGTAATGGTGTATCACTATGTAATGGTGTATAACTATCGTTGCCTATTCACCAGGTGGGAATTGACCGTGATTCTGCCGAGGAACCGACCTGCGGGACATTTGCATTTGCTCGGTGGACCCTCCGGGATGTAGCTCAGCGAAGGAGTTCACCAGTGATGCAGGGCCCAGGGGTGGATTTCCCAAGATTTCATCGGGTTTCATGATGTTTCATGTGGATATGCTGGGAAATCTAAGTCATTCTAAGTAATATGGCCAACTATATGGATTGATCTGGAAATATGATAATCCGGTGGATTTTGGTACCCTATTTTTCAGACAAAACCTTGCTGTATTTCACGCATTGCGTGCTGGACCTGACTGTTTATACCCTCCACTACTCAAACGTGGCAATGAAAAATCCACCATTTATAGATGATTTTCCCAATCCCATAGGATCCTAGTATGGTATATATGCTAACATTTGGGGTATATTGATGATAAATGTTACCATATACAGTATAGCATACATGGATCCTATGGGAATTAAAACTTGCAGTTATCGGGGATTTCCCAGCCACCTTTGATTGCCAGAAGATAATCATTCTGCTTGCAGAGTGTCGCCCTTCAACGACTTGAGCGTTCTTTTGAGTTTGTTTGCTGATGGATGCGTGAAAACCTTTCATTTTCTATGAATTTGGGGGGGACATGAATATGATGTTATTTTTATGGGAAAACAATGGAAAACACCTATTTTTTTAATGTTTTGGTGATTTTGTTTTGTGGTAAAATCTAAAACATTCTAAAACCACCATCATTCCCATGGATTTTGGTTTCAAAACTATCTGGTTGTTGGTTTGGAACATGGTTTTTATTTTCCATAGATTGGGAATAATGATCCCAACTGACCAACATTTTTCACAGGGGTTGAAACCACCAACCAGTATATCGAGTTTTCCGTGGCCAACGAGGCAAAGATATCGACGATGCGGTCTCCTGCGACTTGGATGCGCAACGAATCATGGACGACATTTTTGGAGGTTTCCTAAGTCATGGGGGTACCCCAGTCATCATCCATTTATAGGAAACCTCCATATAGTCCCAATAAACCAATATTTATCGATGGATTTTCAATTATAAACTATAAACCATCCATTTTGGGGTACCCCCCATTTATGGAAACCTCTATATGATGATATTATGTGTTTTTTTTCAATGAGGTGCAAGAAAGATCATGAATTTTCATTGGGATTGAACTGTCAATTTGCCAGCCAAAATATGGGGAGGGAAAAACCCAGCCAGTTGATGGTGATTTACTGGGAATTTTCGTGGGATTGAGCCAGCAAATATGGTGATTTGATGGGATACAATGTGGATTTGCTGGGAGAGAACGAGAATACTTTAAGGGAGATAGCCTACAATTCTTATGCGTATTTAAGGCTTCAAGCTACAGGGAGCCTTAAGCCTGAGGTTGTGAGCGAAACAATGGGCGATTCTCCAAAATGTAGGCTTCCTCCAAGCAACAAATAGTGTTCATGTTCATGATGAAGTATCCACAACTATCGAGGATGGGGATACACAAGTTTGATGCATTACCATATTTTGATGGTACTGTTTCGAGCTCTTCCTTGGATGAACAGTTCATCGTGGTTACAAACTACACAAGTCAACAATCAAGAACATGCGATCCAAATCCATCCGAATACAACTTGAGACCTCAAACCCACAGATTGTGATCAAGTCATGATCATGATCACCACCACCACCAGCAGCAGCATCATCATCAACAACATCCTCATCAACAACAACAACCACAACAACCACAACAACCACAACAAGAACCACTGTGCTGGTGAAATGCCGATGTTTATGGCAGAATGGTGCGTCCATGGAAGCGACCACAGCTCGGTGGTTAAACCATGTGAAATCCACAAGTCACCACTGATAAACCCAACATTGCTTTGTTTCTCAGCCGAACATGAATGGATTTACTAGTATTTGTTTAACATATGATCCATTACTATTCATCATTTAGTTGAATTTGCCCATTCTCTGGGTCAAACTTGGAGCGGTACTTTAATTCTTTGTGTTTTTTTATTGCGATATTAAAGTATCTAAACGTATCCAACCAGCTAAGAGTCATTTGTTTGCAAGGTATCAAAGATTGGCCATGTTCCTTCCAGTTGGTTCCCCTTATTGATGGTTTCATTCATGTTCAATCACCATATGTTCATGGAGAACCCTCCATTTTTTCATGATTTTCTGCAGGTGAGCCACTGCCCAATGGCAACTTTCGAGCAGCTTGGGCCACGTTGTTTGCGTGCGGGCTGGAGGACAACATTAGGAGGATGGTTTAATAGAACGAAAACGACCCATTTATAGATGATTCATGATGATTCACCTAGTACTTCCTGTTCTGCCTTTATTTAGTAAGTATGAATGTAACAAAAATGAGATATTTTATCATCTTAACAACTATAAGTGTCGTGCTTTAAATAAGAGCAAATTGAGTTTAGTTACAAAAAATGATTACATATCAAACAAAGCAAATCATTTTTTCATGAATTGTCATGTCTTTGAAAGAGAAAAACCTTTTTGGATTTTTCATAACATCGCTTCTGACATGAAAATTTAAGTAAAAGATAGTAGTAATCGCGATTTTCCGCTATGTGAAATTACCGAAGGGTATTTTCTCTACATTAAAAATATGTTTGAACCACTATTATTTGCCCAATTATTGTTGGATGTTGGATCTGTGTTAAATCCCTGACCCATGCACCTAGCCCATTTGTTTTTAAATTTGTTGGGGGGTTGATGATTCTGAGCTAGACTCAGATACCCGGATTTTGACAGATTTGAATCAACTTGAATCTATGGATCTGGACATACCACGGGGGGGTAGCGGTTCCACATGTCCCACTCTACTGTTGAGGTAGCTGGGATGTGAATGTTTACTATGTCTAAATTGACAATGCCAACACAGGGAATCTACGTATCAATGAGTGCAAATGAAACTAGCAAAAAGGATGCACAGATGGTGAGCACTGCATTTGCTAATAGGTCAAAACTCAATATATATGCTTAGGCACTAAGGAAACAACATATAGAAAAATGTTTGAGGACATGTATAGGTTAATGCCCCAAAAAGGTGAAATCCTTTCTGGCCGGTAGAATCTGCTTAAACAATTATATATATATATATATTATATATATACTATATATATTATATATTATATATAATATATATATTATATATATATATATATATATTATATATATTATATATATTATATATATTATATATATTATATATATATTATATATATATTATATTATATATATATATATATATATTATATATATACT
>Ga0126342_10010946_pt1 | contig 16215 bp, 13 predicted proteins | sample Cyp1metagenome_FD_92528 | JGI IMG/M metagenome (GOLD analysis project Ga0126342, IMG submission 92528) | Coral microbial communities from Lord Howe Island, Old Settlement Bay, Australia - Cyphastrea 1 metagenome | ecosystem: Host-associated > Invertebrates > Cnidaria > Coral ... | reverse complement strand
TCATCTATAAATCATCTATAAATCATCTATAAATCATCTATAAATCATCTATTAAATCATCTATAAATCATCTATAAATCATCTATAAATCATCTATAAATCATCTATAAATCATCTATAAATGGATCATTTTCCATAGCATTCCATAGCTATGTAAAAAATAACGAGAAGATATATATATCTATATATCATCTACTGCTGTATGAGTTATTCTTCAGTCACTGTCTGGGAGTTCGGCAGAACGGCGTCAGCCCAGCTTTTGGAGATGTGGATCATAAACTTCACTTTTTTTTTTGGTGCGAAGTTCGCGGTTAGTGATGAGGTAAACCCAACTAGCCACTGGTGAACTAACACAGCGAACTGGAAAAATTGCTCATTTTAAGAGATAAATCAACGAAGTAAATGGGGCCATTTTCAATAGCAAAACTGTGACATGACCGGGTCACAAATCACGATCATCCCAATGACCGTGAAATTCATCACCTGAATCTTCATTTGTTGGGACCTCCCCAAGCTGCGCAGAATGAGAAGGGCGAGGGCGCAGAAGATTCCGAAAAAGTGGAGAAGGAGTCCAAGGACAAAGATAAAAGCAGAGTCTTGGTTTTTGATACGCGAGGCAACAAGCAGTCTTTAATGGGGAATTCAATTTCCGATGATTCAAATAATTCAGCACCTGCAAACTGTATTTGTTTTTTTTCCCCAACAGCAAAATTTTGCTATGGGGTCTTTAGCCCAGATTAGCTCCTGTGCGATCCGGTGCAGCTTCAACACCAGGTTCCGGACAAGGTTCCGGAGGGTTCTGGTGCAGATACCTCGTGAGGTTCCGGAGGGTTCCGGTGCAGATACCTCGTGAGGTTCCGGAGGGTTCTGGTGAAGATGCGTGGTGAGGTTCCGGAGGGTTCCGGGGCAGATACCTTGTGAGGTTCCGGAAGGTTCGGTGCAGATACCTCGTGAGGTTCCGGAGGGTTCTGGTGAAGATGCGTGGTGAGGTTCCGGAGGGTTCCGGGGCAGATACCTTGTGAGGTTCCGGAAGGTTCGGTGCAGAGACCTTGTGAGGTTCCGGAGGGTTTTGGCGGAGAAGATGCTTGGTGAGGTTCCGGAGGATTCCGGTGCAGATACCTTGTGAGGTTCCGGAGGGTTCTGGTGCAGATGCTTTGTGAAATTCCAAAGGGTTCCGATGTGTTTTATGGATTTTTATGGTATAGTTACTTACAGTATATAATTTTTATGGCATAAGCACTATTTATGGCAAAAACGCGAAAGCTTTCAAGCTGTTGGGGATAGCACCTGAGTTTATTGTTCAGGTACCTCTCTTGGTGGCTTCATATGAGTCCCGATTAGAAAACATGTAAAGATAACTGCAGGAATTTTGGTGCACAGAAAGTGTTTGGAGGGTTCATTTCTGGTTGTTTCCTGTCAATTCAGCAGATCAGCTTTGGCCCAAAGAAAACACTCGTGAAATCTAACATGGAACTCATTGCTGCGGCCACGTTTTCCTGACCAAAAATCTAGAAACCCGCCCTTTCCACTCAGGAAGTGGCAAGCGCAGTCGAAAACGCTCGCGCAGCCGCAAGCGAAGTCGCAGCGGCAGCAAGCGGACCGGTCCAGGGAGGGTCGTTCGCTGTGGCCGTGCAGGTCGTGTACCGACTGTAGCGCAATATCCGCATCCCAGTTCGTTTTGGTGTCGTAGTACTTTTTGTTGTTGTTGTGTTATCGTATAGACATATCATGACATCGTTTCTATAGAAATATCAGCCTACCTACTAGCTATGGCTATCTTTTTATCTTTTCTATATATGGATTTAAATATATTCATATATATATATGGCTATCTTTTTATCTTTTCTATATCTATATCTTAATTATACCGCCATGAAAAATCACCGCAGGAAGCGTAGCCGCAGCAGCCGAAAGAAGCGGAGTCGCAGCCGCAGCAAGCGGAAGCGCAGCCGAAGTGCCTTGGAGCAACGGAAGCCGAGCCGTGGAAAGGGAACCGTGGGCCCCGAAAACAGAGGGAATTTAACCAGGATGCAAAGACGGTAAAAATATGGTGATTGAACATGATTTAACATAATTTAACCATCAAACATAAGGATTGAACATGATTGAACCATGAAACATTTGGTGATCAACAATGAAAAAAAATTATATAAGGACTTCACCATCAAAAAATAGGGATTGGATAATTCAGCACTCAAAAAACCACGAACCAGCAAGAATTAGGGAATTGGCCAGCAAAACATGGTGGATTTAAGGGGGCCGATGGGTATTCAGGGATTGTACTCTGGAACAGGTAGGAGAAACCTCTCTTTTCACAGATAAAATTTACGGACTCTTGGGGTCACTTTTGGACTGAACCACGGTTGTTTCAGATAGGATAAGATCCCAGTTGACACAGGGCAGGAAGCGCAGGAAGCGTAGCAGTGTGCTTTGAGTTCTGAGGTTGGGCAGAGGTCTCAATTCTTTTATCAATCATTGTCTTCAACCATCAATCATAACATATTATCAAGCCACACCTGTAAATATACACCAGCATGTAAATACATGCATTTAAATTTAGAATCATTTAAAATTAGATGAATCTAAAGTAGTATAGCATATAAAATCATATAAATCTCTTTCTTTCCTGTTTCGTTCGTTCGTTCGTTCTTTCAAAACATGCCCCCAAGCGGCGGCGAAGCGGCGAAGACCCCAGGTCGAAGCACTCGACGAAGGAGGACGAGTCGACGAGTCGATGTTGAGGGAAGCAACGGATTGATGGGATGCAGATGGAATTTTTCGGAGTTAAAGCAGATGAAGGTACCCTCTGGTAAACTAACATAGCTATTGAAAATCACAATTTTTAATGGGAAAACTCACTATAAATGGCCATTTTCAATAGCTATGTTAAATTACCAGAGGGTAAATGATGGTAACGGAATTATGGATTACCATCTGATTGAACGGAGATTTCGTGATGAAGTTACACAAAAAAATTATGGATTTATGAGATGAAATTGTGGATTTAACGGAGATTTCTATGATGTTTCTGGCAGATGAAGGTAAATGATGCTTGTTTTTTTTACGGTTTGAAAAAAGGGGAAATCATCCCAAGATTGGCCTAAAGCAAGGATTTAACCATTGGGAAGTGATTTTTTTTGGGGCAATGATGCGGGACATTTTACTATATGCCAACTACATCCAAGTATATCCAAGTATAGCTTTAAAACATTGGAAGTTAAAGTGCCTTTCAATTCTTCCAGCAATGAATTTGGTTATATATAACATTACTGGTTGGTGGTTTGGAATATTTTTAATTTTTCAATATATTGGGAATGATAGTCCCAACATGTCCCAGCTGACTAATATTTTTCAGAGGGGTTGAAACCACCAAACAGATTACATAACAACAATTTTGGTCATCTTCGGAAGTCACCAAAAAATATGGCCACCTGACCAGTACTGGACAGCACTGGCAGAAAGCAGCCTCCTTCTGCAACCGTAAATCATCATGTTTATCGTCTCATAAATCCTCTATTTAAAGTCTATGGGCCGGCGATAAACATTCCCTACGATCAGAATGATCAGATTCTGCAGAGATTTTTCATCGTTGATGTGGTTTAAGAATCTTAGCCATTGAATACTGGGGATTCATAGATGTCCTTTTCCCATTGGTTGGTTGATTAATACAGGGGTTTGAAGAGACCCCTGACCCCTTTAACAACAGGTAAATGATAGATGGTATACCAAAGCGGCCCATTTTTTTTACCAAACGGACATATTATTGACTGGGGATGTTTCAATGGATATTCCTGGCTGATCTACCTGTCTGATTTCATCGATTTTCATATGCTACTGACCCGATTCCTAGGATAAAAAGGCCTTTTCGTATGTCCTCTTTGAAGCGGTTCATAGGCTTGATTCTAATCATCATATGCAAATTAATATGCATATATATATATATACATATATAATATAATATATGTAATATATAATATATCTGATATATATATATATATAATACAATATAATATATATAGTATATAATATATACACATTATATATAATATTTCTATACAGCAAGTATGTATGTATTCATATGCATGAACTTACTCCCACTTGGAGGATCATCCCATGGATCGTAGGCTAAAAAATGGTTATGAAAACCAGTTACAGATGATATAGCAATCCCCAAAAAGATAGAACCATGTTTCCAGCAGGTTATAGATGATATTTCTTAGATATTTCCAGGTTTCCCAGTTTTTTTGTTCTTAAATCTATTTGATTAAGGGTTGCTTTATAAGAAATTGTGATTTTCCATAGCTACTGTGGATGGTTGCGAAATCCTGCACCTGCTTGGATGATTGAAAGCCTATAAATAATGGGATAAACTTACCACCTACAGGATGGGGCCCCCAAGATAGCTAAGTTGCCTTGTAAATGGCTTAACTATGGTTTATGGTAGATATAACTATAGTTAATGTACTATAGTTAATGGGGGTAATAAAGGCTTATCAACCAACTTATAACTGTGGGGCCCCATCCTGTATCAACTGGTGCAGGATTTCGCAACCATCCACAGTATGTTAGACTACCAGACACTCAAGCATCACACAGAGCAGGAGCCGAAGGCGTTCCCGCAGCGGAAAGCGGAAGGACAGCAGTAGCCTGGGTACCCAGCAGTTTCTGCTTGGAGGGTGGCTGCAAAATCAGGAACGATGGCCCCAAGTGATAGGCAGGACTGGTGATAAATAGGGATGCAATGAGAGCAGACTGGGATATAATGAGAATATAATGGCAATATACTGGGATAATTGGATATGTAGGGGTTTGGGTCTATCCGAAAATGGGGTAAGTCCTCTGACAATTTAACACGGAATATGTTTTGACACACCCATATGCTGAACAAAGATGGCAACATATGGTAAAATCTAATCCTACGATTACCCTCTGCCTCTGGTAAACTAACATAGCTATTGAAAATTGCCATTGAAATAGTGGAATTACCATTGAAAATGGCGATTTTCAATAGCTATGTAAACGTTTACCAGAGGGTACGTTTGTCATGGTTCCCGGTGATGTTTTTTCTCCGTCTAGAGATTGTATGATCTCCATAGAAGGCTGGTACGTCTGGAGGTTTGCCTCTAAGTTTATGAGATTTGCCATGGCTACGTATGTCCCCAAGGAAAACCATTGTAACCCCATGAATACTGTAGTTATACCTACCATAAACCATAGTTAAGCCACTTATAAGGCAAAAAGCTGATTGAAAACTGATTTACATTTTTTTAAACACTCTGTTTAAGTCATAAATATTGACTTACTAAAAATCGTATTGGGAAACTGTACCCACTGCTCAGAATTCATTTCGGTATGGGCATCACTTTTCCAAGCCTGGTTCATTTCTTTGTTTTGAGGCTGGGGTTTGCATTTCAGATTCTTTTGTGGGGCTATATTCTCAGTAACGATGTAATTATTCTGTCCTTAAATGAGAACACGACAGACAGACAGACACTGAGGCAACTCGAAACGTGAGGTATTGGTGTTGGGCTTTGTATAAGGAACCATCACCACTTGATAGTGATGGCAATGGCTATGAGGTGGCCTTGCTGCTGCTGCCGCTTCTGCTTCCTTTGCTTGTATCGTTGCACCAGCAGCAATGATTGCCAACGATGTAAGAGAATCCTGAAAGATATCGCGCTGTCAGTCACAATCATTTGATATTGCATGTATTTCCAATATTCTTTGTTTCCCAGAATGAGTTAAAGTTAAAGGGACAATTTACGGGAACACCCAATGTTTGGGTGGCTTGACATTGAAATTTTCCTTGTAGAATGTTCCTTTAACCAACAAATCATTAAACAGGATGATCAATTGGAGAAGAACCAAAGTTGGCTAATTACTATTTATCTATAATTCCCTTAAAGTTGGATCTAAATCATGAAATTCCACCAAAGAACCAGTCCGTTTTTGTTGATTGTCAACCACCGTTATCACGGAAGAGTTCCCGTGTAGAAAAAGGGCTCCCAACGTGTACTTTTGGGATGGAATATGGCATAAAGAAGCCATTTTTTTCCACCCAAAGTGGCTATCATCTGGTTATGTCAAAATAGCTATTGAAAATGGCCCAGTCGAAATAGTGGATTTTCCCATGAAAAATGGTGGATCTTTCCATAGTTATGTTAGTTTACCGGAGGGTATCATCTAGCTATGGTCTGGAGCAATCCTGTAAATGACCAATTTTGTCCTCCTTTGAGCTGTGATTCACCTAGAATTCCTGGATTTGCTGATGATTTTTGGGTGAACGACTGGGGAATCCGCAGGGAAGATGTTTGTTAAAAACTTTTTGGGGCTTCTGAATCAATCCAAGTGAACTGCAACAAAAATGATGGTCTAACTGGAACTGCTTGGTGGTTTGGAACATGGGATTATTACTAGGGATATAATATAGGGATTATTAAGGGTTAATACTGGTTAACAATGGTAAATTAATTGTAACTGGTTAGTGGTTTGGAACATGACTTTTATTTTCCCTGAGAGTTGGGATGATGATCCAATCTGACGAACTCATATTTTTCAGAGGGGTAGGTATACCACCAACCAGATAACTATGGTTATATATCCACTTAGTTCACTGGAATTGCACTTCTAAGTACCAATAGCTTGGAGCAACCCATAGTAAACATTTCCCGTTCACCAAGCCATAGTAAAATACCTAGGCCGCCGCCGCAAACGCAGCAAGAGCCGTGGAAGACGGCGGCGGAGCAGTGGCGCGGCCATTCGGAATCGGGGAATGGCGTTCTCATCCACAGATGGGGATTAGAGGGGATTTAAAAGGGATGATCAGAAGGGGTTATGTATAACGTATATAGATGGGGATTAGAGGGGATTTAAAAGGGATGATCAGAAGGGGTTATGTATAACGTATATAGATGGGGATTAGAGGGGATTTAAAAGGGATGATCAGAAAGGGTTATGTATGACGTATATATATATATGTAACGTATATATATATGTTTATATATATATTTATATGTATATATATATATATCTATGTATATATACACATATATTATATATATATATATATATATATATATCAATATCTATGTATAATATATATATGTTCACACATACAGATAGAACTAACATTTTTGCCATTTTCGCATCATGGAATCCTTGACCAATGAAAATGCCAAATACTGCTGCCCAGGTAGCGGCAGTCGAAGTCGTGGACGGAAGGTGGGACTACTGGGATTCACAACGGCAACCTTTTTTGGGATCAACCAGTAAAATATGAGGATCTTTGGCCCAAAAAACGAGCATCTTGGTGAATGGATGTGAATGGTATATAGGTTTTGGCTTTCGAAGATTTTAAGCGACTTTCCGACTTTGGTCAGGCCGTGTCAGTGGAGGTATTGTCATTATGAAGGTACAATACAACGGTTGGTGGTGACTGGAACATGGCTTTTATTTTCCATATATTGGGAATTTCATCATCCCAACTGTTCAACTGACGAACTCATATTTTTCAGAGGGGTAGGTCAACCACCAACCAACTATCTTACGAATATAGGCCAAAGCTAGGCCAAAGGTACTACGTTTACGGCTGCCGTCAACAACCATGTGGACTTAATCCAGAGATGGTACATGATGGTACCAATAGTTCCAGCGTTTGATTTGTCCAATATCCAACGAGATTTTCCTCATCCTGTCGGTATAGTTTAACCCATAAAACATGGATGAGTAGTCACACATGTTTTTCCATGGGGGTCTATACTCATCCATGACTTGTGAGTCCCAAGAATTGTGTGCCGAGCTCATCAATGAAGAGTTAGACCCAGCAGTGTGAGTATCAACAGTAGGAACCTTCAACCCTCCACTTACTTGCAAGGTTTATTCACAGGGCTCCAATCCATGGTAAATGATCGCCACTTTTGTGACACAGTTTTCCCTAAATTTGCCTCTATATATCCGGCCCTTGATCCCCCGTTTTTTTCTGGGGTCTCCAGCATCGTCTTTGGGTGGTCAAAGATTGAGACTTGGCTGGTTGCAGATGTTGGTCCATTTCTACAAGGTGGGATTTCTGAAGCTTCTGTGTTTTGGTTTATGATCTCCTTTGGTTAGTTTGATATATCTGAACACGATAGAATATATAGAATGTAGAATTCACCTGGGCAAATTGGCACCAACTTAGCTATCGTAAACGAGCACCCCACCGAACGTAGGATCGTAAACCATTTCATCTTTGGAGCCAATTTTAGGATTGTAAACCAGCTGCTACAGGACCGAAAGAAAAAGAAGAGCCGCAGCAGCAGCCGCAGCGGGGTCTCCCGGAGATTTCAGGGTATGGCAACCCCCAAAAAGATAGAAGGTGGTAAACTCCTGCTCAATTACTTTTCCACGGTTTTTTGGGGTTACTATACTCCAAAACCATGGGTACTGAAACTTTGAATGATTTGGCTTCGCCACCAGCTGTTCAGGGGCTTGGAACCAAAGTTCGACCCCGTAGTCAGATTCGGCTATCCCAAGTCGGTTGAAATCTTGAAAGCCTTGTGATCTGGTGATGACTGGTAAAACACCTTGGTTTCCGGATTTTTCCCTTCCACTGATGTCTGACGGTTGAGATGGTCGAGACCGGACCGGCAAGGCAAGAGTCGGGGCCGTCGGCGGCGCGACAGCAGCGGCAGCCGCAAGAAAGATAAGGCGCGGTTGTGGGGTGGGTCAGGCTGTAGCCGTTGTGGAAGGTGTCTCTGGCAATTTGAGCGATTTTAGATGGTAAATATACATCAAATCTTGGTCAGTGGTTGAGAATGGTTCATACTGGGGAATGGTCAATCTCTTTTTCTGAAATATGAAAAAGTTGGATGAGATCGGGATATGTATTTTAAATACGTAATCTGGTTGAATTATAATAATCTCACGTAGTGACGTCACTGGAATGATGGGTTGTATGGGAAATCACACTCAAATTACTGTAAATGGCCTTATGATATTTGAACACCATATAGTCTCACCCAACTGTTTGCCACTATTTTTCTGGAATATCTGGAATATATCCGCCACTTAAAGCGAACAGTCCGCATGGTTAGTGCATGAAGATCAACATGGTTCTCAAACTTCGTCCCTTCCGGGAGCCCCTTATCTCCGTCACCGGAGAAGGAGAAGGCGATGGCGTCTCGGGAGAGGGGTGCTGTTCCGGATCTTTCATCAAACATGGTGATTTTCCAGCAAGCCATGGAGTTGATCCAACCCGAGGGAAAACCTAAGACCTAAGGGAAATGATGATTGTTGTAGTCTACAGTCATTCAAAAAAGCACAGGAAAACCGAAAACCCATGGAAAACCCACCATGCGGACTCAGAAGATCAGGTACAAATCCATGTTGGTTTCCCCATTTTCCGATCCGAAGATTTCCGTCGAGCCAACAGGAAGAAACCAGGGAAAACTGAAGGTGCGGTCACAAATTTATGCATCAAGTACTGCAGTGACTATTTTAGATCAGAATTTATTTCATGGATAACCGTGGGATGGTTTAGACCACAACACTGGGATGATTATTTTATTAACAATGGTGTCAAACCATCCCATTGTTTTGGCATACTGAATATTTGACCCAAACCCGTGCAAGGGGGGCCTGGGTTCTAAGACTTTCTGCGGAAATCCCATAGGTTTCGATGCTTTGTACATTTCATCAAATTTCATATCTGATTACTATGATTCTCCTTTTGAAGCACAGGTTTTAAATCCAGCTTTTTAAGCCAACATTTCCGAACTGGCTTTCCACCCATCATTTTGTTTTGCTTGGGTTCAGCCCCCCCTGGGATGGCTAAGAAAACCACGATCTCTAGGAGAAAGACAAGGAGAAGGTTGGGATGTTGGGGGTCTGGTGGGTCGACCATAGTCGACTTCTGCTTGTGGATACCCTCTGGTAAACTAACAGTTTGCCATGAAAAATCACCATTTGGAATAGGTCAATCAACTGTTAATGAGCCATTTTCAATAGCTATGTGACAAATTACCAGATGGTAGTAAGCTCGACAATTCATGCAGAGCTTCAGTGGAAAAAAGTCACGCCATTTTTGGAGATTTGGATTTGACATATTTGACAAACTTCTAACCAACTTCAAAAAATTGACTTGGGAGTTACAGTACATTAATGACCGGATTTCCGAGGCTGCAACCCCAAAAATGGTGAATCGCTATGATTCGTCGTGACCAAAAGAACTGACCTCGGCGGACCTCATCGTAAACATTTGTACAGCATGGGGCCCCTCAGTTAGAAGTTGGTTTATAAACCCCAGGAAAACATAGGAAAACTATAGTTATATCATGTTATATCTCAGTATATCTACCATAAACCACAGTTCATTCAGCCACAGCCATATCTGGGCCCTTGGCTCGCTATCTGCTTCGGGGCCATCCGGTAAGTTATTGTTCAGGATCCTGGGAATCGCAAATGGTTCAAAAACAGGTGCAGCAAGGCACCTGGTTTTGATCCTTTTTTTGTATTGTGGATATATGGGATATATATATATATATATATATGTATATATGGATATATGGGATATGGCCCATAGCACTGGTAATCAAAGCTGGCAATTTAAAATCCCCAAAGATCATTGGCTAAATGGAGGTTAAACAATAGGAAAATCAACCAGACATGGTGCATTTTCCAGCAAACCATGGTTGATGACACCGGAGGGTAAGCATTTATATCATTCAGGTCATTCTCGGTAGACGCAACAATGTCAAGGACTTCAGCAACAAGAATGTTCTATTTTTTTTTCAGAAACAGAACATTTGGTAGTCGCAAAAAGAAAGTGGATTCAACCAGCCAACAAGTCAGCGTTTTGAACATCCCTGCGTCTATTAGAAGAAATTTTGGGAATCCCATTGAAATGGAGGAATGCTCCATGCTTCCTGCAAAATGATCAAAATGTTGAAATGGTCACTTCTCTACTCTGGAAATTCTTACTGGTGCTTAGTAGGGAATGGATGGGAATGGGGGAATGGGATGGATGATTATTACTAGTGATTATGGATCATTCCCTCATTCCCGACTAAGCACCTGTCGGAAATTTGGAATGGACCCTGAACCGTTCTTTTTTTGATGGCAGTTGCTTCCTGAACGTCATCCAATCGAGGACTTGAATATTTCTTTTCGGGGTGTAGTTGCGAACGACCTCCCAACATGTACTTTTTGGGAAACCCGGCGACGCACGGAGTTTGACCATTTCAAATGGAATTTCCTACAGCAGGGTGCTTCTCTCAGATAATGTGATCATGACGGTGTGATCAATCAGATCAATCATTCAGGAGAAGGAGAAAGATAAGAAGAAAAAGAAGAAGCGGCTCGGCACACTTCGGCTTCGGAGTCAGGAACTCCGCTAAAAACGTCACCCACATAAAAAAGATATCTGGACCATGAAAGATACCAAAAGCGTAGTTTATTACAGTTGCTGAAAGGAACATCTCATCGAAAGTCAACTTCCACTTGGAACTGTATTGCACATTATTCCCATACGCTCCAAGTATGGTATATTTACCTAAATGTTGGTAAACATTCCATACATGGAGCATATGGGATTGTATAACCACTTGGATTGTCGGAGATAATGCTTCACTGACTTTTTTTTTAAGACTGATCGTCCCGGGTGATTTAGCAATTTCATAAAACAACCTGGATTAGTCAGTGATTTCATGGTTCCATTCAACATATGATCCAGATTTCCCTCGGATTTATGGATACCTGATATAACCAATCAAACATGGAATCCATACATGGATATATGAAAAAAACAAAAATAAAAGATAATACATAATTCACCATAATCCATATCAAGACATATATAATCCATTTTTGATATTTCATGGTTCCCATATTTTTTCGGGTCCAGGTAGGCTGACCCACTTAGAACTTCCTCCAAGGTCCAAGTCAAGCAGCGAGAGTGGCCCTGGGCGATTTTTTGTTTGCTGCGGAGCTGAAGAATTTCGGAAGAAATCCATGGAATCTATGGCTTGATCACGGTGAATCAGCCAATGATTTTCCGATTTTGTTGATTTGAAGAGTTTTTGAATTTAGTTTTTTCTGTGTTTTTTTGTTTTTTGATGTTTTTTTGTTTTTTTTTGGTCCACTAAATGGATATATCATGATATACGGATCGAGGGGCAGGCTTAGGGTGATCGAATCATCATGATCCCGGTGGATCCCTGGCTGCCTCGGGGGTCAGTCTCACATTTTCAGAAAATCCTACAGGATGACGGATGGTGTCCCCCAGTGATGTGAACGTTGGTTTTAAAGCCCATGAATACTATGGTATCTACCTAATGAACCAAAGTTAATTCAGCCACTTACTGTATATATATATATATCTCAACTGAACTCGCTCGCTCGTTTCCGTTTTCCCCATCCATGAAATCATGTGAGTAAAGCAATAGGATCCACCATCCCCAATGGCTTAGCATTTTTAAACAAATTGAAGCCGCTTAAGCCAGATTAGGGTGCTGTGAATGACATTGCTTTACCAACATGTTTGTCATTATTATATAGCCAGTATTGTCGATAATTATTCCATGATTATCAACCAGTAATCATTATTATAAATCATTACTATTACTAATTATTATTGATCATATGAAATACCATTGAATTGACATAGATGACCATCATTCCGGGAGATTCTAAACGACAGACAGCCCTGCCAGGTAGCAGTTCTGAAGAGGAGAGGGTGCAGATTTGGGTGATTTTTTGAATGGCAGGTGTCCAAAGCAACCGGGGATAGACATATATCTTTTTCATAGGGATCCTGATTCTACAGTAACTTAATTTCAATATCAATATAAATACATAAATATGTTTACACAATATATATATAATATAATATACAGTATGTATATAATGTATATATATATATAAGTATATATATACATGTACACATAGCTAAACATACACAAGCATTTTCAAGAGCCAAGAGAGGGGGACAACTTCCATTGTACGATGACTGCGGGGTCTCATTTTTCGACTCAGACTGCCTTGTGATGTTCATCCACCGCAAGCCTTGGTTTATCTGGTTAATCTACTTCCATAGCCTCCGGTCATCAAACATGGCAATTGAACATCCTCTATATTTCCATGCCGGTCTTTAGCTAGGAAAATCATCCACTTAAATGATGGCAAGCCGCAAACGTGCCACGTTTTATCCACGTTGGCACCAGAGGGTAGCGGGGCAGGGCCCTGGAAATCTGCCTAGGCGTGAAACACCTCATAAATGGTCCCAATGATGTCGCAATTCCCAACCAAAAAAACCATGGTTTCTAAGGGGGGTGTTTTTTATTAGGGGAAGATGGGGGAAGGGATTATATCAAATGATGGAGGTTTCAATCCATGGGAGAGTTCTTAAATTTCCAATGTTTTTTGGATGGCACATCCAGTTGACACCGCCGATTTTGAATGTTGGGATTCCATGTTGGAAAAAAACCCATGCATTTCCGTTGTGCTGTCGAATTGATCTTTCATCCATATGTACCAGTGGAAAAGCTACAATTTTCAGGTTTTGCTTGGGTGCGTCATAGAGGTGTTGACCCGTGGCATGTTAATTAATACTGCCGCACCTGTGGCTTTAGGAATTTGATCATGGATGGCTTTCGAATATACCTGTGGCCGGGTCGCTTTTTTGATGACTCAAAACGGGTCTAGGACCAACACACGTGCAGATGCAACAGAACTCCTGTAACCCGCCAAATGAGATAAATGCCTAACTGGTTGGTGATTTGGAACATTTTTTATTTTTCCATATATTGGGAATAATCATCCCAACTGACTAATATTTTTCAAGATGGTAGGTACACCACCAACCAGCCAATATTCGATAGATCGAATCATCCAACAACAAACTTGTCCTCCATTTTGTTGGGAAGTTTTTCACGGCATCAAGATCATCAAGTACCGTTCTTTTCTTGTGGGAACGAGGGCATCTTGACTCAGACCAAAGCTGGGAGGAACCATAGTGCCCCTCTGAAATCTTACATGAAACGCCCAAAACGGGTTCACAACTGGACCTGGGGATATGGTGCCTGGTGAGGACAAGAAGAAGAAAAAGAAGGATGACAGTGACGACGATGCTTTGGCGGTCTTTTCGGGGAACGTCTTTGGCGGTCTGGGGATGGTGCCTGGAAAAATGGGGGGGCGAAGCCCATTAATAGGGATGATGGCCAAGAGAATCCCTACCCTCTGGTAAACGTTCACATAACTATGGAAAATCACCATTTCACTATAAATCACCATTTTCAATGTGTAAATCCACTATAAATCACCATTTTCAATAGCTATGTGACAAAGTACCAGAGGGTAATGGATAATAATGGTGTGATGACCACATCCACAAATCCTTATCACCCGTGTCTTGATGGTTGGTGATATTGTCACTGCTTCATGTACACAAAATCCATAGAATAAATCAACAAAGTACCTGACAGTGACAAAGAATACATGATTCATGATTCATTCATGATTCATATTGCTGGATTTTCTTCAATGGGCTCCATGACATCCATCACAGGGTCAGCGGTCAGCATCTGTCAGCCCCCTTGGCGCTGATTTTGTAGCGAGCCGAGCGTTTCTTTCTACAAGGGAAATAGGGCACGACATCATGGGGAAAAAAATAATTGGCCCAATATCATTCGAATTTCTTGTATACGAATGTTCCCTTCAGCCAAGTCTGGGACTGGCAACTGCGAAGATCCACTTGAACAGTGACCAAAACATACCAAAACCCCCATTGATGGATTCTTATACAGGGCTACCTGCTTTATTTCGGATTATGGTGAACCCTGGGAATCCCGAGAAGCTTGACTCAACCGAGGACAAGGACGATTCAGAAGATGAAAAGGAAGACAAGGTGGGGGTGCTCGGCCTGGGACCTAAACATTGGGTCAATGAGTCAAAAGGAATCAGTTGATTATAATTGACTATTACTATTGACTATTGATTATAAATGACTATTACTATTGACATTGACTATTTGTAATAGTTTTGTAAAATAACACATGAATGAAATGACTATTACTATTGACTATTGATTACTGGGAACATTTCTATGAGTCTATCAACGATTATGACTATTACTAGATAGTATTGACTATGTTCCCAATTTAATCAACCATTGCATATTTCTGAACTTCCTCTGAACCGAGTCCAACATGGAATTCCCAAGCAGAAATAGCTCTGGTTGTTCCTATGCTACTGTGGATGGAAGAAATCCTGCACCAGTTGATGGATGGTTTATCCCATTATTTATAGGGTTTCAACCATCTAAGGTGGTGCAGGATTTCTTCCACTCACCGTAGGGTTCAGGATGCCTACATAACAAATGCTTGGAACTTGGAGCGAGTTTCCCCGTTGGAGCTTCGAGGAAACGGTGGGCTTGCGCCATCCTGCAATTCGCTAACCTGGTGGTAACTACGAACAATAAAATAATACCACTATTATTAATCCATTTTAATAATTACCAGGTTATTATAGTTCAATATTATCCATTGGTATTAATCACCAGGTTATTTTATTGTAATCCATTTTATTGTGAATAATGGGATTGCAATAAAATCAACCGTCTACCAACTGGTGCAGGATTTCTTCTGGTGATTTCTTCCACAGTATCAAATTGTGGAGTCACCATTTCTTGACCCAATGTTTGTGAAAATCTGCAATCTTCAGTGAGTATATACGACGCTGACGTGTATGTGGATGCTGGAGGTATATGCGCCACAACTATATTGTAAGATTTCCCCACATATTTAAAGCAAAAACACATTCCTGCATGTATCACTAGATTGAAGAACAACATATCCCCTTTGACTCCAGCCAGAAAACGCTAAGTTGGATAATTGACGGATTCCGTGCTGACTTTGTTGCCACAAACTAGGAACCCGGCGCATAGACGGCCGTGGCTCAAAATGAGGATTGAGTATCATCCAGCATTGATTTTCTATGCGTTTGGAGAGGATTGTCCCAGGTGTATACACGTTCCGTGGCTGAATTCCATTGGGAAGTTAGCAAAATGGTGTTTTCGCCTCAGGGAAACGATAATTTTCATGCTTTTTTGAAATGACGTACCTACTTTGTCTATGCAAGGACTTGTTTCTTTTTTTCTTCATCTGATGGCATCAATCCTGCGGCAGCAGGTCCTCCAAGTGTTCCAAGAATTCGCTCGGGCTCACATGTGTACGCAAGGTACAT
>Ga0126342_10010945_pt1 | contig 16217 bp, 6 predicted proteins | sample Cyp1metagenome_FD_92528 | JGI IMG/M metagenome (GOLD analysis project Ga0126342, IMG submission 92528) | Coral microbial communities from Lord Howe Island, Old Settlement Bay, Australia - Cyphastrea 1 metagenome | ecosystem: Host-associated > Invertebrates > Cnidaria > Coral ... | reverse complement strand
TGAGACCTTCTTTAGGGTCATCTCTTGCCTTCTTTAAGGTGGTAATTAATTCCCTTCCCGTTTACCGACCGAAATTTGGTTGAGTTGGCTGATTGGAGCTAGCCTGTCGGGGTTGTTGATCAAAGGCTATTTTCCATTTCGAACTGGGACAGTCTAAGCACTGGACTCAGTCACTAGCAACCACGAGGCACTCCGTGCAGAAAATGTGCTAGTGGATGTAAATATATATATATATACACATTCTTTTTACATTCTTTTTGCTGGGAAATCTTTAGCAACTTTGTACTGGTTGCTCCAGACATAAGCGACACGCCTGAAAAAATCGGAGTCTCGTCATCTCTGGTGAAGGAGACGCCGCAGCAGGTCTGGAGGCGCGGAAGAGTCCATTTTGATCGTTTTGATCGTTGGATCATTGTGAGGATTGGATGATTTTTGGATCATTTTCCCATCTTCCCAATATCTTCCCCATTTGTTGGGGACCATTTCTATCCGATCTATCCATTTCCAATGCTGTTGAAAAACGCCTGGACGAAAGCCACTTTCAGGAAAAGAACACAACCTGGCAGAGTGGGGCACATCCGGAGTGATCGTGGATCTTAAGGCGCAGAGCTAGCTGGATCCATGGCGAGGAAGTAACCCTCTGGTTATGACTACTGGTTATTTAACATAGCCATGGTATAGATGGCCCATTTATATATAGATGGTTTACCTATTAATAGCATGGTGATTTTCCATGGCTATGCTAAATAACCAGAGGGTAATTCTTGGTGATTTGGGATTTATGAGACATGGAGATTTCACCATCAGAATCTCGCGGCACAAAAACTTGAAGCTGTGACAGGGATCTGGCTTTGGCTTCATTCGACCAGACACTGGCAAGGTCAATGATAAGGACAAGACGATTCTACAGTGCTGGATAAAGCATGGAGAAAATTGAGCATAAATAAGTGAAAGCGGTATCAGTGATGATGTCGTGACTACTAGTGAGTGAAGACTGCCTGAGCGTGACTTGCATAGCTTTTTCAAACTGTTGGGTGATTAGAAAGTAGCTCCAAAAAAAGGGTCATAAAACTCACTATAATGGGCATGCAGTGGGGATATAGAGGGATATACAAGCAACGACATGAAATTTTGGATTCGTTCCAATCAATGTGGTATGCAGACTGCAATCGCAGGCAATTTCAAGTGTGCATACACTCGGCTGTGGGAGGATCTCTACTTCCACTGCACAGCTGTGAACAAGAATTGTCCCTTTGACGAACTCAGGGTCAACGACGAGGTCAGCTACGAGGTGCGAATGTGGAATAAAGTCCAAACAAACTGTTGGCGCTTATTCGATTTATATTTAATTTCATTTGATCAAGGAGCTTTCTCTGTTTCCACCTTTCCCTGACCTTTGTGAATTCCAACTGAACTCAATAGCCTGACGCTTCGACTACATGTTCCAGTGTTCATTCCATATGCAGGCAATTATCGATGAGAGAAAGAACCATCCTACGGCGTCTCTTGTTTGCGAATGGCTGAAGATCATGACTCTACATTGTTTGCCTTTTTGAATATGTCTTGCTGAAGGACATCATCTTTCAACCATGTAGACTTGGCCCAGGAGAAATGTTACACTGAAGAATGGTGGAAGCAGTAAAAAGAGAGAGGCATCACGCTCTGACTCCCGCCGCCGTTAATTCCTTTAAGTATGAAGAAACAGCGGGGAGGCTGCTGGAAGCGGTGCGTTGCTAATGCCTCAGAGCATTAGCCTGGGTCTTTACAGGTTTTGTGCTGGATACCTGAACCAATTACTTAGATACTTGTTAATCTTGTTATGTGGAAAGCTGTTGTTATGCCGTTGGGAGTTAAGTACGTTGAATCTGAGTCTTGACTCCTGAAACTTGCAGAAGTTAAAGGGAATTGTGGAGGATGAAGTGCGTTTTTTAAAATAACCTTCAAACCAATGTTTCCAGAATGAGTGCTCTTTATTGTTGTTTAGACAATCCATTTTGTAGCACTTGCGAGTGCAAGCTCTACACTGAAGCCAGCCCCGGGTTTCACAATTTATAGCTTGCTCACTTGTGCTTCTTGCTAGCCAACAGTGAAAGTCGTTGAGGCAAAACAATGCCCACATGACAGCTTTGCAGTACCAGGACCATTCCAAAGCAATACGCGAGCAGCACACAAGCAGCACACGAGCAGACCGGCCAAGCGACTCTGAACTCGGGCGACTCGCCCTGACGTATGCGAAACCCGTCATGGAAAATGGCTGTGATCATGGTAGTCATTTGAGGTGGAAACATCACTTGTTCCTGATGCTATTCACTTTCATGCGCTCAAAGCTTCATGCAATTCCTATGCTATGCAGTGATGAAGAAGTAGCCCAACTGACACTTGACACGTATTCATCAGTTTGCCTTGAGACGGTAGCGAATGCACCATCCCAACTGAGCCAATGTAGATGCACGGCTTCCCCACTGTGGCTGCAGCTTTAGCAGAATTAGAGGAAAGAGCAGCCGCCACAATGCATGTGATGCCGCATGGAGGTGGCTGACATTTTTTTTGGGAGGGCTACTTATTTACCTAAAGAAACCCAAAATGAAACCCTAAATGAAACTCTAAAGAAGCCCTAAAGGAACCCACTTGAAGGTTTAGAAATCGTGAAAAGAAATCCGGATAAGAAACCCTGGCATGAAACCCTGAATGAAACCTTAAATTGAAACCCTAATGAAACCATAAATGAAACTCTAAAGAAGCCCTGAAGGAACCCACTCGAACGTTTAGAAATCGTGAAAAGAAATCCTGATAAATGAAACCCTGAAGAAACCCTAAATGAAACCCTAGCTGAAACCCTACAAAAACCCTATATAAATGAAACCCTAAATGAAACCACAAACGAAACCCTAAAGAAACCCTAAAGAAATCCTCAATGAAACCCTAAAGAAGCCCTAAAGAAACCCATTTGAACATTTAGAAAGCAGATAAGAAATCCCGATAAGAAACCCTACATGAAACTGTAAAGAAACCCTAAATGAAACTCTAAAGAAACCCTAAACCTAAAGAAACCCTAAATGAAACCTTAAATGAAACCGTAAATGAAACCCTAAAGAAACCCCACATGAAACCCACAATGAATCCCAAATAAAACCCTGTTGAAACCCTAAATGAAACCCTAAATCAAGCCCTAAATAAAACCCTAAAGGAAACCCTAATGAAAGCTTAAATGAAGCCCTAAATGAAAGCCTAAAGAAACCTCAAGAAACCCACATGAACGTTTGAAGTACCAAAATGTAGCAAATACCATTGTTGCAAATACAAGGCAAATCGTCCAGGAAAAATCGCCAAAAACAAATCCAAAACCTGAGGCAAAAAAAACAAACAACTATTCTACACTTTTTTTTTGGTCTTACAGCACTTCCTTTGCGTGCCTCTTTTCAAGACTACAGGTTTTCCTTTTGAACTGCTCTCCAATCTAGTGGATAGCCTTGTTCGACCCAAGCTCCTTCCAGGTGTACTCCTGGGGAAGTGGAAACTATGGCCGGTTAGGTCTCGGCAGTAGTGCAGCCGCTGGCTGAGCATCTGAATCAAAGCAGCTTCGCGGTGATTGATTTGTCAAGTTAAACAAAAACACACGCAAATTCCTGGCACTGGATGACTATAATTATATATTGGTTTTCTGCTCAGGACTCGGTCAAGCCACAGCTTTTGAGTGGTGTCCTGAATGGCCAGACACTGAGCCTGTTGCAAGGGGCTGTTGTCGTTGTAGCTCAGGTTCATTTGTTGCACTCCCGGATCAAACATGTGTGTGCGGGTGTGAACTTGGGGTATACATGGGTATACTGTATGCCCTCCAAAAGGCCATTTAATTTAATGTTGAAAATGCCTGAGAACTTCAATTTTGCCTGAGAACTTCAATTTGCATTTCTTGGTTCTCCAAGGCTACGAAATTGCAGCAACTGCTTGCAGCTGGTGCCCACCGGATTCCATCGCAATTTCTTGAACATTGGTCAGTGGCAACTTCATACGATTAAGAGCCACCACACGCAGATGGATATCAAAACGGAATGCCTTTATTGTATTTCATTGTCAGAGGGTTTAGGCTCCATTCCTTGATGTGTCTCGACAATCATCAAGAACTAGCCACAATTTTTTCCTCGGCCCTTTGAGATTCACTCGCGGCGGTCTCGCAAGACGACCTCAGCTCATCGGCTGATAGTCTGGACGCATGCATCTAGTGTGATCCACACAACTAGACGCACGCACTAATTCTTCTGCAAACGAGTCAAGATCACCACCATCGCCCACAAATTGGCGGGACTCAATACGTCTCCAGAATGCCACTGCTAGGCACATGCAGAAATTTGGAGGGTATTCTTTCGCTTTGGATGTTCTGAATCGACCGTGCTCGTCGTGGCCGATGAGAGATTCAATACGGTCACGATGCATCGGCTGGGCAAACTCAGTGAGCACGTCGCTGATATTGCAATTCGCGTAGAGAAGCGATGTGGGTTTGGAACCACACGCTCCGTGATGTCCTTGCCTGAAAGTGTGTCTGCGAAATAACCATCCATCACGCAGGAGGAGGTTGACCACTCCTGTTCTCCAAATGGCTGCACGATCAGGTTGTAGAGGTGGGGCAGGATGTTCGAGAATCACGGCACCACCACATAAGGCCACTGGCACACACAACCAAATGCCGCGAAGCAACAGGCAGTTGCCTATGGCGACTTGTTTCAACTCGGCAAGGGACAACTTGGGCAACCCCCACGGGCAGTCCGCACTGCGAAGTGGACGCGGTCCCCTGATCGGCTGTCCAGCAACATCAAGAAGCTCAGCATGCCGGGCACTAGGCCAGGTTTCACACGGGGGGCCCAATAACAAGCCTAAAATCCGACCTTGTTGGGCAGCGGACAAGAGAAATCCCCATAGTTTTGGGTCATGAACATTCATGCGATCACTGATGGCTGTGTCGATGGAAATGACATAGACCTCATTGCTCCATGGTGAGCTACTCTGGGAAATAAGCCTGGTGACTTGCTCATGAAAGTCATCTTGTCGCCTTCTGCCAGCATAAAGGTGCACAATGAAGAAAGGCCCATGCGCCTTGGGGCGGGCACGCTGAGGTCGCTCAGTCATGCGCCATGCACGCCAGTGGTTCTCCTTGTTCACCAAACCATTGTATGTGGACACAACTGGATGAGTGCGAGCAGCACGGGGAGCCCGGTCTCGATCAGGCAAGCTCCGCTGCGTTTTTTCCTCCCCTTGCTCAAGCACTTCCCATCTCGCACGCAAGCGCTTCATGGTGTTGCGAACGTTCCAGATGTGAATGTCGGTCAGAAAAGTCATGTGTGCTTCTTCCAAATGTTGAAAAGCGTCAAGGTGGGCGTACTTCTCAATATAGGAATAGAAGTCACTTTCGATCCAGTGAATGAAAATTCTGGCTGTCTGAAACTCAGGGATGTGCAAGTTGAAGAACAGTTGGAAAAACCGATTATGGAACTCCGCAACGTTGGGCTCGTCTGATTCGATCCATTGGTCCAAACACTCTTCAAATAGTCGGCAGCAGGAAGAGGTTAGAGGCTCGTCAGTCAAAGGGTCCCACCATGCAAAATCGCTACGGCCCTCAATCTCCAACTCCTCAATCTGACGGCGTACACGTAGCCGTTCACGATGGTGAGCCGTTGGCCGTAGAGGTCCATGATGTACACGAATTGCTGGCAGTCGATGGATGCCTGCTAAATGAGGGGGCAGCCGAACCTGGCCAGGCTCAGCTGGCTCCTTGGCTCCATGGACTCGTTCCCAGCACTTGTTCCCTCTATAGCGAAGATGCTGCATCACTCGGAAGGTGGTGTGGAAAGTCTTCAAACAACCCGGGCAAATCTCAGATTGCACATACATGCTTTCTTGAGCTCTGATCCCATGCTGTCTAAACGCATGAACACCAAGCTGCTGACACGTAGTGAAAACTGCGGTGCGATGCGGACATGGAAAAAACCCACTAGACTGAACCTCATCTTGATCCATGTCTAATAACTTCATACCAAAATGCGTCATCTCGTCGATGATGCTGGTGTGGTAGAAATGCACGTTATATGCCAAGTTCTCCTGCGCAGTGTGTTTACATACAGCACGATGGATCCAGGCTTTCCATTGTGGTATGTTGCGCAATTGTGTCCAAACATTAACCCAGGATTCACGATCATGTGGGATGTCAAAGGGCAAATCACGCATTGTTGCAAGCCACTGAAGGTCTTGTTCAACTTCATAGAGCCATCCTTTGTGGTTGGCCCTTTCGCTAAGAAGCATTGATTTGTGCGCTGTGATGGCATGCTGTGCAAGATGTCGGAGGAATCCAAGTCGGTGTCGTGCCAGAAAGATTCGAAAGGGTGCAAGTTCATGGTCCCTCAAGAAATCTGCATCATTGACTCGCTCTGAAGACCAGAATCCAACTCCACAAATGCGTCTGTAACAGTCAGTGGTCAGCGCTTCGAGCTTCCTGAACGAAGTGCTAGAAATCTCTGACCAAATTGCACATCCGTACAACAGTCGGGAGAGCACTAAACTGTTAAATAATTGAAGTCTGGCTTTCACTGGGAGGGCTTTGTTCATAAAGATGGACTGGCGCATTTGCTCAAAAGCTTGGCGCGCGGCACCCATTCTGGCAGAAATTTCGCTATCCAAATCCATGTTCATGGAAAAACGAACCCCTAAGTGGCGGTACGATGAGACAACACGCACAGTCAGCAGGTGTGTGTCAGTAGCCACAGTGATGGCCGGCGTTGATTTCTGCAGGAATAAATCTTTGCGACATTGAACAGCTCCTTTTCCACGAAAGCAAACAACAACCTCGGTTTTACCAGGGTCAAGATTTAAGGTAAGACCTCGATTTCGAAAGGTTTTGTGGAGCGCCTCCAATGCATACTGCACCAATGGTATTAAATCCGACGGTTGTGCTGCGGCTAATGCAATGGCAACATCATCAACCCATGCAACCGGGGGCACATATGTTCCAAGGGCTTTCGCTCCATCATGGAAATGTTCAGATTCATTGAGGAGTCTTGTGATCTCTTGCAAAATGTCTGACATCATGAGATTAAAACCAATATCGGCCATGGGGCTTCCGGGACGGGTGCCCCGCTTTGTGTGCGTGCAACTAGCGTCTTGATGATTCTCACTTCCAAGCTGGAACCAAGTATGGCAATGCAAGTCATGCAGAAACCTCCTAAGCCCAGGGGGAATGTCATCAGGTTGGTTGGCACAAATGTGGTTCAAATCGCGCTCAAGTCTGTCCAGATCAAAATCACTTTCATCAAGAAATGTGGCCAACGTGGGTCGTTGCAAGGTGTTATGTGTGGAAAACACCAGTTCACGAATCATATGATGAAAGGCAGATCGCAAGTCAATGAACAACGTTGCGGTTGAAACACGTTGGGCTTGGCCGATGGCACCGTGCAGTCTGATCATCTGTATGGCTGTCACAGTTTGCTGGGAAGGCAGGCCGCCTATCTGTCCAATGGTGCGTCTGCTGTGAAGCGTGGGTAGTAATCGCATGCGTGCCCAGGCATGGGTCACCTTGGCAAAACTGTTGGCTAACAGTATTCCGTGATATGCAGATGCATCATCAAGACTGCCTTTACCTTTGTGAATGGCACAGAGGCGCCCACCTTTGTAGCTAACTGGTTCAGCTCCGTGGAGGAGCGCTTTGCAAATGACTGAGTGCAATTGGGGTGCAATGGCAACAGCTCCATGCCGACAGAGATCAGACGGAATTCCGTCAGGTCCTGAAGCCTTACGCGGCTTTTGCTTGAGACACAACATGTCAACTTCCACCAGGGTAGGAAGTTCAGTCAAGGAGAGATGCAGGCATTTCGGTTCGCGTGCTCTCTCCTCATTGTTTCGAGCCATGCAATCAAGAGCAAGTGCTGCAGCCTGGACAGTCGTTCCAGCTTCGAGCTCTTGGAAATGGTCCAAAAGCTCAGCATCAATGTCTCGTGGCATGTGGCATCGCTTGGACCTATGTTTAGGCAAAATTGCTTTGAGATGTGCCCAAATACCTGTGAGACCTTCCACTTGGAAAGTGGTGGCAGTCTTCTCGGCAATACTAGCATAATACTTGACGTCTTCTTGTTGGATGGCATTGTGTACATCTTGGGCAACAAGGCGTAAAGAATTTGCAGTTTGGGCTGTTGCAATATCATGCAGGCGAAACCAAGCAGGGAGATCCTTTAATATCTTGCGCAAATACTCCAGGTTGCTGGCGTTGGGGCAAGTGGTGGCTTGCCAAGCTTGAAAACACGTCTTAATCACTGTGGCCCTCTGTGCTCGTTTGAGCGACTTGAGCTGCTTGAAAAGGGCTTTCTTGGTGTCAACAAGCTTCCAGGTGTGCTCAGAGATGTGGCTTTTGCGCCTCCACTGTCCTTTTGGTCGGGCAATGTGGGTGGCAGCACTGGCAGCTGATGCGGCAAGCCATTCAGCACTGACATGTGGGTCAAGGGTCCATGGGGGAGCAGTGACAATGTAATGTAACTGATTCATACACTGAGGATCCTGGAGCTTGGATGCAAGATCACATACATCAGGTCCATGCTTCCTACGGGAAGAACGATGTGATTGAGGGCGAGGAATTTGCCATGCCAAATTGCAAGACACCGCCCTGTGGTCATGTCGGTGAACGCTGAGATCGATGTCATTCTCAACTGCTGACTCAATCATGTCAAAGGCCACATCGCATGGTAGCGCAACATAATCGATTCTGGTTTCACGTTCGCCATCAGGCGTCGTGAAGGTAGAAGCTTCACCACGATGGTGGCACTGGAATGTTGCAGGTACAAAAAGCTCATGCAATAAAAGCCATTCATGGAAAACCTGACCAGCTTGGTTCTCAATTGCAGGTTGGTGAGGACCAACCGCTGGGGTGACATGTTCACCCAGATGCGCATTGGCATCTCCGCAGAAGAAGACAGGAGCACCACGTGCTTTTTTCTGCAGAATTTCGGTGATGTTTTGCCAAAAAAGGTATGCCTCAGCTTTGGTTTTGCCTGAGTGTGGTGCTCGGCATGTTACAAGGATCATGCGCCAAGTGTGCAGCTTGAGGGATACAATAAGGAAGTCAACATCGGAGGCAATAACTTTGATGTCCTGCTTCAGGATAGTATTGCCATCATCATCGTATGGCAACTGCTTGGAGACCCAAAACTGAATTCCGTCATGGCCATCAGGTGTCGCTGGATGGCCAATGATATGGTAGAATTCATTGTTGAGTGCAGCCAGATGGCGGTGTCGCGTTTCCTGTACGCCGACAAGCGTGCATGAGGCATCATGAAACTGCTTCATCAGAATGTGTTGCCTACTGATGGTTGGTGCGGACTTCTTCTGCGAGGCAAGTGTCATCACGTTTGCAGTGGCAATCTTTAGCTTTATGGCATATGGTTTCAATGCTGGAGTACTGGGCACATGAGGAACATTCTGGCCATCATTACTCGGTGTCATTATTCTAGGAATGATGCACCGCAGCTGTCCATTGACAAGTGGCGGGACTCGTGGGTCATTGGCATCAGTGAGTTCTTTGTACCAGAGCCACTGAAGTGCGGTCATCTTTTGTGGCGCATCTAACCAAAGTTCCCACAAGGCGCTACTTTGGGCTTGCTCAAAATGATTGACTACCCACTTGGCAAGGGCGTCAGCGGCTTCGTTCCATGGATGTCCAGCATGCGCCTTGATGTAATGCCACGCAAGGGAATTGAAACCATGCCTTGTTTGCAAAACTTGGGCAAGGCTACGCATAATGGTGCGTGCATTGTGTGCATGCGTGGTGCGCCAATAGCCAGCTGCAAGAAAACCAGAACTTGTCGCATCAAAATTGAAACTGAATGCTATGTTGGTGTTTCCATATTGCCGCCAATGATCATTGCTGCAGTGAAGTGCCCAAAGCAGGGCCCATATGAGTGCTCCATTCTCTCCTGCAACTGATGTCTTGCCAGTCTCAACCTTCCGAAACAGGCAGCCTCCATAGTGCCAGCCAGCATTGCTCTCAATCAAGTGGACAACTGCAGCGCCAACAAAATCAGGAGAAAGCTTGGATCCATCAGTGTAGAAGTGGAAGGCCTGCGGGACATGGTTGTCAAGAGGTATGAGCTCCTGCATAGCAATGGTCGTTGCATCAGGTACTGACAAGTCTGGTGGCCAGCATTGCTGAAAATGGTGACGCATGTTAAGGATTTCATCATCAAGATGTGTGACAGTGGAAAAATCCACATTCACCGTCATGGGAGGCTCGATGAGCTCCTCAAGTTTCAATTTCGTTGACTCAGGCCACTGGGTATGAGCTACCAGCCCAGTTGTTTGGCGCCTGGTCTGCGGCTGCTGGGCCGTCCTCCGGAAGCTTGAGCGCTGCAAGAGGCTCGTGGAAGATGCGGCATTGACTGTGGGTGCATCATCATCATACCAGTCTGCGAGGCTGAGCCGCTGGATGATGAGGGTGAAGGTCATGCCTTGACAGCAGTGATATGCTTCATCATTGGTAATTGCAGAGCCACCTTGCCAAGCGGAGCAAAAGGTATGGCTATTCAACGGAGGGCAATCTTGCTGTCGATTCAAGGCAGTCAAGAGCTGCAATTTCAAAACTGGTGTCAGAAGAATGACAGCCGTTGTGAACGGTTGGTTCTGCATGACCCCATCATCATATGTCGTTGTTAAGGTCGCACGTTCTTGGGGTTGAAGGAGCTGATGCAATATGATATGCAGTTGGCCTGGTTCATGGTCATGTGCAATCGCAAAAGCAACTTCAGTGTGTGGGTCAAGAAGATCGGTCCACGCTCGCCGAAGCTGGTCTTCCCACATGTGAAAATCATCTCCCAAGGTGGCGATGCGTACCTCATCATTCACTCTGAGGCGGTCAGAATGCAGACACCAAGTTCGAACCTGTAGGAGGCGTTCAATATGTGCCGGTCCAGTGCGTGCATGTACGTCCCAGTGACCAAAAAGCTCTCGGGTGAACTCTGTTTGATCGGCAAAATTGGGCACTGCTTCTGGCATGTTCTGCGCAGGGGATGTGGAAGTGACAAACCATTGTGATATGATCACATGTTCATCTCCGACGTGCTGAACACGCACTGGTGGGTGGACATTGAAAATCAAACCGATTCCTGGGTAAACTGGAGCAGAGTCTGTGGGACCAAAGTTTCTTTGATCAACCTGCAGGTCACAACGACGATCAACGCAAATGCGCCCAAGCCTGCAAAGATCTCTCACTTGCAGAGCGGTTGTGGGGCTGTGTAGCACCGCTGCTGCATAATTGAGTCTTGTATGTCCAGCTGTGAGCATTTGAATCGTAACCAGGACGGGAACAAAAGGAAATTGCACATCTTGAAAAACAAGCAAATGACCAATTGTCCAGCTAGTGTCATGTTTGGGCGGTTCAGGCCGAACAAACGCGTAGTGGACGTGTCTTTGCATCTGGATCTTATCCCTCCACAAATTGACAAGGTCATGTGTCCAAAACTGTGCATGCTGATCAAGACGCAAGACTCTGCGATCTTCATGGACTTGTTCGTGTGATCCACTAAGAAACCACGTATCCAAAAAAGCAATTGGACCTTCTTCTTCACACTCAACTTCTGCTTGCTGCACGAAGGCGCTGTGTAAATCATGAATCCACGCTGGTGTTGGCTGTTCATGACCAGCTCGTTGATGGTTCTGAAAATGAGCTGGTGACGCACTTTCGAAACTTGGTGGTTCATTCTGGGTTCCAAAATGCTGTTGGATTTTGCAATCAAAAACAGGCATATCAGTGATGGTGCTGACTTGGAGCATGGCATTTTCGTCAGCAATCTCCTGTTCAGCTTCAACTTCAGTGTAAAGATCGTCAGGGTCAGGATTGACATGAAAGCGGTGCACAATCTGTCCATGATTCATTCCCTGTTGGCATGCTCTGATCGCAAAATATGTTGGGATTTCAGGCTGCACAAAAGGAGGAACAGCAATGCGCACATAGTCTCCATGAGAGAGATCCAAATTTGCCCTGCGCTGATGAGAGATCAGGTTGCCTTTGTGCCAAAGAAGACATCGATCTTGCCGTAACTTGCAGTACGCTGCGACACCAGCGATGCGCAAAAGTAAGGAGCGATGAATTGGTGTTGGCAACAAAATGGTATACCGATCAACTTCAACGACAGCGTTAGGGGTGGACCCATGTATTTCAACATCAACTAGTATGGCCCTGCGGTTGTCACCGAATCTGATGTCATCATTTGCTAATAGCAGAAGTGGTTGGACACTTGCAGCCTGCAAATCGTGTGGCATGGGTCGAATATCATAGATATTTGCGACATCATGGTGGCCATATCCCAACAACCGTCTTGTTTCAATGAAGAAGGCAGCTGGTGGGTGCGTTCTGATGCGCCCGCTGGCCAGATTTGACCGGAGATCAAACACCTGCACTGATTGCCATTCATCACTGTCTGAAATTGAGTCAGGTGATGTGGGTAAGTGTGTTGCCAGATCAGAGTCACTTTCTGACGATGGCTGTGGTGCTTGTCGTGGCTGACGAGCCATTAGGGATACTGTATCGTGTGCATCAAAATCCTTTGGACGGTGCAGCCCAGCCTGAGTGATCGACTCATAACCATCACGGTGAGGCTCAACTCTAGGTGGATAATACGACTCAAGGATCTCAGCAAATGGCAAGATCTGGACCTTCTTGGCAGTGGAAGGCTGGGTGTGATTTTTCAAAATGGAGCGAACAATGGAGCGCTGGTTCTTGGGAATGGAGTATCTGCAAACCTCATGCAAATCAAAACCAGAACCGAGAACTTCATTTCTCAGGCAGGTAGCACTGGCTAGCGCTGATGGCTCTGAAAGAAATGTAGGCTCCCAATGTATGCTATGGCAACGTATCATGGTTCGAATGGGATCAAAAGCAAGGTCCTGCCTGCATGCTGCATCAACAACTCCGGAGGGTGGTCGATAGGCATCAGCAGGCAAGGTCGCCTCTTTGCATGTTGTTGGCACACGCAGTTCATTCCAGTATATCGGACATTGAACGTCGCTGCCAAAGGTCACGATGGTGGCGAGGAGACATGTCCATCTCCTAATGGAGCTGTGGGTACTCCAAAAGGTTCCATGGACCTCGGCCGCTTGTGCTTGCGGTCCGCTTCTTCGTCTGAATTGATCTCCATCGTCTCTGAATCCTCCGCCGCTGCAGCGATACTCTGTTGCAAGCTCTCTTGCACCTGGAGGACCAAGGCGGTCGCCTCGGCCTCGAAAGCTGCACCATTGTCCCCATCTGCCGAATCTCGGCCAACATCGCCAGCGTCTGCCGATACAGGTGCTCCCACTTCGGCTGCCTGTTTGTTGAGCTGCTGGAGATGTCTTCGTGCTGTGGTGAGCTCTTGCTGTGCTTGGAGGAGTTGATCCCCATATTCTTTCTGTTGGTCTTTGAACAGCTGCAGTTGCTTTTGCCAGCTGTTGACCGAGTCCCTCAAATGCTTCAACCAGTTCTGCCGATGGGCGTTCCGGGCTTCTTTCACTGAAGCAAACTGTCGGGCTGCTTTCCCAACTTGGTTGGAGGCGCGATTGAGGTCTTTGGAGAGGGCTTTGGAAGTCGCTTTGTCGGCCTTGTCCACTGCCTTCTTGATGTGATCCGGTGCACAAGTGATGTCCGGATAGGATTTGCGCACTGCAGCTAGAAGTTCCACACCCGCCTGAACTGATGCTGACAGCGCAGGAGGAATAGGTTCCTGCTGAGAACTGGTTGCAGTCTCTTGTGTGGGCCAGGGAGGAAAGGCAGCATTCTGGCCTGACTGCACGTTCGGCTCGTTTGCACCTCCTTTGTTTCCTTTGCCCTTGCCCTCGCCCTTGCGTCTTCGTGCACTCTCGCTGCGATCTGCTTGATTCCATGCTTTGCCTCGTCCACGTCTCGGTTTGGTGTGCTGATTGGTATTCCAACCCCAATCCCATTGAGACTGTGAATTCGATGCCCTTGGTGATTTTGGAGCACTGGAATGTGGTTCTCCAGTGCTCCAGTGCTTCTTGCAAGCAGGACAGAACGTGTGCTTTTTGCCGTTGAGTCGGCCGCAGCCGCAACGCCATGGGTATGCATCTTGAGATGCCATTGCTAACTCCTTCTGGAATCCAACGTCGTTGGAATGATGCCTGGCCAGAATCTGTGAAATCTTGGCAAGCTGGATTCGTGTGAGAATTCGAAAGCCTTTGCGATGCTGGTGCCACGAAGCACGGGCAGTAGCACGCAAACGCCTCTCCCTTCGTCTCACTGTCGGCGTAGCCGTAATTGTGAAGCAAGATGGTCACGAAAATCAAAATGATCACTGAAACAAAATTGTTTGGCATCAAACAGAGCTTCCTCCCGGTGCAGCTCAGTTGAGAAAAACCAAATGAATTGTACAAAAACACAAAGTCAGCGTACAGGAAATGAACTGTAGGCAACCAAGTGTGTGTCAATAACAAATGCGGTAGGTCAATTGAATGGCAGCTAACGCAATGAATTGAGGCTCAATATTGATACTGCAAGAGGTCAATCTAATGACAGCTAATGCAGTAGATGCTGAAGGCCACCACTGAAATGTAGAGCGAGGTGATGCAATCCACCCGGGAGTGCAGAGCACGTTGCGTAGCTCAAGCAAATCCAGTAGCGCGCCCGTGGGTGTCGACAAAGAACCCACTCAGGTAATTGGCACCGCTAAATCAGACAGCTAACCCCCGGGGACGAATGGGGGCATGGAGCCAGAACCTTACTAGCCACAATATGATAATATATAATTATACTTATAATATTATATATATATATATATAATATCATACATATACATAATGCAACTACGAGTATATGATACACACATACCACTACGGTCCACTTCGTAATTCTCTTGAAGAACTGGAGGTACCATTCAGCAGTGGTAACTTCCTCCGGAGATGTGGCAACTTTTGGATCCAAGATCACCAAATGCCGCGCACCAAGTGGGGCCCTTTTCAGATATCACTGGGGTATCTGTAAATAGCCTTAAATGGCTGTTGATATTGGAGTTGATTGGGAGAGTCAGTTCAAAAACCCATTCCTCCAAACCCATCAATATTGTCATACAATTTATAAGTTAAGATAAACCATTTCAAAACAGGAAGGGCCCGGCCATGAGGCCTCGGGACTGCGGCCAGTGGCAGCGATGCTTCCGATGCAGAGCAGTCGCTTGCTCCTCAGACCAGTGAGCTGATTTGGATCGGATGATTGATGGGTTTGTCTAAACATGGGGTAGTATACACACCCATCAATGCATCAATATCATTCAACATCTATATTTAGATGGGATTTTAATGGGATTTTTATGGGATTACATGGGATTGATGGTCTTCATTGGTGCCCCAATCCACTGGTTGAGCTAAGCAGCTAATTCCTGAATCTTCATGGGGCCATCAATCGGGTGGTATTGCCTATTTTCAGACACACCCTGATTCGCACTGCATCTTTGAATGGACGCTGCTGGTATTTCCTGATTTGTTGATGGATTAAATGTCAAATTCACCAATGGATACTGACAGCTAATGCAAATTTCTGAGGTCGGGTGACTCTGAGAGTGAGGACGGCAATCTGACGCGGGTGCGTTTGCTTAGCAACACCTGGCACCTCTGGCACATCTGACCTTGAGCTTTGCACTCCAAGCTTTCCCAAGGCAAGTCCCAACCAAAGAGGCAGGACTTCCAAGCCACCGGATCCATTGGATCCACTGGCTGTTTAGATGCCCAGACCTCTGATTTCTCAGTGCAATGTGTCAGGGCAGCAGCGGCCGCCTGGCAAGCGACAGTCAAAGGATGTTGTCTACTCCAAAGGTTGGGTCCTCGCCGTTGTATTCTGTTGTGAATACCCTGTATCATCCTGTATCACAATTCGGACATATTTGGACACATTGTATACCCTGGCGAAGCCAGCTCACATGCCGTGTTCTTTTTGTTTCCATCGAGCTGCGAGTGTCATGTCCAGGTCCGAGTCGAAGCACTGGCGACTTTGTGCCACAGCTGCTGCGGTCATTTCCCTCAAGGGTGAATGTCGTTCAGGCCGCAGAGAACCAGATGCAATCCAAGTTCAGGTGAAGAATTCATGGACTTCATATCACTTCATATCACTTCATATCACTTCATATCACTTCATATCACTTCATATCACTTCATATCACTTCATATCACTTCATATCACTTCATATCACTTCATATCACTTCATATCACT
>Ga0126342_10010944_pt1 | contig 16218 bp, 11 predicted proteins | sample Cyp1metagenome_FD_92528 | JGI IMG/M metagenome (GOLD analysis project Ga0126342, IMG submission 92528) | Coral microbial communities from Lord Howe Island, Old Settlement Bay, Australia - Cyphastrea 1 metagenome | ecosystem: Host-associated > Invertebrates > Cnidaria > Coral ... | reverse complement strand
CTGTGCAGAGTGCTGTTCAGACTGCAGTGGCGAAGTCTGGCAAAGGTGCTGTGCAAGGTGCTGTGCAGGGTGCTCCAAAGGTGCTCCCCAAAGCTGCGGTTCTTCAAAGCTGCCATGCAAAGCTGCTCCCCAAAGATGGTCTCCAAAGCTGTTCCCCAGCGCTGCTCCCCAAAGTTGTGCCCCACAGCTGTTCTCCAAAGTTGTTGCCCCAAAGCTGCGATTCTGCAAACCTTTTCGCCAAAACGGCTCCCCAAAGCCATTCTGCAAAGCGGCTCCCGAAACCTGCGCCCCAAAGTTGCTACCAAAAGCTGCTCCCCAAAGCTGCTGTCCAAAACTATTGCCCCAAAGCTGCGGCTCTTCAAACCTATACCCCAAATGGCTCCCCAAAGCTATTCTGCAAAGCGGCTCCCGAAAGCTGCTCCCGAAAATTCCTATTGAAAGCTGCTCCCCGAAGTGGTTTGTGTACAGCGTAATATTGGAATTAGTAGCAATAAATTGAGGACATGCCGTTACACACTGCGGCTTGCACTTCTTGGGGTCGCAACAGTGAACAGCCATGCCATGCGGTCTACACCAAGGGCACCACCACAGGATTAACATGACTAAATGTGTAGCCATATGAAAATATGCGAATGGGGGTGGTTGTGCAACTTCATTCCGCTAGCATGGCGAGCCTATATCAGCGGCCTTTCCAATGCAAAGTCAGCGGCACCAAAAAGACACTCGTACCCACGACCGGCAGGCTTGAAATATCTATGGGCATGACGTTTTGGTGCTTGCTGCGCCAAGCAATGTTGTGCCACACCCGCCAAAATCCGATACGCGTGCTTCATTCAAATCTTATAGTGAATTCAAAAGAGCGGTAGACGCATGCGGTACATTCAAAATAACGGAAGCGCAAAACGGAAGTTCCCAAAGTTTGTATTCGGGAAAAAAAATCGTGAAAAGCCCGGTGAAAAGCCCCTAAATTATGGGAAATTTTGGGAAAATTGAGCTCGGGGTGAAGCCCGAAAATTGTGACAGATTTGTGGGAAACTCAGAAGACAGATGCTCAAACACAACTGAATACCGAGCGACAATGGACCAGGGGGGAATCGAACCCCTGACCGACCCCGACCGACCGTACTGCAGTTGCTTAGTGGGACACGGACTGGGGAGAAGAGAAATTTGCCCAAAAAAGTATCACTTCAAAATTGGATTTTCCCAAAAAAGTAGTAAAATTTCGACCTCCGAGCACGAGGCTCAGGAAGCACAGATTGAGTTTGTATTCGCACAGACTAAGTTTGTATTCGCAAATTTTCCCAAAAATGTGGCAGATTTTTGGGGAAATTGGCCTCAGGAAACTGCACGCGCGCGCTCTGTGTAAGGCCAGATCGTAATATTAGTAGCAATATAATTATAAATATATAAGTATATTATATATGATCTTAACTTATATGTTTGATTCACGAGTGAAACGTGTCCTGATCCAGGCATCATCGTATTCTTTGTGTGCCTGTGACATGGACCATTTTTAGATCCATCGGCTCGACCGTTGCTTCTAGACCATGAACCACAAGATTCGCCCATTCGGGCAGTTTCACCTGCATCCAAGTCTTGGAAGGACAGCCTTCGCCTAAGCCTTGGATGAATGTCTTGTGGTCTCCTTGTGCCAATGCTGTCCCGCAGGCTGCATTCTGCGTTTTCGGCCAAGAGGTCTGGACAACAGTGAGAAGTGTAGTACTTCTTCACAAAACTGGTCGAACCTCACTCAAGAAACCAAAGAACTGCATTGTACACAACTTATATATATATATATATATAGAGATGCCAGTTGTTTTGGAGGTACAAGATAGTCACACCAAGTGGAGCCTATAATTAGTACGTAGCATATAGTAGCATGTTGCCTGACAACTGCGAGACAGAAATGGCTCCACCGTTGCCGGGGCAGGCGGCATCTTTGGCAAACCTGGCTCCATTTAGAGCCTCCACAGAAACCAATGGAGGCACTACATTTTGGCTCGTTCTGTTTCTGACTGGTTCTGAATCTTGTCCCACAAAAAGGCCCTACAAGTCAGAGAAGACAAACACGGAAATGGAAATGCTAACTCCTTTCTTTTCCTACAAGCTTAGACTTGGGCATATGCAGCATGGTCAATGCAACTATGCACAGGCGGGGATGCTGATTCAATTTCGAAAGGTGTTTGCAGGTACTACAAATTTCCAGGAGATTCCATGCTGCAGAAGTGAAGTTTATTCTTATTTTCCACAGGAGGGCAGACATCAACGATTAAACAATTTTTGCATGCAAATAGAATGATCTATAATCACATACTATACATATACGTGAAATATTTTACACACATGTATACTGTATTGCCTATACAGTTGTACATGATGTTGTGTCATGACATTGTATATCATTGTACATCATTGTATATCAATACAATCTTCACATATAACACATATAAAGACATATACCGCATATACAACATAAGTCACATCATCACATCATCATAGGCTTTCCGAGAAAGCCAACTTTTCCGATAAACATCAGGAGTCTCAATCCTGAGCCAAATGCAGTTGAAACAAAATTCCTAGATCGACTACATGGGCCGCTCTGGGGAGTTCGGATAGCTGGAGGTCTGTGAAACCTCTGCTGGGTTTAGCCCGTCTTATCCGTCATGGAATAGGCTTCTTGATAAGTTAGTCGTCTCCTCTTGCGGTGCCCAACCACTCTGTTGCCACTATGTTGCCACGAAATTAGATGGTGATGTTCCAAAAAGCACAAATTGATATATATATAATATGTACGTGTATATATATATACATGAACCTGAAGGCCCTGTTTGATATCTGAACCCCCAAGTATGCGACACCTTGATCCCTGCTGGCCAGTGATCCAAGGCCAACGTGTTGCTTCAGCAGTGGCCGTCCTATGAAACTCCGAACCTCGTAAGTTGGCACCAAAATTCACCATGAGGTGAAAATTTCTTGTGCTCAATCAATTACAATCAATTGTTCCTTCCAATTTTGGGGAAAGACAGTGTGAGTCATGACAAATACACACTTAATGATGCACCCCTTCACTACTACATGCAATTCCATGGGCTCAAGAACTACCATTATCTGGCAAACTCGTCATTTTCTGGCATAAGCAAAATGGCAAAACAGAACACATAGAAAGTTGGTATCAAAGCTAGATGCTCCTCTGGATTTGGGAGTTGTTGGCTCGTTTTTCCAGCAGGTCACATGGCCATTGCTCACCGGAAGCCGGGGACGATCTACAAACCATACCTTTTCACGGATGCGGGTGCAGTCTTTGGCAGATCCAAGTGAAAGTTAAGCTTAGGCATTTGTCCCGCAGGCCCTCGATCAGTATGCGTCATGCACCTGCAAAAACGCAAGGCAAAGCAGGGCATCATGTGCGGTTATATCAGGCTTTCCCAGGTACCGTACCCGGGGTAAATGGGTAGATGAAGAGGTTGACAGATTTCTATTTCCCGTGGGTATCATTTACCATCATTTACCTATAATTACAATGGCTGGCGCGCTCCTGATTCTGGATGGAAACATGAGTCCCGCCAACGCTTCCACATGCTTCCACTGGGGCCACTGCTTCGGGGGCACAAGTAGTGATTTGGAAGCAAGACGGGTTATGGGAATCCCAGTGGAAATATTTCGCAGGTCGTCGCTTATTTCGAATAATTTTACCGCTGAAGTATTGACGTCGTCTGAATTAATAAGTTATTTTACGTCTGCCTAATAAGACAACAGGACCTGCTTTGATTTCTTAATTTGCTGCATCCTGGGTATGTTCTGTATAATAAACAAAACGTCTTGTTTGTCCAAGCTTTGCCGCTTAAAACCGATTTTTCCAGCCGTAGTTGCCCATGGAAAAGCTACAAAAAAAGGGAACTTGCTTTGAAAAGCTCAGTTTCCTAGTTTGATAAACTCGGATCTTTTTTGTTTGTCCAAGCTTTGCCGCTTAAAACCGATTTTTCCAGCCGTAGTTGCCCATGGAAAAGCTAGAAAAATAGGGAACTTGCTTCTGAACGCGCTGAAAAGCTCAGTTTCCTAGTTTGATAAACTCGGATCTTTTTGTTTGTCCAAGCTTTGCCGCTTAAAACCGATTTTTCCAGCCGTAGTTGCCCATGGAAAAGCTAGAAAAATAGGGAACTTGCTTCTGAACTCGCTGAAAAGCTCAGTTTCCTAGTTTGATAAACTAGGATATTTTTTCTTTGTCCAAGCTTTGCCGCCTAAAACCGATTTTTCCAGCCGTAGTTGCCCATGGAAAAGCTAGAAAAACAGGGAACTTGCTTCTGCTAGCGCTGACGGCCTCAGCTTCCTGGTTTGATAAACTAGGATCTTTTTTGTTTCCCGAAGCTTTGCCGCTTAAAACCGATTTTTCCAGCCGTAGCCTCCCATGGAAAAGCGATAAAAATAGGGAACTTGCGTCTGAACGCGCTGAAGACCTCAGTTTACCACTGTGAAAAACATCAAGTATGCAAGAGGTACTTGGCATTCCCGTCTAAAAAACTTCCCGTTTCTGTTCGAGTTGACCGCCTCCCAAAAACCGCCCGAGCTCACAAATGCCCAGCTTTGGCGCCGGGAGGCTTGAAACGCACAGGGGCTCGAACCCGCCCTGGTCCGGAACCGCCCCCGGTGCCCACAAACACGCTCGCACAGCCTGTTTGACATTTTTTCCTTTAATTTGAGGCTCCGAAACCTAACATTAATATTCATCAAAAAACAGCTCCCAAACCTTTAACTGGGATCTTTTTGTGTGTACAAGCTTTGCCGCTTAAAACCGATTTTTCCAGCCGTAGTTGCCCATGGAAAAGCTAGAAAAATAGGGAACTTGCTTCTGAACGCGCTGAAAACCTCAGTTTCCTAGTCTGATAAACTAGGATCTTTTTGTTTGTCCAAGCTTTGCCACTTAAAACGGATTTTTCCAGCCGTAGTTGCCCATGGAAAAGCTTGAAAAATAGGGAACTTGCTTCTGCTAGCGCTGAAGACCTCAGTTTCCCTTGTATGGTGATGGGCTTATTTCTGAGGCTAGGTCGTTATTTCGGGCTGACGTCGGTGACGTCGTTTTAAATTGTCCAGATTTAAAATCCTTTCATATCCTTTCCCCTTATACTAAATAATACTAACCCATCCCCAAGTATATCATAAACACCTGGAGTAGTTTTTATTATGGGGTATTGAGTATTTGGGGGATGGGATTTTCACAAAAATTGGATTTCAAAGCTTTCTCCAAATAATAACATCAACACCTAAGCAAAGAACAATAAAATACATTAAAATATATGATTTCAAACGACCAAATTCCTTACAAACATGTAGCTAAAAATTGGATTTCGAATCTTTATCCTAATAGTACAATCAAAACCTTGAATATATATATATATACGCATATGTAATTGGAAAAAATGATTGCACAAGGCGGACCCTAGTAATAAGCACCCCAGCGTTGACTAGTTTTTATTATTATGGGGCTGAATCACATTTTTGGGTTTTCTGGTCTCCTATTGCTTTTCAATTGCCACCATTGACAATGGCAATTAAACAAACAAAAAAAACTAGCTTGGGAATAAAACATCGTGTTTATATGTGTGTATTATTTGGCGATATTTAGGGTATGTTTAGGAATATGTAAGGGGAAGAGATTAAACGACATCAATCTTAATTGTGGCTCGCGACCTCTGCCTTTCAGCCCTCTCCATACAAGTTCCTTGAAGGAAAACAACTTGCCTGATTGGTTGAATGAATAAGACTCCATCAATTTGGATCTTGTGACCTTGTTGGGTGGACATGTTTATTGTTGAAAAGAAACTTGGAAGCACATCATTAGGATGTATCATATCAGTAGCATGTTTCAGGTTTCACGTTTTTTAGTAAAGATGTTTGTACCTTTGATGGACCCAAACCCCTAACAGCTCTGACCCCAAGCCTATGCTGCGACGCGACGCTGAGGCCCCAGACATGGTCAACCGTTGGGCCTTTTCCCGGGAGGCGTTTCCAAAGGAACATTTTCCCGAGGTCTTAGATGTAGAGAGTGCCTCCGGCGCTTGACATCGAGGATGCCGGGGGTTCATCAATGTTCATGTTCCATATGGTATCATAGGTTTTGACATGTCTTGAACATAGCCATATGATCAAACAATGCTTGCCAAACTAGATAATTGGGTCGGTTGGTCAGAAAGACGCTCAGGACATCTCAGGCATACTTGTAGCCAAGCCCCATAGAGTCAAACAAATATCAGCGCCAAATTCAAGCCTTGTCGACGTCCAAAAAAGGTGGGGTTTGACAATCCCCTGGGCATTGCCTGGTACCCCAGCGAGCTGAACACAGGGCCATCATCCAAATAAGGTCCTCAGCTCGAGAAAACCGGCACCAGTTTGGTGGGTCTCAAAATCAGGAACCGCAAAAACATGGGTTCATGATGGCAAAAAAGCCTGAGAAACCATGACTACTGTCAATGGATTGACATGTGCTTGTTTGCGCAGTTGATGTTGGGCTCTGGCTCAAGACGTCTTGCAAGTGTTGACTTCCAAAAACAGATCTTTGAATAGACTTTGGTCTACAAATTCTATTCCCCCCAAATGTCAAAATACCCGGTAGACAGCCTGGTTTAGTGTTGGATCGATTCATTCATTGGGCCCATTGAAATCGGCTCATTGAAATCATTTAGTGCTGAATCTAATCATAGGAGGACAGGGCTCGACCATAACAAAAGTCGTGGTCCTGTTGGTACCGGAAATCCATATCGGGTATGGGTCGACTTTCTGATCTGCTCTGAAAACTGGGGAATTCAGGGGGCCTTGACCACCTGGAACTGAGACGTGTACTCACATGTAGAAACAACAAGCATCTGAAGCGCAGCCAGAAATGTATCCTGAGCTTATTCCTTTCTGTGCAGAAGACCGTCTCTCAAACTCACTTCCAACATGTATGCATGACAATATATGATATATATATATTATCATTATAATGGATCCCACTATTTATATAAAGGGTTTCAACATGTTTCAACCATCCTTTTGGTGATGCAGGATTTCGCAACCATCCACAGTGTGGGTCAAATCCCACAATATCTCCCATTCTATCCCCACTTTGACCTTTGGACCACTCTGTTTTTTCGTTCGCGGCACCCATATCGTACTCGGAGGGCTGGTTCTTGCCGCTCAAGGACCACGCCGGAGAGCTCCGTCGGGCCTTCATGCACCGGTGTCACGTTTTGACAGGTTAGCTGCCGAAGTGGGGATACATTGAAGGGATGTTACGGAACAGGGTGTGATGAGTTGAATGGATGTTGTATGGATGTGACTGATATAACCCCAACAAAATGGATGGTGAATATGTGATGTGAATGGATGGTTTTGAGTTTTTTTGAGCCATGAAAATGGTGCTGATTCAACGGACATGGGATGGGGATTTCATGGGGACCTCCTGGAATTTTTCCTGTATACTTGTGCAAATGGGGCGATAAAAATCCTTCTAACCATGAGATTAAACCATAGGGCCGGTAATCGGGCCGGTCATCGGGCCTACACTTGTAACTGTTAATAACCACTTACCAGTGGAGCTGCACCCAAGTGACGAAACACTACGTAGTATACGCATATATAAATAATAATAGTAAGAAGAAGAATAGGAAAAACACATCATAAATAAATAATAAGACATAATAATTAATAACAATAATCAGATTACATGCCTATACGTAGGTACCAGCACATAGACTATGACGACTAATGTGCATTGACTAATTCTAGAATGTGTGTTAAGTTATATCTTGGATATCAATATGTATGTATATATATACATCTTTGACATTGGTGAAGATCTGTTGATTAGATATCGAGAAATATCGAGAACATACAATATTCCGGGAATACATGTAATATAGTGTCCTTTACATTTAAGTTTCTTAAATAGATATTCTTTAAGATGTGGCTCGGAAGGTAGTCAAACATTTCAGGCCACGACCAGCTGGTACCAGGGATGCAGTGGTAAGCTTCAATCTAAACCATCCAACTGCATTGGAGCAGCGTCAAAAACCTGGTCGCAACTTGGTTTCTACCGGTTTGTTTATATATGAGTATTCCAACAACGGAGTATACTGATCCCTTTTCAACAGGTTAGAACTCTGACATTAGCAATAAACCAGTCAAATTTTGACACTCGTCATTTTGGAATCGTTATACTTGGCAAGCTGGGAACCAAAAATACAGAAAGCTGGGAAACGTCGTCAAATGCGATCCGTTCATTGAACGGGGTCTCTAACATTCGGGGATATTAGGGGAAGGGCTTACCAGCTCTTATCTAGATAACTCTACAGATATATAGGACATCCAAGACACGATAAGTTGCCAATCGTGAGTTTTTCAGTATGATTTGGGTGTTTCCAAAAAATAGTAATTCCACCCCAAATCATCCAAAATTAGACCATTTTAATCTTTTTAAGTATTGAAACCTATGGTTTTAGGATGTTTTTTTTGGGATCCCCGATGTTCGGACCCTCTCGCGAAGGTCATGAACTCACGTTCCAGGCCGTCAGGATCAGGGCCCCAGACGGACAAGGGCTGTTGTCCAATCCCACTGGGAATCCGATGGGAATTCGGCCCAACTGTCCTGGCGATGGTCCCATGGTCCCATGGTCCCATGGTCGGTTTCTGGAGGCAGATCAGTTAGATCCATAGATCCCATACCCTGTGATACCCTCTGGTAATCTAACAGCTTGCTATGGAAAATGGACCCCTTCATAGATGATTTAGCTATGAAAAGGCTGACGTTCCATAGCTATGTTAGTTTACCAGAGGCTGCTAAACCATGGTAATCCAGCACAAACATGGCAAAAACCAGGTTGTTCTGCCAGGGAATATCACAAAAGGAGGCATTGAGGACTATAACGAGTGGGCATGACTCAACTGGGAAGCCCACAAATCCATCAGTTCGAAAAACCAAGGCCCCATGATTGCGTGTGGCGCTAGTTCATAGGACATCCCCCCAAACCGATATATATATAATATATATATAATGTATATTATGTATAAAACTAATAATAACAATATATAATATTATAACACATTATATAGCTATATATTTAATTCGGATACGAGGCATAGCCAACAGAACCATAGAAAGATTAGCTAATCATTTGGGGCTTGATGTTGCTTGTACTCCCATCTCAGTACCCATATCACCCATATCACCCATAGCACCACATGAATGGATCAAATACTGAATTAAAATTCATTTTTGCTGGATGATGATATGAAAAAAACATGATCCATTCATGTGGGTATATTTGATACCCCCAGATCCATGGGTTTCTATAGCGTTTTTGATGTTCACATAGTTCACCATCTGCCTCAATCCATGGGTGTCTTCCGGTCTTCGGTCTTGACGTCCCAAAAATCCAACCACCTCCATATTGAGATGTTTACCAAATCATTCTAAGGGTGATTCACTTTCGCCCATAGTCCAAAAATATCCATATATATATATATAACCTGATCGGACAATTCCCAGCTTGCATATTTCGGCATTCCGATAGCACAAGATTCAAGCATTCAAGTAGAGATACAAGCTACGGTCGACGTGGTAGCGGAAAGATAATTTCCTAGCCATCTCTATCAGAGGGTACCTATATATATATATATATAGACTATATGGAGGTTTGCTAAAATGGGAAGTACCCCTAAATCATCCATTTTGAATAGGATGTTCCATTATAAACCATCCGTTTTGGGGTCCTATTTATGGAAGCCCCCATATCATCATCCGCTGCGTTCTTTTCTGCTCAGCCTTTGACCTTGAGTCGAAGATCTCAGCAGGTGAGACTCGAGAGGGTTGGCCCAGATCCCCGATAGGATTGACATGGATTGATGAAAGAACCAAGGCCCAAATTGAGCAAATTGAGATCGGCGCAGGGATGGGTATGGGTCAAAATGACCGATGTCATCAAACATGGCGCAGGCTGGAAATTCCACCAACACTTCGATGATTTTAACCGAACTAAACCTCCATGGCTAGGCCGGGATGTACCAGCCACGGAGCTGATGACATTTATAACCCCACATTTGACCCATGACCCGGAAGAAACATCCAGGGAACTTACCTTACGGCGATGCAACAGCCGCGTCCGTTGAAAGGGCATTGAGCCATCCCAAAAACGTGCAACATGAGAGCAAGAAATCAATGACCCTACATGGATCTATATGATCTAAATGGAAACTGAATTGAAGAAATCCATAGGATCATAGATAATGACAATTTTATTGGTCTCAACTCAAAATTGTAGACAGATCTCTGTTTATCATTTTATGATAATTTATGCATTATTTATTATTATGAATCTGTAGATCAGGCTTGCAGGTAGGTCTGCATGTGAATGCGCAAATCATAGGCATTCTTACTTGCTTGTAGTTGTCGCGGTGAAGAAAGTGCCGCAATGTGTTTGGGATGACCCACGCTGGAGCCAAACCAAGTTCTTTTTCGTGAGGCCGCTTGCACGCCAGAATTTCTTGATTTTTTTTTTTGCGTAGCCTTGACTTGCGAGCTGATTCAAGGCTTCAACGGTCGATTGAATCCGTAGTCTTATTAGTTGAAAGCTCGGTTGTGATGACATTAAATCACATGTGTTTTGGTTAAAAATGGTTAAATATGGTTAAATAACTTGCATCTCTGGCACAATCACTGTCATACGGTGGTTCATTCCCATCGCCGTTGAAATACAGTTTCAACATTCTTGTCAAACTATCAATACTTGCTGGTAGGAAAACATCTGCATGCAAAAATGAACATGTAATACACAAAAAGTATGACACATATTTGGATGTATACATACGTACATGCATATATTTATCTACTAATAACTTATTAACTATGTATGTAATTGTATGTGTGTATATTATATATTATACAATGTACATGATGCATCCTCCGCCGTATCTTGTATCTCTGGCAGCTAAGCATTTCAGTTCCTAGATGTTCCCAACAAGAATAAACACGGAGCAGAAGATTGGTTTCATCCCAAGCCAAGGCTGAATCGATTTGAATCCCTCATGCCGCTTCCAAAGCCAAGCACTTTGAGAGCAGATGGGCAGTGTTCAAAATGTCTCTGTCATTCAATTATACATACTGCTTGGCTAATAGGGATTCCCCCCAATGGATTATTCATTGGATTATTATGTATATTCACTGTTCGCAGATTATGTATTATTAATTGGATTATTATTATTGATTGGATTATTATGTGTTATTAATTGGATTAAACGAGATCAGTGATATATATATATATAATCCCCAATATCGGTAGTATAATCGACTACCATCAACCAACAGGGCTTTTGAACACTGCTCAGATGGGGCTTTCAGAAGTGTTCTGCGGAGTTCCTTGGCAGATAGGACAAGAAGAGTCAGTACGGTCCATGCAAAACTGCAAAATGAAGATTGGAAAATACCGGAAGGCTGTCCGACTCACTAAAGAAACAGGGCATCATGATCTCAAACAGAGATGACATATCTCATGTTGAAACTACAAACCACATGACTAATGATATGTCTGCAATAGTCGTCATGGTTGTACGTTGTTGGTCGTATATTGGTTGTCCCCCGAACCCAGTAACAGTCATGACAACAGTCACGTTTCTGATAGGCCAAGTTATATATATATATGATGTTGCTTGTTATACCGACATCTAGAATCTAGATTCTAGATGGGTAACCCCAAATTATATAGTATCTTATCTTTTCTCCCCTACCCATCAAATCCTTATGTTTCATCCGGCCATGGCTGAAATCTTTGGGGCGCCAAAATTCCAAAATATCACCCGTCAAGTATCCGTTTTGGGTTTTTCATGAATTACCACAGAAACTCCAAAATGTAAAAACACCATTGAAACATTCCTCAAATCTCAAACAACGATCTTTTGGGGATACAACCTCCCGAAAACATAGGAGAACACATCTGATAGTTAGGGTATAGTATAACCACATATTATATTGTGATATACAGATTTGTGATTATAGAGTTGATAATATATCCATATGGAAACAAATTACCAAATAATATGATGTCAAATAGCTGGTTTTCACAAAGTTATGGGATACCCCCCCAGGATTTGAGTGGGAAATGATAAACATTTTACCACTCAAATGGGCATAAATTCGGCATAAAACCATCATGCTCAAGGACAACGCCAAGCTGACCCAAACGGCTAAAATACAGTCAAATCGATAGCTTTTAATAAGAACAAAGATAATAAAAAAAAAGATTATTCCCCCGCAGAAAATCAAGTGAATCACCCTATAGCATTATGTTGGATGGTAACAAACAAACTAAACATGATGTTTCACAATGTTTTTGATGCTTAGAAAACCATCGCTCATGGGCTGAAAATCGGCTAGCCCGAAAAAATATCAGAAAAATTCGAATGTTGATAATCATGCCATTCGTGGGGTTGTCCCAAGCTGGTTCTTTGTCCCATTAATACAGTAACTCATCTCTGGTTTCATGTTTTTGTTTAATGGGACAAAGAACCAACATGTAATACAATTGTCCCATGTATAGCTGGTTCAAAACATGAAAATACATTGAAACACAGTTAAACAACCATTAAACAAGAACAAACAACACCTTCACAGAAAAAAAACAACCATTAAAAAACCAAAACAAGATACCTAGAAAGGATGCTTAAATCATGGTCAAAGAAATCCCCAAATCGCCATGAGATTTTTGCCACGTGACTCATGGGAGTCCTGGATCTTTTCCAGGTGCTGCAAGGCCTGGATGTCGCTGTCATGAAAAATGGCCAGGTACTGATGATTTGAAATGGGGCCTTTTCTTTTTTGGTGTCCTAAGGTAGATAGGCTACAGTAACTATAGTATGTATTAGTATGTAATGTTATATCATCTCCAAAACGATGGAACCGCAGAACTCGACAAAAAGAATGCTCAATTACAGTACTTGTCAATTTCTTTGGGAGTTGTGTCATTGTTGAATAAGTTTTTTGTCTGAAACAAAGTATATATATATATTGTAGTAGCTACTAAGTTTCTCTCATTTACTCCAATAGTTCTAGCGACAAGGTGGAAATACATCAATTAGTCGTATGTACTGTTGGCTACCAGCAGTATTTAGAGTATCGGGAAGTGTACAGCCAACAGTATCGCGGCATAGCCTTGCACTATTGGCTACAAACAAAGGTTCTACGCATTGGGAAAATCACATCCTTACCCTCTGGTAAACTAACATAGCTATTGAAAATGGCAATAGAAATGGTTGATATACCCATTAAGATTGGTGATCTTCCATAGTTATGTAAACATTTACCAGAGGGTATGCCTTTTAGTAAAGCAATAGGATCCACCAGTTTTATGGCTATAAACCATCAAGGCCGGCATCCAGCATTCGACGCCAAGGCCGGAGGGCGAAGCAAGGGTTAAGAACTGCCGCATGAACGTGTGTATGTGTATATATATATATTTATACATATATTAGCTTGGCAAATTTTCAACAACTCACTATCATGAAAAGTTCGGCTATATTGGAATAATTCCCCGAATCCTAATCATGATTCCAGTGAGGTCACAGTGAGATCACAGTGAGATCACTATAATTTACCCATATATATATACATATATACACACACACACTTACGATATCGCACGATAGTTTTCCAAGCCCAAAGTAATTACATGAAATGACTCAACCAGAATCCACAGCATCACCGAAAATCATCCATTTGCTGGTTCGTTCGTCTATGTCTATAAATATAATTATGTCTATATATATATACGTACATATAATATGCATACATGGTCATCCATTCTGATTACGATTGACTACACACGAACCCAAAGAGATGGGGGTTCGTCAAACACAGAAACATGTTGGTAAATCATGATAAATCACCATGCCATTTATCAAGGTTATTATTTTCGTTGGTACAAAAAGAAACTAGTGATGGATAAACACCGTCCCATCAAAGACAGGCGACCTCGCCCACCACTGCGCGGCTCTTTCTTGGAGGTGTCTGCTTCCTGGGACAGACCATATGGAGTTGGTGACAATCTTGGTGGCTTTGAAAACCGCTGAGAAGTGTTCAATTTACCCCCTGTCGTCCCTTTTTGTACTGGCTGGTTGTGGCTGGTTTAATAGAATTTTCTACTGGATTATAATGACTATGATGATTATAACTATGCCAGTATATTGGCTGGTATAATCCCATACAATCATCAATCAGCAGGAGTTTTGAGCACAGCTCGCATCAGAATAACTAGTTGTTACCGCTGTTCATCCCCCATAAGAATTCATCATAACCCAGTATAATCCATTATTATGCAGGGTTTTGACTCATTCCATCCAAGTCTGATGATTTTGAGCGGCAAAGTTCTAAAAAATGACCTGTTTCGACCTGTCAATGTTGCTGTTGTCAACAGCTTGAACAAAGATCTAGTGGAAATCTTTGATAAGCCACATCCAATAATCATAATGTTATAAACCGTTGATTGGATCCATGAAGCAGTGCTTTCTTGTGCTACCCAACCATAATATGTACTGTTTTGAAATATTTTTTGTTTGCCTCCAGCTATGTTAATTACTCACCACATATTTTCTAAGTGATATTGAAGTTGGTTGGGTCTCCTCGTAGACTGCATACACAATGGGATTGTTGGTTTCTCACCCAAAACTGACGAATGTTGACCCTGTTCCAAACATACATATCTGGTAGGAACTTGTAGGAACAGGTAGAGGTTTAAAGTACTACGAAGTGGACAATCGCATCATGATCTGCCCTGTGGACTGGAAACCTATGGTCCATGGTTATGCATTGCTCAGGTTTCTGATGAACTTTTCTGATCCTTGGTCTGAATACGCTAGATGTTTCAAGCGAATTCAAAATCCTGGCCCAACAAGGTCAAGTGGGATCGTCATCCAAGGTAGGATTGTAGGATTTACAGAACAAAACCATACAAAACCGCTGTTTGAACCCACGAATACGAAACAAAAATCATGGACATGTTCTAGTGGTGCACAACTGGTCTAAATGCTTGCGAGGGGCCTGTAATTTTTGGTCACTGTTGGTCCTGGACCATTAAAATTTGATAAGGTACCTAACCCTGACTCATGTCCAATCATACCAGATCCAACTAATGTGATTTCATGTAGTTTCAGCCATTTCTCGATCCTCTTTTGGTGGCTTAAGATGCTGAACTAGCACCAGAACTGGTGATATAGTCGCACAGCAACATCTTGGTGTATGCATAGTAATAGTATATGTTTTACTCTGAATGCTGTTGACACCGTTTTGTGTCCGGGACAACCCCCTACCACGAATAGTTCATGAGATATCGGACTGTAGTCTATACATTGCAGCCAATTATACTGAACTATGTTTTATCATATTACACTATTTTTATTGTATCATATGAACTAAACTAACAAAATTCAAAACCAAATTAAATGTGATTGGTGTTTGATTTATTGTATTCTGCTATATTGAATCATATCCTATTCTTGTTTCATAAAATATTACATGTCACCCTGTTCCTGCGTCAAACCCGGCCAAACCATATTACATTATATTGCGGCATCATATAGCACATATTCAATACACATAATTAGTTTCATGATATACAGTACAATAATACATTACTATATTTCAAAATATCATGTTACACTATCTGTTACGCTACACTACATTACCTTACGTTACACATGCTATATACATGTTATATTTCTATAGACTTTTTCCCGGATGCCTAACCGTTGACACACAAGGCACTTCACCACGAGAATCTTTGGCAACGTGCGCCGAGATTCTCTTGTTGATCTTTGACATACTGTTCTGGAAAAATGTGCCGCAAGAATTCCGTTGCGTCCAGCGTGCCATTGTTGTCCTTAGTCTTTGTTTCAGACCTTTTAGATCGAAGCAAGAAGACCTCGTAGATCTGGTCACTTCGAATGGGCCCTTATGGCATGAATCATCTGTGGATTTATGTCTTCAAAGAAACAGAAATCGTTGGACTCTCAAATGCACTCAGTGATATCAAATTATATAATATATATATATATATGGGCAAATTATAATAATTCACTAAGAGCCGTGTCAGCTCAAAGTTGATGCGTGGCCTCCGGGCCTCCCAGCCCAGGAAACCGTGAAGTGGTGGGGGCTCTTATTGGGGTGTAGCCTTAACCAATTCCTGGCGTAGTTCTTTTGTT
>Ga0126342_10010943_pt1:0-15000 | contig 16220 bp, 5 predicted proteins | sample Cyp1metagenome_FD_92528 | JGI IMG/M metagenome (GOLD analysis project Ga0126342, IMG submission 92528) | Coral microbial communities from Lord Howe Island, Old Settlement Bay, Australia - Cyphastrea 1 metagenome | ecosystem: Host-associated > Invertebrates > Cnidaria > Coral ... | reverse complement strand
GAATGAGGAGGATGATGAGGATGAGGAGGAGGAGGATGAGGAGGATCAGAGTGTCAATGATGTCAAAGCCCTACAAAGTCAGAAAAATGTACAGCAGATGACCAGGGTCCCAAACCATGGCGCGTTCCTGCAGTTCAACTGATATGCCATGCCTCAGCAAACTGCTTTTGGGCGGTGAGACTCATAGCCAACTGCCGGACTGCATCAAAATCAAATGGTGAATTGGCTGCCACACATCAAGCAGAGATCCGCAAGATATAGCAGAAAATGCAATTACATGTAATTATGCACATTACCCTTACAAACGGGAAAGATATGCAGAAAATTGCAGAAATATTTCACTAAGCTCACCACCCCGTGACCTGCATGAAGCCCACAACCTGGCACGGCCAAGGCGAGGCACAGCGATCAGCGATCTTGGCATCAGCCCGGCTTCGGTCATCGGTCAGGCCTCGCAGGCGAACTTCAGCTTTTTCACGATTTCTTCCTCGAGTTCGACAAAGGAAAAATGGGAAAAAACATTGACGAGAGCCGCAAGAAAGGAAAGGACCTGCAGGATATTCTTCAAACATTCATAAGTCATGCATGGAAAGCTCATAGCTGGAGTTCTTTCTCAAGTTGTGTTGCATGCGTGCTGCAATAGAGTTGGTCGTTATCCCACCTATACTCAAGTTGTCAATATCTATAGAGATTGTGCATGTCGCCTCGTCCAAAGACAAGTCGATGATGGGAACTTCTTCGAATGACTTTGGATCCACAATCTTCGCCTTTTGTCTTGCTCTCTGCCGATTAACAGAGAATAGCAGCTGAATAGCACAGAACTCATGTTGGATTGAAAATAAATTGTGGAGAGACACGGAGTATGACAGGGTTGTGGTTTGCGCCTTCAATGCCTCTGGAAGATTCCGAGGTATGTTCGGCTGCGCTGTAAGGATTTCTGCAGGAACTCTACCTGCACACAGTGTCACAGGCATTGATTTATGATCACAAGAAGAATGACTTGAAACATTTGAAACATGCTTGAACACATCCTGTTCCCAATTCGAACCAGAGACCAGTTCACAATAAATCTGACAGGGACACCCCGGCACCAGGCCATGGCGAAAATGCTTTGACCATGACCAAACATTGGGGCACAATGGGCCACACCTCGAACATAGATGTTGTCCTCACGGTCGTCGCCAGACTGGACCTTAAAACTCAAAGCACGAAGATTGAAGAGAGAAGAAATGGACGCTTCTGGGTGACGAGACTTAAGAGAAATTCACGAATCAGCAAGAGGATGCACTGTCCACCAAGTCGAAATCTGCCGCATCGGCTAATCTGCTGAGAGTTTGGCTAGTTCCAGATCAATCCCCATCTTCTCAGCTTTGCTGGTGTCAATAACCTTGGGACATGGCTCAACTTTCAGCGCAAACAGCAAGAAACAAGGCAAAGCTCAAGCTGCGAGCTGAAATTCTATCTAAATCTGTCCGTTCAGATGGAATTTGTGACTGTCACTCCAATGGATCAATCAATGATGTGTTTTAGATTCCTGCGCCAAGCAACAAAGATTGCATCTGGTTGCCGATCGAGTCCAACCTGCTCCTTGTCGACGAGAAAATTCGCAGCCTGCAGAAACAAAGAGACAAGATGAGACAAGATGAGACAAGATGAGACAAGATGAGACAAGATGAGACAAGATGAGACAAGATGAGACAAGTGGAAAACACCTTGGAACATGGAAAAAAGATGAAAAAAGTGGCTGCACCTTGAACCCTTTGCCATCTGACTAATCCATGCTGCACCGCTACATTGCGCAGCTTGCTAACATGACACTGCTTCGTACTCGGTGAGAAATCTTTGATGTTAGCTACAGCAGAGGTGCAGCCTAAAGTCAATCTGGTACCTCGATCGCGTTCCCTATCTCACTCCATAATACATCAGCTGTGGGTGAACTAAGAGCGAGGAAACCTTCTGAACGATTTCTTCATCAAGACCCATATATTGCATCCTGCGAATCCTGCACACTAGGCAAATGGCATTTTCGAGCGCGCGAGCCATCTGCAGGCCAACAGGAAGAGTCCAACACTACCTCTGGTATAATTGGTATATAGAAAGCGATGAATTAGAAGACAGGTATCTAACTGTTCTGAGTGTCTTTGCGTGGCTTTATGGGCCTCACTTGGACCTCACTTGGACCTCACTTGTCCTCGGATTCCTTGACATCAATAACTTTCTGAACCCATGGAGGCCGTTGCTTGCTCTTGTATGAATCCATGCCTTCCTCGCACTCCTTTCCTCGACGAACTCGCAAGTATTCTTTGGCCGTGTACTCAATGAGACTGTTTGAGATTGGTTGGTTGAGGCAATCCATCAGCACTTGTTTTGTTGCACCAACAGCACCTGGTGCTAACAACTGGATCTTCTGTGCAACTTCTCGCACAGCTGCTGAAAAGTCCCTTGGATGGTCAACGATCTTGTGAACCAGTCCAATCTCCATGGCTGTCTGCATATTGGCATTTTCTGCCGTGCAAAACAAGCGCTTGCAGTTGGCAGTGCCGATAGTTCTGGACACATGCGGCGAAATCACGGCTGGAATGACACCCAACTTCACCTCAGACAGTGTTGCGTGCGCCTGTTTGGTGGCAATGACATAGTCACAGGCACACACCAATCCGAATCCACCGCCCATGGCAGAACCATTCATGCAACAAATGGTGAACTGTGGCAAGGTGGCCATGGAATACATGTCCCGGGCAAAGCCAGCAGCCGACATCTTGTTGCCCTCTATCAGCATTCTGCCAGACTGAGCAATGACAACTCCAGGTGGGGGTCCTTGGGCTCCTGCTCCATCTGCACCAATGGCACCTGCCTGTCTCTGTGCGGCTTGGAAAGATTTGGGATCTCCTCCAGCACAAAACATGCGGCCGTTGCCGGTGAAGACCACGATTCGCACATCCAACCGTTCTCGAAGAATTCTGCAAGCATCATGGAGACCACCACCAATGCCATCATTCATTGCATTGTTGGCATCTGGCCTGTTGAGAGTGCAATACGCGATGCCTTCTCGAATCTCCAAATGGAATTCAGGGTTGTCCCATGTCTCATAGTCTTTGCAAATGGCCACATGATCTTTTCCCAGCTGGTCAATGATGGGCAGGTCCCATGGGCGCTTCACCAGATTCGTGTCACGCTCGATGGCAAATGATCGTTCTGGCTTGTACTTGTAGCCCTCTAAATGATCCTCCGCCAAATCGATTCCAAAGGCCTTGAGTGCAGCCTTCTCAGTCTCAAACTCTGACACTCCAGATTTTGGAGGGGTCTTTCCAAGACCCAAAGCACGAGCTTCTTCGAGCGAGACTAATTGTGGTGCCATGGCTCAGGAATTTTGACTTTACCACGTTCGGAGATTAAAACAAACATGTTGAGTTTTAACTATGGAAAAGTGATGAACCGCGCATCTTTATATGCTTGAACTTGTGCAAGAGACTCTGAACATTTCCAACCAATCCAATGTGACCTGCATGTCTTGCTTCTCTCCTTCAAACCAGGCAGCGTTTGACACATTCTAGCGCATCTCGATGATTCTTCCGGAGTACAAATCGATTGTCAGACGCCAAACTCCAAGAGATCAAAGAATCGAAACTCAGAAATGTATCGAAAAAAATAATGCAGAATTGTGAAGAAATCAAGACGATATGTGTTGTTTATGGTGGTTTACGTTTCTTCCGAATCTGGGGTCTTCCATTCTTTAGTAAAAGCACCAGCCCTTGGCCGACCTTCATCTCGGGGCACCCAAGATCTGTGCTGCCTGGCAAGGCATTGCCGACCCCATCGAACATCGGTGAGTTACTCAATGAACATCGTGAACGAATCATAGGTATCATAGGACAATGCCACGTCTCCCGCGTTGACATATGAAAACGCTTGAAAACACTGCGAAGATCGGCCCAAATCGGCGGAAGTCAGCTAGGTTCAGCCAAGCAAGAAAGGGTGACGCATGGTGTATACATGGGACCTCAGATTCAGCTCCACATTGCTGCACATTCTTCCATATTCTCCCATATTCTTCCGCAAGATGCAGAAACTTGGGTCTTGGAAGCTCCATGCAAGGTTCGAACCTTCAGCCTACGGGCCTACACTGGGCCTACACTGGGACACTGCTCAGCTGTGGACTCTGCGCCCTGCAAGAGATCTTTGAAAGGCTTTCCTCAGCGCCGTGCAGCTGGAAAGTTCAAGTGTATCCTACGACAAGAAACATGACAGTCCACTGAACATGCAGTGACCATGCAGCCTCATGCAGCATGTTCAATTCATCTCTCCATGACACTGCCCAACTTCGCACTAGCGCTGCCAAGTGACTAATATCGGAAAGAGGATTTTTTGCTGGCACAATGCCTGCAACCACTTTCATATCAGTTTCTGCAGTGTCATTCAGTTCAATGTTGCATGCTTCACATAAGAAATTCCTTGGCTCGTCTTGGCAAGCTTCATCCTGCCTTCAGCGAGAATGCCTGCGACGTTTTCCCAGTAGGTGGCATGCAACAGGTACCTTGGGCTGTCTCCGACCGCTGCCAAACCAAAGCACAGCAGGGAATAGCAAGGAGTGCAAAAATGAAGATGCTTAGAATTAGAAGAAGCCAACAAAATCCAACAAAAGACAGATGTGGCAATGTGGCAAAAGCCAGCATGAAAGTGAAGACCAACAAAGAGACCAAAGGAATTTAAGAGACAAAAGAAATAACAGAATATGAGCAGAAATGAGCAGAATATTAATAGAACGAATAGAAATGAATAGAATATACAGCAAATATAGCAAGTTCCGCCGAAATCGTGTGGCGCGCCTCGGCCTTACTGGCCCTTGCAGCTTGCCCGCCTGAGGCCAACGCTGCGAGAGACTCAAAGGATCTCGACATCGGCATCCTTTGGAAAGGTACACATTGAATTGGTACACATTCATATAGATTCATATAGATTCATATTAGACTAATGTAAGATCAATAAGATATAATAAAAACATATAAAATCAATATCAATAAATAAATTATACTATATAAATATATGTTAGTTAATATGTTATTCTATGTTCATCTTCAGTGCACGTTTCAGCATGCATTCTGAATCTACCACAGATATCTCATGATTTTGGGACCCGGACCTGCATCAGCGGATCCTCTTTTGATTGGAAGAGAATGTTTCCTTTTCCTGGCTGAGCAGCTGATCTCATGGCAGCTGGTGGCAGCTGGTGGCAGCTGGTGCTGGGTTGGGGCTGCCGGGAGCACCTCGTCCTCGGCGCTGATCGATGACTTTCTGGAAGAACCATGGTCGGATCCTCGGAGATCCGTCCATCGAGACGTCCATGGATGATATACGTCAATCGGTTGAATCAAATATTGTAGAATCGTAGAAGAAGATGAAGAATTTGGGAACTCAAATCTGGATATATCTGGATTCTTTGGATTCTGATCCATGATGATCCCAGATCCCAGATTTGATGATTTGATCCATCCCAAATGAAGTCCTGGCTGAGTGATGTTGTATGATGTAGTGGCTTCCGGTCTGAGGTACCAACACTCCGTCAATTCCTCGTGTCTTCCAAGTGCCTTCTCTGGCCTCGAAAAAGTGTCGCAGGTTGACAATCTGTGCCAATGCATGTTCTCCACTCACGTGGTTTCACACCGTCTTCACACTGACTTAGACTTCAGGGCAGCTGGTGCCCAGAGCTTCTTAAGAAGTCTGCTTCCAGGCAATAGATCTCCGCAAGCATGGGCACTGAGTCGCATCTGAGTCCCGTGCATCATATTCGAAATGCATATGCTCTCGTCGTGCCTGCCCAGTTCACAGATGTTACGTAATGTTAAGAGGCCAAAGAATGAACTCGTTTGGCGACTTGATGTGTTTAATGTGTTGAATGTGTTGAATGTGTGTTACTGTCACCAATTTGCCGGGCCAATTTTGTCGACACCTTGTCCTCATCGATGAAAATTAGGATCTCTGGTGCTTGCTTTAGCCCAGGGACCTCACAGGACTCATATCTGGACGGTTCCGGCTCCACAAGCGTCATGTAAGATATGTAAGATGACCTAAGCACCCAACACGACCATCTGGCCGCACATCGTCAACCATGTAGATCTCACTCTTTGCAGCTTTCAGTCCTTCCGGAAGCAGAATGTGTCATAAAGCTTCACCAACAGGAGGAACAGCAGCGACAGCAGCCGCAGTAAAAGCAAGGGCAAGAACCATGAGCCTTTTTGGCGGCCAGTGATATGGTGAAAGTGGAGTAAATACAGTGAATATGAATAATTAAATGCTTTCTGATCATCTGCTCATCATCTGCTCTCTTGATGACAATTGTCATCATCTGTCCTTGTTCCATTATTGGACCAAAGTTTCTGAACTTTGTGCCATGGACAAATGCGCCACTGTTCCGATAGCGTGGCCTGGCATGTTTCTTTGCCCACACAGGTAGACTTGTCGGTAACCAGGTAGATTCGTCAAATGATGGAATCGTATGTACCAATTAGAATTAAAATTTTACCAATGATGGTTTCATCTACGTTTCATATCATAACTACGGTTTCATAACTCCTGACATCTCCTGACATCTCCTGACATCTCGAACTGCAGACAGGCGATCCAAAGCATCCTGAGGGTCCTGAGCCCTTGACGGCGCGGAGAAAGCGGAAAAGGGCTTGGACTGGGCAGCACGTTGGACGTTGAAAGTCGGCGCAACGTGCAAAACAGGATGATTGTTTCGATTGTTTCAAAACTTCCAAGTTGCAAAGCGAAGCCAACTTGTACCAACCATGTTGAAGCATGTTGAACGGTAGTGCTGTACCGTGCTGGGCCGGGCCTGGTGAGAAAGCAAACTCGCTTTAGTATCGCTCAGCTGCGACACCTGACCAGCGCTCTCATCATTTCTTGGCGCTAAAAATCGCGGCGAGCGGTCAGCGAATCCAGCGAATCCGGGTCCACTGAATCACGCAACAACATGTACCATCTAGTTATTTAGCATAGCCATGGAAATCACCATTTTTAATAGGTAAACCATCTATAAATGGGTCATTTCCCATTGCTATGTTAAATAACCAGAGGGCAACATATATAGATTGCAATAGATTACACATACATACATATACAGACAAAGAACGACAAAGAATACACATTACACTCGCTCAAAATGACATGCTAGGTCGATGCAGCCAAAGCGGCACTTCCAATGTTGCTGGCAGCAGTCACCTTAGAGAAAAATCAACTGTGTGAACCCATATGATCCATGTCAATGCATTGGAAAGGTATGGGAAAATATATTGAAAACATTGTCTCAAACATTGGAAACTCTACTTTTGCAAACATTGCAAACGTGGATGTTCGACCTTGGCCATGCGCGACTTGTAACAATTTGACGCTGCAGTTTTTGGTCAAATTGCTAAGGTCACTGCAGAACAGGCATCGTTGGCGTCGTCCACATTGCTGATAGAGTCAAGATCCTGGCGACTTGGTGTTTGGAATCTGTTTCTGAAAGGAATTCATGTGCAGGACCGGTGCGGCAATATGTATACATATATATATACGTGTGTGTATGTATCATAATCTATAAATTAAATATCATTTAAATATTATGTTGTTTCCATACGCAAGATATGATCTATGGATCTATGGATCTATGATGGATCTATGTATATCTATGTAACGTTTGTGTAACATTCATGTTTCTACACAGCTACCGTCCATTCCCACACTTGTGAGGGTTAATGGGGGGAAGACCTCCTGCAAATCCCGAACCTCGAGCACGGGCGGTAAGTGGGGTAGAACCTTTCAGGGCTGCATTCTCGAGCTGCACTGGAGTCAAGCGCTAAAGTTCTCAGAATAATCTGGCAAAAATCAACAAAAATCTGTAACATCTGGCTAAAGTATCACAAAGTGAAGAGTCTGAAGATATCTGGACTCATAAGGATTCATAGCATGACCTTCCTTTTTGATTTCGTATTTCGATGTTCGCATTGCCTGTGGCGTGGTGGTGATTGAAGGCCGCTGGTGGCATTGAATCATCTCCGTCGATCTGAGTCGGCTCTGACAAAAAAACTCCGTCGATGAGTAAAGGGGTCGGCGATGGTCGGCGCTTCTTATCTTTCCTCATTTTAGGGGAATGAAGAATTAAACATCATTAAACATCATTAAACATCATTAAACATCATTAAACATCATTAAACCATATGAATCAATATCACACATTGACTTTTTGGTGAGCTAGGTGAGCTAGGTGGATCTACTCGACGAATCACATCATTTCCTCCAGAGATTCTGAGATTCTCGCCCGTCCAGGTCCGCAGCCGCGCCCCGAGGAGAAGCTATGCCAGCGATCGGGTCACACAGTCTATGTCACACTGCGGATATGTTTGACAACTTTGCAATTGTTTTGAATTTGTTTTGAATCTGTTTTGAATTTGTTTTGATTCCATGTTTGAGATGTTTGAAGTAAGGCAATTGTGGCGGTCCAAGGTGGCACATGGCACTATTGTAGGGGACGCTGGTGTCCCACTCTGTGCAGTTTAGAGCCCAGCCACAGGAGTGACCACAGATGCCAAAGTGCCAAACGATGCAAACATGTTAAAACATGTTAAAACATGTTAAAGTTAAACCGTATTTCAAGCCATACATGGCACACAAAATGATGGGGCAAGTTCAACTCAAATAACTCAATTCCCAACAAAATACCTGCCCTTTGAATCCCTTTGATAAAATGGTCCTATGTCATGAGGAAGGCGTGTGTCACCTCGCAACGGCTCGAAAAAATCATCCGACTGCATGATGACTGCAGTGCGATGTCCTGCGATGTCCTGCGTCACTATGTACATGCTGAATGCTGATCCTAATTGATCATCAGCTGGTGATGTGCAGGAAAATGGTTTTGACATCTACATGAGCTTCCAGATGAGTGCAGGCTTCGAAACGATTGAAATGGGGTTGGTGGCCTAGTTCTGGTCTGCAAAGAATTGTTTTGCAAAGATAGTGGAGAAGCATGGTGAAGCTCTGAGATGCCCGTTTTCAAGACGCTTTCAGCTCCTGCCAAGATGCAGCATGTCGCCTTAGTTCAAAAAGTTGCAAACCATATTTTCCAAGCTTAGACATGTTGAGCTCCAAATTCAAGTCATGCCTTCCATTTATACATATATTATAATATATTATATAACTTTACAGACTATACAAAACGATTCAATCTGTCCGAATCTGTCCGACAGCCTGTCCGACAGCCAAGCAACCATTCTCTCGCACAAGCTTTACCCCACGCTCTGAGCAACGGAGAGAGACAGCCCTGGATCGGCGCAAGCGATTGCAAGGGCGCTTCCAACAAGAAAACACCTTCAAGGCAGCTGATAAATAACGCAAAACAGAAAAAGAAAGATAATTAAGAAAGAACAACACAATTATTGATTATGGAAAAATATGTCTAATAAGTCTCATATGTAGATCTTCAGTGGCAAAGTGCTGTTTTAAATGGACCTCAAATGATGTCTGCACTACATTTCGATTGTCCTCCAGTTTCCAACACCCTGAAGAGGTGGCAACCTGAGAAACGAGTAGAGACGGTGACCAGCACTTCAGCAAAGATGTGGAACAATTGTTTTTTGGGGCCGTACGAAATCATGCATCAGATTGCATCAGTATCACGTATCTGTTTCAAGAAAGCATCCGGATCTCATTCCCTGTCATATGGTGTTGAAACTTTAAAGTTTGGTTTCAACTGGCTGCGCTGGTTGGAGTTTTCAACATGACACCGCTTCACAGCTTGGCACTCAAAATAATATGCCAAGGGGCATCTGCTGGCGGATGCACCGACTGCTTTGGCCGAGCCCAAAAAAACCTGCCGCGCAGAAGCATCAGACAACAAAAATACAAATGATCATTCGAATAATCTTGAATCATCTTAAAACAAATTGAATCAGTTTAAATTTAAATTGTCTTAAATCTAAATAATTCTAAGCATTTCTAAGCTATATTCAAAAACCACCCCGTCGCACATCATCATGAGCACTTTGCCTCCAGTTCCTGTTTGCCACAAACGCACCGTGGAGTCCAAGCTACTGTACCTTTGCGGTCAGTGCGCAAACATCAGACATCATTAGACCCACAGTCGGTAGATGCTGTCTTTACATGTCTTTACATCCAACAGTTCATCATGATGCAAAGAAAGCTTCTTGCCTTCGCACGCAGGTATAACAGATCCAAAGTTAAACGAACACTCTTCAAGCAGCCTTTCTGAGCTCCCCAACGATGCTAAGCGGGCAGCATCTTGCGTGAACGCCAACCCAGCCACCATACCGTTGTGACCCTGCACCCCAAGAGGATGAATCTAGACATGGCTTGAAACGGAAACTTTCAAGAAATCATTTGTGCAGATCCGCTATTTCAGCCAAATCCAGTCTGCCGCAGTAGCAGAAGACGCCACACGTGCACCTCGAAGACGCGCCACTTCGTTGCAGTTCGAAGGTCATAAACCAGGATAACTCCATCGCCAGTCCCTACTGCGAACCTCAGTGACAAGGGAAGCTGGACACGCGGCCAGACAAATGCGGCCGGACACCTCACTGTCCGGAACAGCAGAGCTCCCTGAGCTCCCTACTTTTGGCTGTCTTGATGGAAGTCCTCAAGCTTCGTGAGCGCAAACGTGCAACTTGAGGATTCTCTGCAATTCCATTGCCATTTCATGCCATTTCAATGCATGAAAATGAAAGTTGACGCGTTTTATGATGCTTACCATTCATTGTGTGAAAGGGCTGGAAAACTCACCTGCAGAGCCAAGGGTCTACCATCGGAAAGGTCTGCACCATTTCGTGCAAGGCACTTGTTACCGCAAGAAGACTGGCAAGGTCACGAGAGAATTGGAGAACCCATCAGAATCCATTCACATCCACTTCCAAATCCAAACAGATTCGGTGTAGGCTTGGATTTTTTTGGATGTTCTGACCGCATTTGTAATCTTTGTCGAATGTCCCACATAGGACCATAGGACAACCGGGCACGGTTGATGCTCAGCCTGTGCCGTCGCAAGGTTGGGTCTGAAGGCTCCAAGCAGCGCAACAATGCCTCGCGTTGCGGTCATAGCCGGTAGGCCACAAATTTCGGCAGAACGGATATATTTATGGATATATGTTTTTGATTGATTTAGTATAGATAAACGCATCGATACTGATCACTGATACATACTGATACTATCTATTCCAAGAAACAAATGGGACAATATGTCGTGCATATCAGCAATGCAGGAGCATTTTTTGCGCCTCTGCGAAACGAGGCAGAAGTGGACAAACCTGCCCAGCATTGCTGTCAGCATCTCAACAGCGCCCAGCATTCGCCCATGTCAATCAAGTTGTGCAAGTCGGGTCCACGAGCTGAGCCTTCTCTGGAGCTCGTTGCACAAAGAGTTGCAGCATCAACAAAGCTGAGGACCTTCCAACCACCAAATCATTAAACCGGAGACCGACTAAACATGCCATGAGGGACCAAATGTGATCAATGATCAGACATCAAGTGACGACGTTCAAAATGCACAATCTGGCAGAGCTGAAGAATCTGTTGGCCGATGCCCGCCAAAAAAAAAAACTGAGACCCTTGCGCATAAGCAGGGCTGATGTCAACACGCACAGCAGCCTGGAAACACAGTCACAACATCGCCAACAATTGCCACCAGATAGCATTGGTACTGTCTGTTGACATCGTTGACATGGTTGACATCGTTGACATCATTGCCATTGCAGGATTTCCGCAAGTTCTACAGTTCATCTCCCTCAAACCACTTTCTATACGTGCCTTGCTCATGACGTGCAGCAAAGCGGTAGCATCAGCATTTCCAACCTGACCGGGTGACCGGGTGACCGGGTGACCGGCATCCGGTTGCAGGTCCTGCTGTCTCAATCCTCACATGTCCCACCTGGAGTAGCAGGGCTGAAGCCGCACCAGCCATGTGGGGCTCCTTTAGTTGTGAAATCACCCACAAACCCAAACCACAAAAGGTATATTAAAAAAAAAAAACGTCCAAAGATGTCCAAAGTCCATGTTGTCAAATTGCAGCTTGTTTCTGGTTTTCACTCCTTGAATTTGCATTAGTTCTCGATATCATGATATAATATATTCGTGAAGCCTGGTAGAGCGCCAGGGTTTGCAGCGCCAGTCTCTCAAGGACCTCATCACCGTCCTGACAAAAAAGCAGGACAGTTGGCGAACATGTCTTCTCTCCATATGGTTAGTAAATATATGTCATCACATGTCATCACCATTATGGTATTCCATGGCTTTCTATGGCTATACTGTTGGTTGTTCTATGGTCCCAATGGTTTTTGTTTTTCTATGGCCTTGGTATTTTAGGCGATGCCAACAGCGGTCCTGCTTGCCAGGTCCAGAGGCACCTTGCAAGATCCGGTTGAAGCGTATGATTCGTATCTGGTTCAATATTCGTCAATATCTGAATCTATTATCTGAATCTATCTATCTATTATCTATCATCTGTTTATAATTACGTACAGTCTAGTTGAATCATGTTGAATCTAGTTCATCTTCAGGAATGTCAAGAGAGCAATCTATAGCTTGCATTAGAAATGTGAGTGGGAGCGTTCGTCACAAGCATTGGAATCTTGTGATGCTTGAACCGAAGGAACCCGAAGGATCTGAAACGTTCCCCACCTCGCTTGGGCAATGCAGTCCTGGCACTGGAGTTACTTCCAACTTAGCAACGGAGTGGAGATACTAGAATGATACTGGAGAACACGCAGTATCATTAGGTTGAATCTGATTCAATTTTGATTCAACTTTGGTTCAATCATATTCAATCTGCAACAATCTGCCAGAGATGCTGGAGATGCTTCTGCCATACGGGAAAGGTCAGAGCGAGCACCTCACAGAGACACCAGAGAACTGGCGCCAAAGGCTGGTGCGGCTAGTGCCATCTGATCTGAACAGCGATGGAAATCTTCCGAATTTCTCGGGAGCTTCCAGTCACGTCCCAAGTTGGGCCTCACAGGACATCACCTGCACTTGTTGCCTGGCACATCTGTGATCTGTCCACCGGGTCCAAAGGGTCCACCGTGAATCAGCTCGTCCAGGGCCCCAGGGCTTCACATCTTTTTGCCTTGTCGTTCCACTGGCAGCAGTCAAACCTTTGCGAAATACAACACCCTCCAGTGTTGAAAATCACATACTCGACTGCAAACTCCTCAGACAGAACTGCGTTCCATTGAAGTGCTTTCAAACTTTTCTTGTTCAACTCCGGGTTTTGTTTAGAGCAGAAAGCTTTGCAGGCAAGTTCTGCCTTTGGGTGTCCAAATGGACGATGGCAAATTCTGCTTGGATCAATCACAATGCAGGTTGCACTTAGTTTAAATCTCATTCATCTAACAGTTTATAACAACTGAGTGTGTCTTATTCATTCTTCTAGAATGATCCTAGAGCAACCATAGGTCTGCTGTTGGCCGAAATGAGATGAGGCCCATAGCTTTGCACACCCTGTTGGCCACTCTGGCACGAGCCAAGCACCTGTGCTATGCTTGGGAAAAGAAGGCGACGCATGGCGACGCGTCATGTGAATGTCTTGTCCACATGGCGTCACGGCGCATTGTTGTTTCACAACATTTCGAGTCGACTGTACTCAGCACACTGGCAACGAAAAAGACTTGGAGCATGCGCAGTGTCAAGAAAGTACATAAATGAAGAGGGCCACCAAGCAAGCGAAAAGCAGAACCACCTTGGCAGATGCGGATGGCGATACAGCAGAAGGCGCTGGAAGTCTCACACAAAAAAATTTAAAATGGGTTAGGGCCTTAGGGATCACACCTATATGACGGCTACGTGACGCCTACGTGATGGCTGATGGCTACATCGTGTCCTGAGGCCTCTGGCAGAAAGCCCCAAGCAGCGGTTTTGGTTCACCGTGGTTAAGCGATTTAGCAACCTCGGTCATCAGCTGCCGTCCACATGTTTTCATATTCGCTGCAACACTCACATTATTGCAAACGTTTGCTGAACTTCGACAAGGGCACAAAGCCCTGGTATCTGTTGTTCATCGCGTCTCATCACATGTTCCATCCAAAATTTTGACACTTTGCTTGTCCGGGCATCCAAACGAACGAGCTCGATTCAAACGAGAAGATGCTCGATCAGCTGTCTGGCGGGGTAACAATGTAATGTCGATTTGACCTAAAAAATAATAAAGATCTTAAAGAGATTCTCAAAGAATCTTAAAGGATCTTAAAGGCACGTTCAGGAGAGCTTCAAGAAAGCAAGGGATGTCAATATCTGTCTTGACACAGTCTTGCAGGGGTAGGTTGCCCCGCTAGTTGCCCCGACCCCACCTGGTTCGTGTTGTCCAGAAGCCTGTTCTGCATGGAAATCTCGTTCCGAATCGTATAGCTCACCTCCACAACAGACACGTTTCACCACCCTCAACATTCCAAATCGAGCTTCAAGTTTCGGCGTCTTTTCAGAATCTGTGTCAGATGATTCAAATGTGCAAGAATAAATCGGCACAAAATGGCACAAAGTTTCAACGATGTTCAACGGTAATTCAATTCGATGTTGGGCCAGCTTGAGGCGAGACCGAAGAGACGTCTCGAGTTAGTCAGAGTATGAAGAGGACCCGTGTCCAAAGTCTTACAGTACGCCCCACATGCGCCTGTTGCAAATTGTTGACTGAGCCTTCCAGCGCTGCTAAGGGCGCATCCATCTCCCTGCAAGTCCAGCTATAAAAATTGAAATGGCAAAAGGCTAAGTAGCCCGGGCTACCAAAGATCATTCCACCACCAACATTCCAAGGCATTCCAAGAACTATAAGAACTGTAGCAAAATTACGCGAACACGATCAACACGATCAACACGATCAACACGATCAACACGTTGCAACACGTTGGGTTGACGGGGGGGTTAGCCCCGCTTCCAATTGTTTTGGTTCGTCTGTCTGTCAAAGGCAAAGTGCATATCATCAAAAATTAGTGTTTCGCTGTGGCGAAATGGCAGTTTTCAAACATG
>Ga0126342_10010942_pt1 | contig 16220 bp, 14 predicted proteins | sample Cyp1metagenome_FD_92528 | JGI IMG/M metagenome (GOLD analysis project Ga0126342, IMG submission 92528) | Coral microbial communities from Lord Howe Island, Old Settlement Bay, Australia - Cyphastrea 1 metagenome | ecosystem: Host-associated > Invertebrates > Cnidaria > Coral ... | reverse complement strand
GAAAGATTTCCAAAGGTAACGAAGAATTTCCACGTTTTCACCTCATCAAGGTAGGTCATGTTTTTAAAGGCAAACATGAGGCGGCACGCATGGAATTGCGATTTATCAACAAAACCGGGAACAGACATTTTGACAAACCGTCATATGTTTCAGAGGGGTAGGTCAACCACCAACCAGTGATGTTTTTTATGTAAGCTGACTTAGTTGCCAGTAAAATGATCAAAATGCTGATCCTCTCATTACTCGGGGTTCATGATGACACATGACTGAAGCGGTGAAAACTAGGTTTCGGAGAATTCACCCTCGGATTGATATACTCTGATGGTTAAGCCCCAAAAAAGTGATACCCTCTGGTAAACTAACATAGCTATGGAAAATCAGCATTTTTTATGGGAAAACTCACTATAAACGGGCCATTTATACCATGGCAAACTGTTAAATAACCAGAGGGTACATTGCTGTTTACTCATGGATCCCATTGATGTTGGATTTACAGAGATTGACCGACCACCTTAGCCGTCGTCTAGTTGACGATCACTTCGTTTCAAGCTTTGGTTTTGAAATAGCGCTCCAGTAGATCATTTGCTATGATCAACTTGCCCATTTGCGCAACGTTTTCTTTCCCGTCCTGTGCTCCATGAAGAAAGATCGAGTCTTGAAAAAGAGAAATAAGTCAAGAAACAAAGACGCAGTGTCGCACAGAGAGAGCAGTTCGGGAAAGTCTTGAAGACATTCGACAGTTCTACCTGAGTCTTACCCTTGTTGCACACTGCGCAGGATACAAGCCACCGTAGGAGAAGTTTCCAAAACGATGTTCCCACTGGTTCTGCTGGTTGAGACCCAGATTTTATGATTCCTTCTGGCCAACAAACCTACAATGTGCCCCCAACATCCCCCAACTATATATATATATATATGTATATAACTATATATATATATTGGCTGGCATATTTTCACCCATCACTACCTCTGCCTACCATCGCCCAAATGGTTGGATGATGTTTAAATGGATGGCGCTGAGAAGCAGCTACTGTAAATACCTTGATGAGATGGGTCGTCATGAATTCTTCGGTCATAGGTGATGGACATCCATATGGATTAGATTGGATTAGAATATATAACAATGATTTCATAATATATCACATATATATATATAGATATATATATATATTATTACATATATATATAGATAGATAGATCGATAAAGATTAGTGAAGAAACCATGTCCATTGGTACAGGCGGCAATCAAAAATCAGTGGCTTAACGGTCGCCAGTTCTGGCGTCAAGTCCAAGGTTGTGGCAGTCCTTTGCAAAATTCATTGCCTCGCCATTGGAACTCGATGTTCATTGGATAGTTCATTACTTATTGTTAGTGATATCACCATATGGATATTGGATAGTTCACATCAGATATTGGATTAGAATATATATGCAAAGAATATGTCAAATGAATGTCCAATTACTTTGGAAACCCGTTTCGGTGATCCCTCTTAGTGAATTGAGTTCCCTACTTTACATAATCAAATTGTTTGCATGTTTTTTTGGGGGTGAACAACAAAGAAACACATGTTTTGGTCTTGGTTTTGAAACCGAAATGACACGATGGTTTTTCAGGCTGAGCTTCAACAACATTGGCCCAGCCTGAAACTGAGGGCAGCGGCTGTGTCAAATCAATATACATATGTTCTCTGGTTGTTTTCCCAATGAAGGTTGACTCCATTTCTGAGGCTTAAGCTTTCAAAGCTTGATGATCAATTCCATCTTTTGAAGGTTGACTTCCCCATTTTTGACACTTGAATCACTTGAATCCCAATGTTTGAAGATTAAATCAAGTTGACTCTGACTCCCCATTTTAGAGCCTCAAATGCTCAATTGTTTTGGTCGGTGGTTTCTCCGTTTTGACTAAGGCCTGGACCTCTCTCGGGTTTGCGCGGTGGGGTGCCCCATTCTAAGGACAAGTTGGTTAGTGATTATGATGTGTCCGGTTGTAGAACATTGTCTGGACTAGTTTAATATATAGTAATTATAATGTGTATATATATATACATGTATACATATATATATATATATCATTATAATTATATGTGTATAAATAGAGTTGCTCAATAATCTGGAGTACTTTGTCTTCAAGAGTTGCAGATGTATCAGGTGGGTTGCGTGGTGGACGTGGCGTTGTCGGCTTGGGAACCTGGATCTCGCAAGCCATGGTCGATGACCCGTGTACATCATAACTACCATGGGGATACCATGGATTAACAATGGTTGATAATGGTGACTAATGGTGATTAACGGTTAACAATGGTGATTAGTGCTGATTGATGGTAATTAATGGATTTACCATCTGGTAATGTTACAGTTTGCTATTGAACATGGCCGATAGAAATAGATGGTGATTTTATAGCTATGTAAACGTCTACCAGAGGGTATCATGATTAGTATGATCAGATTATCATTCACTGTATCATTTTGGTGAATAAATGTGAATAACAACAATAAGAATGATTATATAATTAGTGATACTGTAACATATATATATAGTTGCGAAGAATAACAATGAGAATAATGACAAGAATAGTGGTGATCATAGTGATAGGAATGGGTCCCTGGGTGTTTCTCGGCAAATTGGGGAGCCTGCAGATCATGGTGCTTTCAGGATGTTTCAGGTATTCCGATTACCCTCTGGTAATGACTAACATAGCTATGTGGAAAATCACCATGGATATAATGGGAAAATCCACTATTTCTATGGCCATTTCCAATAGCAAACTGTTCGTTTACCAGAGGGTAGTTGAAACCTGCATTGGTATGTGTCACTGCGTTGAAATCACAGCAGTTGCAATGGTGTTGTATAAAGATGCTAGAATTATCTAGAATTAGGGGAGTATATTTATGTCACATGTATAATTTTGAACCCCGAATAAACAATGGTATTTCACATGTATAATCAACGCACCTCAGTCCCTCCTTATCAACCGGGGCGCCTGAGTTTCAGGGATTCAGATCGACGCTGGTGCAAGGACATGGCGCCCATCAATGGTCCTGTTTTGGTCCTGATTCTTTTTGGGATCTCTACAGTGATGACCCTTTAGTCAGTTATAAGTCAGTTATAAACCCATTTATGGATATTTATGGAATTATAATCATGAAAATACGTATTTATGGAATTATTTATGATTATTTATGGATTATAACCTTATAACCCATGTTTGACCATTAAAAAAATCATGATTTCACTGGTCAAATCCTCACTTTTTTTCACCATGAAATCCATGAACCAAGCTGCCAAAAAGGCTGTGTCTTATCCACTATGGCATCTCAAAACACGAGAGCAGGTGGGTGTGGCCATGGGGAGATGGGGAGAATGGGATTGGGATATAATATATATATAACTTTATATAACTAGATAAAGATAGATAAAGATAGATAAAGTCATTTCTAGTACTGAGGGGCTATGTGAAAACAGATCAAAACTGATTAAAACAATGATTATCATAGTATATCGGATTCTAGCAGGCTTTGGACACAGGAACCGCTGGATGCAACGTTCTGTTGGAGAAACCTCGGTCGTTCCTCGTTTCGGCCATTGAGAAATCTGTCATCCTTCAGCGCTTGTTTTTTGGATGGAAGTCTTGCCACGGATATACCCTCTGGTAATTTAACATAGCTATTGAAAATGGCCATTTATAGTGAGTTTTCCCATGAAAAAAGGTGATTTTCAATAGCTATGTTAAATTACCAGAGGGTAAATGTCATACAGTAAATATTCATAAATATTCATAAATCAATAATACATGATGCAATTCAAATGAATTCAACCTACCCGTGCAGCACCGAGTTGTTTTCAGATAACACTCAATGACACCTCTCTAAATTCAGTCGAAACTCAGCGGATCCCAGTTGAAGGCGAAAGAATCGCCATTGAGACTGCTCTTCCAATGTTCAAGCACCCCCATAACTATAATTCACAAATAGTGGTTATGTATATATTACCAGATGAACATAGAACCAACAGAATAGACATAATTGTATTGGTAAACTATATAATTAAAATTATTTTCATACTAATCATATTGTGTGTTGCTTTCACTATGTAGTATACTATAGTATGTACTATCATTATTGCAGATTGATGTTTGAAAGAACAGGAAAACATGATCTATTCTATTAGATTATCATTATGGTTGTTTAGATTTCCACTGAATGATCAATATACGTTTTACCTTTATTAGAAATACTAGATCTCCATAATGTTGTGTTTTACCTTTGTATAACGGTAATCAATGATATAAATGACAACTCATCAACCTATATACTTTCAATAAACCATGCCATGTATGATAAGTGTATGTGAATATGTCATTAAACGACATTCAACCATTTATTACAGTAGTAAACCATTTATACTTTTATAATACTGGTAGTTTACTCTTGTACAGTTTGTCTATGTTTGTCGTATTCATTCAGTGGATAGACCAGAGAAGGCAATAGTAAACTATATCATCAGGATTACATAGCAGTAGTAAACTATATCACAAGGCATTAATAAACTATCTGATAAGGCAATAGTACACCATAGTCATCATATTTCAAATATTTCAGGATATCAAATAAACAATGATAATAACTTTGTCATAGTAAACTAGGAAATATCAAATAAACTACGTATCATATTTAAGGATATCAAATAACTTATGTCATCTCCCCGTCACGTCTTACGTCGGCTCCGATGGTCAGGTCCTAGGTCGCGGCTGTGCTCAGCACTTCCGCGAGCTGCTGCACCAAGCGGGGTCCTGGCCTTGGTGGCTCCACGGTTGGAAAATCCATGGAAAATCCATGGAAAATGGATGAACATCCTAAAATGGATGTACCATGGTGCTAACCCCCCCCCCATTTTTCTTTCTTAGAACCCCTCTAATATACTTGGGAGGTGAGATGAACACCTCAAAGGTGACGGTTTATTGTGAAATGGTTGAGCTTATAAAGCACACTATTATTATGTATTATATTTTTTGTATATAGTTATATCCCCATACACCTTAGTCTCACCAACAAAGCTGTTGTTTCCAACAGAAGCTCTGTTTCAAAACTGTGAGATGCCCTACCCTCGTTTACAGCAATGTGTTTCTGGGGAGAATGATGATAAACGATGCCTTGGAGGCTTCATCTGCGTGGGTTTATCAGTCTAATGCCAATCTGGTTGGTGGTTTGGAACATGAATTTTATTTTCCCCAATAGTTGGGATGATGATCCAATCTGACTTTTATATTTTTCAGGGGGTTGAAACCACCAACTAGCAATGGATTGTTCCATCAAAATGGCAATGTGGCTGGTATATCACATGCTTTCAGACCAACCATGACATCATGACCACCCACATGTTTGAAGCTACTTTTTGGATATGTCCATTGGCTGCAACAACCCTTGGAACCAGCGCAACTGCTTAAACTGCTTGGTGTTTTCAAATGGGGGTTTCTTAAGTCATGGGGTATCCCCAAGTCACCATGGTTGTTTCAACACTAAGGCCTAGTCATCCTTGACGACTGGATGATTTGGGGTAGCCCCATGACTCAGGAAACCTCCGTAAAGGGTTTCAACTTTATTTGGATGTCCCAACAAATGGGATGATCTTAGCATCAATTGAAACAAAAAACAAACATATGTTTTTCAGGGTGACACCAGAGTTCTGAACCTCGCCATGGCTCAAGACGGGGGATCGTCATGCAGCTTGCCATGGAAAAAAAAACATATTCAGAGATGATGTCCCTAGTAAAAATGTATATACAAATGATGATGTTCCGCAAGAAACAGCTCCAAAATCAGCTGGTCTCCACTGTCCACAATGTATTTTTTTTTGAAACCATGTTCTTTACAGTCGTTAGAGGTGCCAAGCATCATCAAGCATTGTGAGTTTGCTGCAATCATCCTCTCGTCTGCCCGCTTAAAACAGCGGGTCGTGAGTCTTCGAAACTCTAGGTCTTCCATATCTCTTTCTGGCGCCAGGGCGCGCGTTCGGGCGCCAGTCAGCCGCGGAATGCATCTGTCAGTGCAGGGCTGGTTTCGTCAGGGTTTCTTCTTGTGGCCCCTGTGGTGTCCTTCAGATCCGCCTTGTCCGGCACATTGCTTCACTACTGGCAGGTGGCTGGTTGAAAAAAAAAAACGTTTTGCAGATGTGGGTTTTGCCTGAAATTGGGGGTGAATTCAAACCCTTGATTGATGAGTTCTGAGATTTGGAAGAATGTGCCACCAGTGCCATTTCTCGTCAAACCTGGAGTCAAAGTTGAATTTCGGGGTTCATAGCTGCGGCTGATCAGTTTCCCAGAGGATACCTGCCCCACTTGTCGGGTAGAAAAGTCATAGTCTTCCACTACTGTATGTTTGTGCGTGTTTCACTTGACGAACTACTGGACAGTTCAATGATTCTAACCAGGTCATTGCATTGATCATTGACTAGTCGCTGATGTCTGGATCTGTACAAAAAATATCAGTAAATCAAGTCCAAGTGTTTTATTTAACAGCTATCACCAGGTCTTGTCCATTATACCTCCACTTTAGCCCATTAGATCTCCCATGATATCACGTCAAATGCTTGGTTGCGGTTGATGATGTTTCATTTTTTATCCCTGATACCCTCTGGTAATTTAACGTAGCTATTGAAAATGACCATTTATAGTGGATTTTCCCACGAAAAATTGTGATTTTCCATAGCTATGTTAAATTACCAGAGGGTATATCACACTTAAACCACTAGCATGTTTGGTTCTTTAATGTATTCCCGTGTTTTGGAAAAATCTCAGAGATCTAGCAAGGTCCTCAAAAGGTGCTAAAAATGACAGGTTTGTGCCCTTCGTCGCGCTGCATTTGACCATCTTCTACGTCTCTGCTGCCTGCATCTTCATCTTACGACGGAAGAACAAGTGGCCCGAACACACAGGCGGGGGGAAACCATGGGAAACCATCAAGTAGGCCTTGAAAGGGGAGTGGTGAAAAGGTTGGGGGGCTCGAAATGCTCAAAGGCCAAAGAAATGGCATATTACCATTTGCCAAAAATAGTTGACAGAAGTTTTATACTAGTTGTAGATAATTAGTGTGAATCTACTGGTTTTTCCTCTTCGTTATGAGGCGGCACGCAACTACGTATTTAAATTCACCAATTCTGCAAGGCAGCGCTAGCAAACCCGCTAGGTTTGCACTAGTTATTTTTTAACATTTTTTTAACATCCATGTTCAAAGATTTTAGTATGTGTTGCCGACTGCTTGGTATTTCAACATTAAAAAATAAGATATAACACTTAGCGCCTTAAACCTAAGGATGTCTTAGTGAATTTCTGTGCTACTCAACAATTTTCCATCATTTTCGTACGTATGTTTGTCGTTCAATTTGGCGAATTTATACGTCATTTTACCTGCTAGATCCCCGCTAGCAAGAGTTGCAAAATGCGGCTTTGGCTGACCCATGACCCAGTCGCCGTCAGAGAACTTGAGTTTATCCTTTCTGTTTGACAAAAGAAACAGTGCCAGCTAAGGCAACGACAAGCCTTGCAGCAGATGAACAATTCTTGAATTTCCACGACTAATAATTAGCAGCGGCAACCACTCCATATAGATGTGCGTTAGCATTTCCTGCAGGTTTTAGCTTCGGTTTCAAATATAACTCATAATGCAGGGCTTCAATTTTTTTAGATAAGTCATATGTCTTTTAATTCAAATATGAAGCGGCACACATGGAATTACGACTTATCAACCAAACCAGACAAAGACATTTTGACAAACGGTCATATGTATACAAGCAACATATGGTGGGAATGTTTCCCCAGTTCCCAGATTTGGTGGGAGAATTCGCGAGAAGCCCTATATTTTGATGATCTGTGATATCTGTGATGGTAAAATCCATGGTTTCCGGTTTTGCGAGCTCTTCTCTTACATAAATCCATTGAAACACCATCTTTGGTGGGTGAGAACACGCTTTTCCTCCTAGGTTCAATAGTTTTGGATATTTTACCCAAAGGTGTCCTCCTAAGATGTGGAAGAAACACCATGTGTAGATCATGTTGGGTGTCCCCATGAGTTGTACCCAGTCATTTTCTCATCATAAATCCATGTCTACCCTCCTGTATAACTACCATAGATGTGGAAAATTCACCATGTTTTCCATTCCAGATAAATCTATAAACGGGCCATGTTAATCCATGTTCTACAGGTATATCATGGTATATCACAGTTTCCCCCGTGGGGTCGGATCAGGTTTTGACCCCAGCTTCGATCAGACCTTCTACATCGTAGGGCTGCACAGCTGGGGACAATGATCAGTGGCTCAGGGGGGTTATCGGCACCAAGAAATCCAAGGACCCCGAAAGCAGCATGGCCCAGATTGGTTTGTTGGTTCATATAGGGACTTTTACGACCGACCCTCTGGTAAACTAACATAACTATGGAAAGATCCACCATTTTTTATGGAAAAAAACACTCTATAAATGGCCATTTTCAATAGCTTTTTGTATGTTTACCAGAGGGTATAATCTATTGGGCATTGATTATGATAACCAATGGTGAGGGAACTTGTTTGACCAAACCATGGAGGTATGGAGGGTTAACTGACCACTACTCAACAGGGATTCATGGTGTGAGTAGTAAGCAACATGTCTACTGGCCATTTAGGCTTTGATTGATCCTCGTTGATGCATTCCAAAAATAATAGGTCAAACCTTGGCAACGACCTTAACCTATCTTTGTTGATGGTTTCAAACATCTATTTTTTAATTTCAACCATACGACTGGATACAACTGGGATGATTTTCTCCCGAATGACGAGCTCATGTTTTTCGGTGGCACCACCAGCCAACATCAACCAGCCAGTGTTAATGGTATCAGCATGTTAACGTGATGTATCTCATCAAAATATCCCCAGCATAGATCGGAATTCCAACACCCTCTGGTAATTGACATAGCTATGGACGATTGCCCGTATAATTATAGAAGTTTACTGAGATATTTCAATATTGCCAGAGGGTGGCCCATCAAAATTCCAATGTCGCATCCAATTGGTTTATTTAGTCTTAACCCCAATTAACTATGAATATGGAGGTTGCCATACGTAGTCATGGAGATCCCCAAAAATGGACCGTGTAGAATGGAAAATCCAAACATAAAATGGATGATTTGGGGGTACCCCTATTTCAGGAAACCTCCATACTATATATACGTATATATATTACGTATATATAGTAATATATCTACCATAAATCTAATCCTTAACCTCGGCAGATAAACCTCAAGTTGGTTTTCAGTGTTGGATTTCGATCCACCACTTTTCAGCCCTCCGTTGCACGTGGCCGTGGAATCAAGGCATGGCATATGCCCATGATGGTCGCTTGGACTATGGTTGACCCTCCGGCAATCAAAAACTCAATGAAACCCAAAGTGAATAAACATGTAACCGGCTGTCCATTTTTGGTGCAGTGCTTGGTTATTGGATCAACCGGCGGGAACCGGCTCACCCGGATTTCCCCCGGATTTCTTGGTGATTCCATGGACCCCCACCACGAAACCAAAAAGCTTCTCCATGGCACGACGCGGAATTGGCTGAGATACCAATGCTCTTTTGTTTGATGAAGTCCAAAAATGTTGGCACTGGTTGGTGCTTTGGAACCATGGAATTTGATTAGACTTTCCATTCAGTTGGGAATGAAAAATCATCCCAACTGACTTTCACTACATCATTTTTCAGAGGGGTAGGTAGGTATACCACCAACCAGATGGGAATATATAAGCAACTTACTATGATAATGGGAATATAATGGCAATATATAACCAATTTACTATGATAAGGATATTGGTATACCACCAACCAGTTTATGTTTGTTGTTGAAAATCGGAGCCTAGTTTTGCCATGGTTTTGCTGGTGATGTTGCACACTTCCCAGTGAGAAATCCACCAGAGAATCCAAGTTGAGGGGATACCTGGCCATAAACATTGCCGTACATTGGGATATAAACATTATTGACCACATGTAACCACCACATCTTTTTTTCCGGCCATATTATATTATATTATATTATATTATATTATATATATCATATTATATCATATTATTGGTAGTCTTTTCCGATATTCTATATTAGATATTAAACATATCAATGAATTGGTCCTTCTTTGTGCATGTGGTGCACGCTTCAAAGTCTTCCTCAATCAGGGTTATTTTATGTTATTTTTTGGTTACCCTTATGGAGGAAAACACGCTGCACGGAGAGAACTTAGCATGATGCATTTTGTATGGCGATACTGTGGTTTGATGCATCGACACATTGAAACTTAGAATGTCGCCTGGCCGGCATTCTAAAATACCCTCACAACAAGGTTTATGGCGGCATTCTAAATTCAAAAATCAAAATTTTGGAAAACTGGTCAGCGTTCTAAGTTTTGATGCGTCGCTATATAATATATATATATAATATATATATATATACATATCTCACCGTTCATAGTTTATCCACTGAGGTCATGGCGTTTCCCTTGGGTCTCATGGCCACCATGGCGGGCCGAGAAGTGTGGCTCGCCGGTGATCGCTTCATGGAGTATGGCTATATCTCCGACCCCTTGGTGTCGGAGGTGCGGGGCTGACCGGGGACGAGGTTGGAGGCCTCTGGTTATTGGGAAGGGATTCACATCAGGGATTGGTTGGGGCCTCAGAAAGCATGAATTTATGATCATTTATCGGGATTCTAAGGGTTTGAAGCCTCAAACACATGGGGGTATAAATGACGGTTGATTGAACTGGGAGGTTCTACATGGTGATACTACCTCACTTATTGATTGTGATAACCAATGACAGGATACCTATTAACCAACCACTCTACTGGGACGTGAATAGGGTTATTTTGCATGGTTCATTTGAGCTATGACTGAGGAATTCACCTACAAGGGTGCCCTTAAATGTTATGTTGTTGGTTTTAAAATCTATCGACATATACAATAAACCCTACTATTAACCTACTTATTACCATGAAAATATCATGATATTACTCAAAAATTAGAATGAAACAATATTAACGGTAATTATTATAGGGTATTACAAGAATTATACATTGATATACCCTGAAAATAACCAATTTTGGTGGAAGTATCCTCCATCCTCCTATTTCGCAGGGTCGTCATGTTTGCTGGGGTCGTCATGTAACTATGTATATACATATATACATACATATTTATACATCAATCAGTCTACATGGTAATCCAGCCCGGGCAATTTGCCATAGCTATCGGCCACAAAACACGTCTGACTAACCGTGGTTGAAATCGTTGGGTGATATGGGAGGATCTATATGGGGATGGCTCAATATATGCAGAACATGGGGAACATGTAATGAAACAAAACAATGGAATCACCTTGCCGCAGACTTATAGAATCTTATAGATAGGATGAAGATGGATGCCAAGAAAACAGTTGCTGATGACTGGGTGCTTGATTGTTTTCTTTGTTGCTGTATGTGTATGTATGTATATATATATAAAGTGGGAACTGATGCTTACCCGGCTATTTCATCGATTCAGGGTATATGAGTCCAAGAGAATCTAAGGTTGACACTGCAGATTGTGATGGCAATGAACACGAAATCCCCAGTGATTCTGCCAAGCATGGCCAATTGAATTAGATTTGGATACCTCCATTGTTGGACACATGTGTGCTCTAAAGACTTGAGGCTACCCAGGCTGGTACCCAAGGTGTTTTTTTCATGTTTTTTCTTGCTATACAGAAAGGCTGTGCTCAGATTCAGACATCAACCGGAAGAGAGTTGAAAGGATGGAGTATGGTTTTGTCCACATGATTCGGACATAGAAATCAGGAGATCCTTCCGGATCCCACCTGGTTGCAATGAAAGTGAGCCCGAGGTTTAGCGCTCTTTGAAACACGGTAAAAACATGTAAAAACTATAGTACTACTAACATGAATTATATTAATTAACATTATGAGGTTGATGATTTTCAAGAAAATGGGGATCATTCACATGGCAGTTTTCTAGAACATAGCAATGATAATCAGCAACTCCGTATCCAGTGATTTCTGTCGGCCTTCGCGACACAATCGCTCAGATTGGCACCTGGTTCATTTGTTTCATCGCCGTTGACGTTGTGCTCCTGCTGATGCATCGCTTGGGGGGCAAGGAGAGGATTCAATGGGATGCAGCTGATGTTTTGCTGAGTATTCAGCCAGTTCTATCCAAGTTTGAGAACAGTCCAGCATCACATATTATGTTGATATATGTTGATATGTTGGGTGTTTGACCAACAAACTTTCAATCGTCTCCATCCAAGATGTAGCAAGGAAGAGGTGTCATTGACGATTCCAGAAACGTTTCTGTGGATGTGGCCATGTTAGATGGGTAGCTGTCCGAAAATGGGTTACCCACGGTTACCCCCCCAAAAAAAAACATGTGACAATGGGGAACATCATGATAAACCATTGGGTATTTGGTGATATTGTCTGGGTGTAGCATATTTTCAGAGAAACTCAGATTGGTGGTTTGGAACATTTTTTATTTTCCATTTCATATATGGGATGTCATCCTTCCCATTGACTTTCATATTTTTCTAGATGGTTAAAACATATTAAAACCACCAACCAGAACTCAGAATGGCCATGTTTTTTTTTGTTGAACATGTCAAATCAGAGAAATGGATGGTAGATGAACTGGATTGGTAGATCTCTGGAGATTAAAACCATCAACCAGAACTCATTAAAAACATCCCCCAGAGATTCTCCACATGTCAGGAGATCTGCCTACATCATGCGATTTTCGCCACAGGAGTGGCCACATCTCCAGTTGGATGGCGATTGAAGATCCAGCGATTTCGTTGAGTTTTTCGTAGTGATTTTACCACAAAAACTGTGACTTTAACGGACGAAGAATGTGGAAAAAACATGGAAAAACTGTGATGTTTGAGGAAAAATATGGAAAAACATGTTCATTCATATTCTACAGCATATTTGCAAGCCTAAGATGTTATCTCTGACATTCATACATACTAAGCCACTTCACTTCACTGTTATTTATGGTGTTTTCTGACCAAATTCATGGTGAGAACCAGCAGCTCGAAGCCGCGTCAGGGGCAGTGTTCTGGGTCCGACATTGCTGTGCTCCGCTCACGATGTGCATCCTGATGACCCAAGAACTCTCCACTCCATGGCTGAACCTCTTCACCCTTTGCAGAGTCTTGGTGTTGTGTAAAACGTTGATTTGTGAAATTTGTGAAGTGTGTTGTGTTTCTAAAAAAAATGTGGTGGAAACCCAGAACTGTTTCACAATTCTCATGATGTGAAATTTCCATCCGATGTTGTTTTGGTGTATAGTTGTAATATGGTGTAATCGTTGAGCACCCAAAAAAATCCAAGTCATTTGCCCTTTACACTTGCCATATTGGCTTTGTTGAATCCAGGAAAAATGAATCATGACCGGTGAACGCATGACATGGGCTGTGTTTGCCATGAAAATTCCACACCCTCGGCTGTGTAAACAGAGGGAGCCATTGACCCAAAAATTTTCCAGACCATGGATGGCTGAGCATGTTGAAGTGGCAGGGATTGTACTATATTATATATATATATATTGATATATATTTATATTTATAGATATATATATATATATATATGTGTATATGTTGATATAATATATATATATGTTGATATAATATATATATATATATTGTAATAATGCTAAATACATTAGGCTTCCGAGGAATTCAAAAGGCAGTGATAGTTGAGATCCCCGCAATTCGATGCTACAAGGCATTCCCCCTGATATTTCCTGACCCCCATAGTGGAAACCCTGCTTTGCTCTTGGATTTATCTTCATGTTCGGAACTGGGTTACCCTCTAGTAAATTCACATAGACCCTGAAAATAAGCAATTTTGAGTGGAAATTAATCTTCCAACCCCTATCTGGCAGGGTCTATGTTATTTTATTGGAGGGTAGTTTCAGGGGATAGGATAGAGTTGAAGAAACATGGGTTGTAAAGGGTGATGTTAAAACCATGGATTACTGGGGATTGATGAGGATAAACAGGGATTAATAGGGATTAGTGGCAATAAAACCATCAACAGGGACGAAGTAATCATATATTGATCTGTAAATAAGCACATTCGGAGGGATGAATTATGATGAATTTCCGTTTGCCGTCTATTTTGGTTCTTAGTAAATCTTAACAAAAGGGGCAAACAAGTCGGGTGAAGTGACCGATTCAAAACATGGCCATTTTTGCGGGACCTCGTTGGGAGCCCTTCCGACTCTCGCCAAGGAGCTTACAAAGGTCTCTCGTCCATCTGGACGCAGGGTTCGTTTCTGATCTTTGCGGTGTTGTTCTACATCTTCCGCGTCTTCTTCAATACCTTTGGCTGCTGAGATTTAAGCTTAGACTCGGCGGGAAATGGGTCGAAAGAGAGTTCGGAACGAAATTCGAACGGTTCTATCTTTGTTGGTCATTTTGTGGCACGACCTCATCCGATTTTGTGTGCCATGACCATGACATTGTTCCAATGTTTCATTCTTGGGGATAAACGTGCTGTTTCTTCATTCCAACCAGACTTCGTGTATGATGCTTACGTTGCTAGCGTTTGGCAGGATCCACAACCAACGCAGCCAAGGGATCCACCAAGAGCTCTTGGAAACTGCTCAGGTTTCTTCTGAGAGTCAGGTCTGTTGAGTCATGCTGGTTTCATCCAGAAAGGATCCTCCATCCAACAAAAAAACCGTTCTTCCTCCCAGAAAATTGTCACCTTTCCATCGCAGATAGATGCTCATTGGGGTTGAAAGATGATTTCGTCCTTGGAAATGGCACAGTTTCAGGTTTCAGGGATGTAATTTCAGCATTTGTCCATGTGTGCAAAGTTTCTTGGTGTCACATTACAAGACATTGCATTTGTAAATATTTAATGGCGAATCTCGTATCCATGTGAATATCTAGTCAGCGATTACAAACTCCTGCCGACATCCCTAGATGATGGGCTAAAAACTGAAATTTGAAACATCTACTTACGGTGAGAGTTGATGTATGAACCCCATTGCTGTAGCTAGTTCGTTATATCCCCCATAAACCATAGAATTCACCAAGTTCTGTGCGTCAAGCTGATCGTTTCGAACTTGGAGGATCATCCTACTTAGTCCCCGATTCGTGGTTGTTGTCCATATATATGTAGGTTTTAACCTGTTTTAGCCCCAGTTACTAGCCAGTTACTTGGTGTTAAAACCTAAGTGTGGAACAACCCATGTGTTTTAACCAGTTAACTTCAATTAAGCAGTGTTTAAAAATGTTGTGACATGTTCCCTGCAAACCCTACATTTGACCGTGGCGGAAGTCAAGTGAAGTTCAGAGGGGGTGGGGGATTTGATCCCTAATGAAAAGTGGAAGCTAATAAACCATTCAACATGTTTGTTCAGAGGGGGCAGGGGATCTGATCCCTTATGAAGATTAGATTTCCCTAGTAGAAAGTGTCCCTGTTAAACTTATGAATGTCTCAGCCGGATATCAGGATTGTTTGAAAGCAGCAGGCTACCGTCCTTACTTGCGTCGCCAGAGAGTAGCGTGCTTGTAGGGTGTAGATCATGTTTGGAGGGTATAGAGGAGAGATCTTGTGGGTTATGGTCGCACGTGGGGTTTGGCGCCAATGTTTTAACCAGTTTCTAAGCGCGTCGATCCTCCAAGTTATCACCGACAGTTCTCGACTGAGGCACTGTGCATTTCCTCTGCGAGGTGCTCCATGGTTTTTGGGGAAGCCCCGCCTTGAGAATGCCCAGGTGGGGACTTGGGGAAAGTCCTAGAAAGTCTCCGGAATGTGGAAAATCGTTCAGACATGTCATGCATGTATATATATAATATATTTTTATATTTATATAATCATATATCTATATAATTATTGTTTATATGATATATATATATATATGTTTTTTGTCTACCTTTTGAAGATTGGAGAGTTTGAAAAAAATTACTTTACTTCGTGTGATCCCCACCGTGACATTTTTACATTTTCTTACTGGCAAATCTTCTGGCGTTCTATCTGACATATCTTCTGGCATTCTATCTGGCAAATCTTCTGGCATTCTATCTGTCATATCTTCTGGCATATATTCTGACATATCTTCTGGCATTCTATCTGGCATATCTTCTGGTATATCTTCTGGCATATCTTCTGGCATATCTTCTGGCATTCTATCTGGCATATCTTCTGGCAT
>Ga0126342_10010941_pt1 | contig 16220 bp, 9 predicted proteins | sample Cyp1metagenome_FD_92528 | JGI IMG/M metagenome (GOLD analysis project Ga0126342, IMG submission 92528) | Coral microbial communities from Lord Howe Island, Old Settlement Bay, Australia - Cyphastrea 1 metagenome | ecosystem: Host-associated > Invertebrates > Cnidaria > Coral ... | reverse complement strand
TAACGCATGGACACCCAATCTTCCAAAACGTTCTGAATGATGATCGTCTGGTTCGGGGTTTGTGCTTGATGCATTTTAGCATTGTGCCTTCTGAGTGCATAACCGAGGTTGGCACCTTCACCTTCCAGGATTTCTCACAAGGTCTTGGCCATCGACTCAATCACGTCCAACTTGGTCTTCTCACGTTCCATCACATGGAACGCCCATTTCTCCCAGTAAACACGGGTCATCTGGAACGCTGCACGTTGTCGAATCTGGTGGCAGTTGCTGTTGTAGGGAGGATGGGATTGGTTTAGCGAACCCATGTTCACTATGCTGGTCTTGGAAATCTTCTCCCTCAACTCCTTGACCAGAATTGTTCGGTTGATCATGTTGTTGGTGCCTGAGTATTGATTGCGTAGTGTTTCCCAGAATTCGTCGATGCGGATTGCACATTCATAAGTGCAGAGCAGCTTGAGTACCTCAAAGTCCTCATTGCGTGCTCCTCGCTCCACTAATTTCGATAATCTGGAACCTTTCTCCAAGAAGTCCGTCACGGTGAGCTTCAACTCCTCCTCATCGGTCACCCGCATCATCAACTTCAGCAGTAGGTGAATCGCATGAGTCACATGAGTTCTGTGAGATCTACCCGTGACGAAGGCTAAGGCGACGACCACCGTTGCCGAGATCTGCACAACATTCATCCAGTCGTCAAGAGCTCGTTCTTGGTAAATCTTACCGCCAGCCTCATCATAGGTGGAGAAGGCCTTAGGCAATTGCTCAGCTTGCCCTTTGTCTTGAATCAATCGTAGTGTGGTCTTCAATGAGGCATACCCTTTGGCTGCGGATAGGGTAGCAATCTTCTTCTCGGCCATCGCGGCAAGGAGGCCAACCAGAGGGGAATCCGGATCAGCAATGAGAGGTCCGCGATGCGGATAAGTTCTCAGCTTCACCTTCAAACCACCTCGGCGGCGAATCCAGTCAAGTAGGAGTTGGCCACAACTTTGATTGATACTTTCTTCACCTTCACCAACATTGAAAGCTACGCATGTGCACACCTTGTTCCTTGATCTAGATGTGTCCACCTTGGTACTCACTTTCTTTAGTTGTTTCTTCCCGCATGCAATGTTCCACAACATTTGATTCTTCACCCCTCGAATGATACATCTCACGATCTTGTCTGTGTATAATTGTGTTGCACGAGTTTCTCTACCTGCACATGGACCATGTGAATGTGAGCCATCACACTTCGCATGCAAGTCAGAAAATGATACCCCCCACGACACGATTCTCCATGGTTTCTTGATGGCAGTACCTGCATCTTTGAATTGCGACTTCAAACCGTACATGCATCCATCAAGTTCATGTACAGTAGAACTTGTACCATTGACCATGAACTTCATCCTTTCATCGTTCCAATAATCGCATCCTCGAGGCAATTCCAACAATGCCATAGCACACATCTCATGAACACGTTGTAGGCAAAGTGAAAACTCTTCCCAAAGCTCCCAATACAACTGTGCCTTCATGCGAATGTTGTGAGCAGTGACTTCACTTACATTTTTGTTCAAACGATTCCACGGCGATCCACCTGTGCAAGGCCCAGCGAAGAATACGCAGTCGCTTGCACTTCTGATGCATCTTCGCCACTTGGCTCTGCCAAAGTTTGACATCAGGTTGTCATCTTCAGTGATGGTGACTACGTGCATCAATTTAAAGCGATCTTTCCGATGAATCTTCGTCATGATGCTCTGCGTTTCAGCACACATCAGGAGTAGACACGGCGTTTCATCTTTCAACTCGTACAAATCCAAACAAATCACAGTGTCCTTGAGGAGTTCCCCAATTGAATCACAGGATGATCTTCGGAAGTGGTAATTCAGGGTACCTCCATTCTTTCGATGTAATACCATTCGGATATCCCAATCTTTATCCTTTCTGGTCTCATGCTTCAGTTTGTAGTGATGGATAATGAACATTTCGTCCAAAGGGATGATCTTCATGTTACCATCAAAAGTGCAGGTGACTACGGTGTTCTGGCACGATGCCCTGTCCTCCACATCAGATCCGCTGTCCAAGAGATTGTCAACATCGGCATTGGAAATGATCTTGAAGGTTGTAGTCCCTGTCCAAAATTCATTTCTCTTGTTGGTACGTTCAATGTTATTCCCGGCTAACCTCCATGAGTCATTGATGATTCTCCCACTTGATTGAAATAGTTGATAGGTTTCCCGAGCATCACGAAAACGTTTCAATCTGCATGGTACGAAGTCAGCCTCTTTGGGAACGAACATTTTCCTTCTTGGGGTATTGTGCTCTCACCGGTGTTGTTTCGTCCTTCCATATCCATTCATCTCTACATGCTTCATTCTTTGATATCTTTCGTACTTTTCTTGACGGTGTAGGATTGAGAAATACATCTCTCGACACTCTTGTATGGGCCGCATCACCACCAGCGAAAACAATGCGACGTCGATTAGGATCCTTGCTTTCTGTACGATATGGGTCATCATTGATTTCGGGGTCCCCCGTTGGAGGATATCCCGTTGGAAGACTACCCCAACCTGAACTCCCCCCATGAACAACTCGAAGAAGCGTGTTGATCACCCGAGCAGTGCCGGGAGGTGCTGCATGAATGGTTGTGGGTTGGTCTCCATGGGATTGATGGCAAAACAATTGATCGGCTCCAATGGTCAACTTTGGATATTTCTGGACTTGGATCTGACGAGATGGCACCGTAACGGAGGTCCCTGGTCGTTCTTTTGACGCCGGGGGTCGCGATGTGACTAGCCCGGTACGCCCCTTAGCGGCTGCCGATGGCAGTTCACTAAGATTGGTTGGATGGTATTGGAAACAAGCACGTTCTACCCATTGATCAAACCGGTCTTGCTGTTGGATAGGATGAGCTCGATCCTCTACTTTAATCCACTTGCCGTGTGTCAATATCCATGTGCTGCGCAAACAGTCATTGGGTAGTGACAGTCCAGTTGGGCGTTTTCGGAAATATGTCGGCGTCTTAACGACCAAAATAGGGTCCGTGCCCGGTAATTGTTGTACTTGTTCCTTGCCTGAAAGTCCCTTCTGATACACTTCAGGTGGTAGAATAGGAATCTCAGTGTAGGGAAAATGTGGAACATCATTTGTTTTGGTTTGAAAAACTTGGCGGACCGTGGTGTCGACGTCGGTAGTCGGTGAAACCATGTCGAGCAGTTCCTTCGAAACGATGTGTCTCCAGGGTCCAATAAATTAATAAGCATACATGCTCTTTTCCATGCAAGGGGATTCTTGAATCCTTTGGTGTGAATGTCCGCGGCCATTTTGGAAGTAACTTCATACATCAAAACGTAGTTCTCCCTTGTAAAATGTTCATGGAGGGATGTAATGGCTATACCATGGGTCCTCTCAAGATGCCGCATAGTAGGGTTACGACCCGACCGGACTACACCGATCATGCCCTGATTGTCATCATGGAACAATAATTTGGGCAATTTCCCCGTCAATGTCTCCCAAATACTCGATGCAGGTAAACCCATCGTTCGAAGTGTGACATCTGCAGCCACAATCTCAGCCTCAGGTGTGGAATGACTTACGCATCCCTGCCGTTTGCTGCCTCCAAACAACGGGAAAAGCGGGTGTGATTCCCTTGTATGTGCATATGAGACCCAGAAGTGGACCTCAATGTTTGTGCACACCCTGCAAAGTCCGCATCCGCGAATAAAGACAATGAAAGATCATCAAATTTGTTGCCAACCCAACCAGTCATTCGCTTAGACAAACTTGAATTGACATAGCACATTAGGTGATACAGTTTTGCATCATCATCGACTGTCCACTTGGTCACATTCCTGGCCAAAGAATTGATAGACCGTAGCAAGTCGAATCGTGCGATCCTGGCAGCGTACAGCAACTTCATGAGAACGCTGGCAGCATGCGGCGCTAAAGCGCCTCGTGCAGACTCCCCATGCAGGAGAGACGTCTTCCCCTGTGGTCCCGGGTTGGTAGAACTCCGGAGCGTCTGGATCGAATTCATGTGAACACCAAGGACAGGATACCTTCTTCTTTGGATTCCCTGGACATGGTGCCCTCGATTTGTGTTTCTTGGTTTCCTCTGGTAAACTTGGGGTTGATACATGTTTCAACTTGGTGTCTTTACCCACAATGTCGAGGTACTTTTCAACTGACAATTTCAACAAACCTTCCATGTCGTAGGTCATAGTTGATACCGGGGTACCGTCATGAAGTTTGGAAGATCCTTTGCTCAAAATGCATCCCAAATAGAGTCCTAAGTCAGTCTCGGGCTCAATGGTCAGCTTAGAGCGTAGCATCTCCCATCCCTTAGTCAGGTTCTCTTCCGGACCAGCCAGTTTCAAGTCATCCACATAAATAACTAATAATAGTTGAAGCTTCTTGTGAAAATACATTGATGGCCACTCTTCACCAACAGGAACAAAATCCAACTCCCGCACTTTCCGATCACAATGTTGTTCCCACATTGTACCTGAATCAGGATGACCATAAAGTGCCTTAATCAATCTCACTACAGGTCTACGGAACTTCCGGAAGTCAATGTCGTCTGGCCATGCATCTTCGGGCAATTCTACCCAACATGGTGGGCTTGAATATAGGCTTGGATGGCGTCTGCTAGTTTTACTCCATGCCCCGGTAAACACCCGTAGAAATCTGCCCATCGCGAGGCCTCAAAAGTGGCTGGTGAATTGCCAAGGTCCTGGAAGAAGGCAGCCTCCCAGAACTGGTTCTTCACTTGGTTGCCGAGCAAGACTCCTCGCCCTTTGAACTTTCTACTAGGGTTTCCTTTGGGTAATTGGTAGTTCTTTTCAACGCAGATTCCATGAATCCTAGCCATGTGCACCTCAGTGCCATTCTTCTTTGCTTCGCGAACAACATCATCTTACTCCCTGACCACACTGAAATCATAGACTCCAGCTGCATGTTGACCTAACCATTCTTTTCTCATGGCCTTGCGGGCTTCTTCATTCTCCATCATCTCCTTTCTAGCAACTGGTCTTGCTACTGCCGTGTTGAACATCTTGTTGATATTGATGCCACCATCACAAGTGGTGATCTTATCTCGATGATGGTCAGATTGTTGAATGCACGGCATACATGAAATGAATAAATGTTTCTGCCCTGGTCACAAGATTCATGAACATTGGGTCCGGCATCATGCAAAGTTGCAGTAGCGACTACCTTTCCCTGGTTGAAGTCATACACATGGTCATTGTGCCAAGTAGCCTTTGGGCCTCGTCCCTTTTCAACCTCAGACCATTCATCCCGTTCAATAAGAAAGTCATCATCATCAGGGACGTCTGTATCCGATGAGGAAGAAATTGCATCAGAATTAGCAATAGGCCCGTTCCCGATGGGACTAGAGGACGTCTTGCCAAACTGAAACACCTTTCCCCGACGAACATGGTCTTGTGGTTTGGCTACACCAGTGATGTGGTCATCATCATCCTTCTTTGCTTTGGAACTCGAGGATTTCTTTTCTTCTTTCTTCTTCTTCTTTTCTTCTCTTGCTTTGATCAGCGCCTCACTCTTCTTCTTCTCCAACTCGGCCTCCGTCTTCTTCCCCTCAGCTTTGGCGATCCCTTTTCGTACATCAGGGGACATCTTTCGCCATTCCTCTGGAGTGTACTTGGACGGCCTTGTAGTAGATGAAATTCGGCGGTGACCACGTTCATCAATTCGATAGGGATGACCACGGGAGTTTAACTTTACCCATTCTCCATCATCATTCAGGTAGACAATCCCATCACCAGCTTTACCAATGGAGTAGTGTTCTGGTCCTCCTTCAGGGATAGCAAGATCAGGATGAGCGGGTTTGTCGATACCTGGCGGTCCCATTCTCATTGGAATTTCTCCCGACAATCTTTCGGCTTCAAGTTCTCCCTCAGACTTTCCTGGTGGGACCTTCGATGAAGGTTGTCCATCGCCATCTACTCCATCATCATTTTCATCATCGTCATCATCTGGTGGCGGTGGCGGCAGCATCTCAGAGTTCCCATCCAACCTGTCTTTGACCTTCAGACCTTCAATGGTAACATTGATTCTCTCATATTCAACTTTGCAGGGAAACTCCAAGGGTTCTTTCAACTCAACTCTTTCAGTGTAGTGAGGTGTCCGTAGCTTTGCAATTGGCTTCTCAGCATCATATGCTAAATTTTGTTTGGTCCAGTCACATAAAGCCCAGACACGATACTTCCTTGACCAATGTAATCCCGGCCCTAATGAATATCCAGCAAATACTCCAGGAATACCCATAGGATCAAATTTGTGTTGTTGTTCTCTTGCACGGGCATCACTTGGTTTGAAGTACACTAGTGCACCGAAAGGAATCATCTTTCCCTTGAACTCTTCCCCATGAAACTTACACCAAGAACTGACCTCATCATCATTTGGTTCGATGTTGAGCAAATGGCTAACACATCTAATGGCATACATCCAAAAACATGATGGAATACCAGCTTCAAGTAGACATGTTGTAGTTGCTACCAACACAAACTGATTGGTCCTCTCAGCGAGCGAGTTGTGCTTGGTCTTTCCGGCCAACGACGTATCCATGGGAATCTTCAGAGCTTTCATTGCTTTGTCGAATTGTGGGGCATCGTCTGAGTATGCTTCTCGAATCTTTCGTCGACCCATGAACTGCTTCACTGCTCTGATCACGGCATCGGTGTCTTTTCAAGCAGATGGATATGATTGAAGCATTCCAGTGTACCGATCACGAATGACGAAGATGGTCTTGTCGTCACCATAGTCCTGTTCAGCGATTCGACGATTGTCGACATAGTCGAATGTGATCAGGTCCCCAAACTTCGTGAGCTTGCGTTGAAAGGCTCCTCGGAAGGTCTTTCGGTGTTTCATCTTTGCACGAACGCATGACTCACAATAAGGGTTCTTGTATCTATGGGTCAAGAGGTGGAGCTTGGACCTGGCCTCATTCTTGAGTGTTCCTCTCTTGCTAAGTCTGACTCCTCCATCTTCTTCATCTACATCGATGACATCATCATCATCTTCGCGTGCTTCTCCTTCAGGGATTTCTTCAATTTCTACGTCGTGCTCACCTTCTTCGGCATCTGGACCCAAACTTGGTTCATAGCCAGAATCGTCGTCGAAGTCAGCATAGTCATCATCATGCTCGACATACTCATCGCCATGGCATGACATTTCTTCAGCATCACCTGCATCACTTCCAACGGCAACCTCGGGCATGGCCTTGTTCTTCTTCTTCTTGCCTTTCCTACCTTTTGCCCTCTTCGGTGACTTGCCTTCCGACCTTCCGACGATGTCGGTTAGATCTTCCAGCTCATCCCCGCTTTCACCGTCGATGACCATCAGACTTTCACCTTCCGATGTGGAACATTCATCGCTAATGATATTGAGGATCTTTGCAATCTTCGATGATGTCCCTTTCTTCTTTTTCCGGTCTACGCTAACGTATGGGATGTAATCTTTGACAGTCATTTCGATGATGTTCCCATTGGCATCAAGCATATACGGAGTTTTCCCAGATGGCCATATGAATGAATAACCAAGGTCAACACAACGTTTCCCCATGGACATCACTGATGGCGTGTCTTCCAGGATGTGCGCTTGAGCAGGCTCGTCGAAAGCTTCGAACTTGATGTCTGACCTTTTGGTAGAACATGTGACACCATTGGCAGTGTGAAAGTTTACCACTGAATCGTCATAAGTTGGAAGATCCATTCTGTCAATCTTCTTTGCAGATATCAAGTCAAGTCCGCTTCCTGAATCCATAATGAATTTCTTATCTCTTTCCTCAACTGGAACTGTGATACACATGATGTTGTCCCTCTTACCAAAGCGGCCATCAACATGTTGGACATAGTTCTCGTGAACACTTCGCGCGACACTTCGTCATCTTCATATTCTACTTTGATCATAATGTCCATGGCAGGGCCGACAATGATAAGGACTTCATCAATGTCACAGTAGTCATAGTTCTCATCTAGGATGATAGCCATTGCTTTCCCACGACTGCGAGCAAGTCTACAAGAGTAAGCCCACTGTTCATCTTTTCTGGTTTCTTCTGTGATCCTACCCAATTTCCCATGTCCTTTGGAGTTGGTCTCAGACTTACGCATGCACTTCACAAAGTCCTTCTTTTCATAGATGTGAACTTCATCTTTCTGTGAGTTGAACTTGACCTTCTTCTTCACCACGTTGGACGCAATCTTGAAGAGTGGTTCCTCGATGTCACTGTCATCATGTAGAAGTGCAGGAGTCGCTTTTGATGAAGGCGACTCAGTGTTTGGTGCCGTGTTGAACAAGTGCGGGTCATGTCGTTTGTTGCACTTGTCACCATATCGACATTTCCCTTTTGCCCAGTGCCAACATGGCTCGTCGATCTTCTTGGTCTTGTTCGCTGGAGATTGTCCTCTTGGGGTCTTACCACCTCCTTTACCCGATCCACTGCTCTTGCTGGCATCGATGGCTGTATTCACAATCTTTTCCCTTCTTGCAAGACTTCTTGATGAAGTGGAAGTGACAAGGAATCTTCTTCTTTTCACGAGGGCTAGCACTTCGGCTCTTTGATTTCCCCTTTCTCCCTTGTCCTTTCCCTTTTGCATGTTGTTTCGGTTGAGGTGATGGTAGTACAGGAGCAGCTTCAGGCTTTGCTTTGGGTTTCGGAGTTGCTTTCTCCTTAGCCATTGCTTTTGCCTTGGCTTTGGCATTAGCATCAGGAGGTGCAGGAGCTGTAGGTGTAGGTGCGGTCGGCTTACCTCCGCCAGCAAAATCTCTGGCGTACTTCTCCCTGGCCGCAACATGTTTGTCCTCCCTTACTCTAGCAACGTGGCGCTCAATCACATTGATGAGGTGTTGGTATGTCCTTCTTGGATCTCCTTCCATCCATGACTCATACTGCTTTATGACATAGACCATCAAATTGGAATTTCTGATCTTCTTGTATAAAGCGTCACGCAACCAATCATCGGGAGGTACGTCATCCGGCATCATGTTGGAAACAATTTCCATCCACTTCTCATAGAACGTTTCAATGTTGGCATCACCTAGGTACCTTGACTGTATGATGTGCTCCATGGTGAATGCAGTTTCTCGTTGACCTGGCGTTCTGAAATGTTCTAGAATCATGGCGAGAATCTCCCGTCCCATGACAAAGGTCGCTCTTCGATTGCTGGCCTGAGTCCTGAGTCTCAGCTTCATTGCAACGTGTCGTGCTACGTCACCAGCCTGTGAGATAACATTCGACAATGCAATGGAAAGCTGAGCATCAATAGATTGAAATCTTTGGCCACCGCTGTCGTTCAGAGCATCGATGTCGGGGTTCTGCCTGATTGCCGCTTGCAACCATGTCTCCCAAGCGGCTCGATCGCCGTCATTGGCTGCAAGACATACACTTTTGATAAGATCAGATTGCCAAACTCCCAAATTTTGATGTTTCGGCCATGGACTAACATAAACTTTGTCAGCTTCTCGTCGAGAAATTCTTGGGGGTTCATCGGCAGTGAATGCTGCTGTAGATTCAACGTCGATTGCAGAATCCCTTTGTGACCCTCGAAGAGAAGGTAGTCCAGGAGGATTCGGAGGTCCAGGCGGTCCATCGGGATCAGGCGGCCCATTTGGAAGATCGGGACCGTCCCCACCACTAGGCATCTTGTAGTCAGGAATACCTGCTCCTTCAGCAACCTTCACTCCAATCCCAGCTAAAATCTTCCTGTTGACATCACGCAGAAGTTCAGATACTCTCTGATGCTCAGGATGTGCTGGTCGTTGATAGGCTTGCTCCATTGTCAAGGCACTGTTGGGCTGCGCTGCAATACTTTCCTCCTTCAGTGCTTCATCAAGTTGTCGTACCCATGCTCGAAGGACGGTTGATTCATCATTGGCAGCCCTGACCTCGCTCTCCAACGTTCCAATGATCGCTCTTGAAGATAGATCGCTGTGAGGTATACCTGCAGAGTATGGGAGCATGTTTGAATCCTCTTGGTATTTGATGATTGTTTCAGCCTCTTTAAGACTATTCCTCAACACCATGATCTCGGATTCCTTCAACTTCAACTTTTCGTCCCTCTCCCGTAACTCTCCTAGATACTCACATGATCGTTCATATTGCTGGGCACCATTGGCTAATTTAAGCTTACGTTCACTCTCAAGCTCAGATTTCACGATAGCGACTTCAGATCCGAAGTGGGCCGATGGCCCTTGCTTCGAAGCGTCCGTCAATTCATCCCTTAACCTGATGTTGACACACATGCATTCATCAACCTCTTCAGTAAGATCCTGGGCTCTAACCTGTGCAACTTTAACTTCAGTCTCAAGATGTTGAATTGCTGCATAGTTAGAACCGTGGCCGATGGCCATTAGATTCTCCTGAGTCGATCGTCTCAGTTTTGTTTCGCTGTCCTTGACCTCGGTCTTGAGTTCATTCGTCATTGCTCGCTCATTCTCATAGAGCATCTCGTAGTGCTCCATTTTATCTCTGACACTCGCGCTGATGCTCGATTCAAACCTCAACTGAGCAATTGCCTCGGCCTCGTTGTTCCTGTAACTAGCAAATCGCTTTACTGTATCATGTTCTGTTGTCCTATGGCGTAGATCATGTGAACAATTAAATCCTTGTTCGGGATCTGTTGTGAAAGGTTCCAGAGTTCCCGACGTGCGTATTGTTATTGCCGACACGGAAGCAACATGGGCAGCGCAGTGCAATCTTTTCTCGCGTTGGACTTGAGCCATATGTAATGGCGGTCAGGCACATGCTCAATAAACAGCTGTATTCATGTGCTACTTTTGTGTAGTTCCCATTTGCATATTATATATATGTGTGTGTGTGTGCGTACATACACGCATTGCAATATAATACAGAATGTAAAATACCATGTATATATATGCGTATATTGCACATGTGCTTTTGCTTTCTCAGTGCTATATATTCATATTTGGACCTACATGTGAGTGATTGTGGAATATTGTGGAGGTGTTTCTCTCTCTCTCTCTCCATCAACTGTGCAGGTGTTATCTATCTAGCTATTTTTATATCAACATGTTGTATTCCAGGTGCTTTTCTTCGAATCGCACTGAAACGCTTCAGTCACTTCGTCTGAGTTGGTAACGGGTCTCAACCGCGGTAAATCTAAGGACATGCCATGCTCTCTGCTAGGCGCTGACCATTGCCTCAGTGAAAACCACAACAAAATAACCGAAAAGAAGCGGGGTACTGCACATGTATGCTTCATGTCATTGGTTTGGCATGTTTGTGGACTCTCATTGGTTGCATTCGCACTTCGAAGGTGGTTCAGTATTAGTCTTGTCTGTAGTGGCGATGGCTTTGTGCAAGAAAGGTGCCTCTCTTCTGAGTTTGTCCTTAGATTCAAGATACCCAAGGGATTTCACAAGCGATTTGTGCGTCTGACAAATGTGGGTTCAGCAGGGAATAGAATCGCTACAACATATATAGCAACGTCAGGGAAAACTGCCCATGAATTTAGCCTTGCAAAGGCATCATGTTTGGTCAGTGTGAAATGCAGGCGCATTGAGCTCAACTTGCTTACCTGTCGTCATCATGAATGCCTTCAAAGTCACAGCTTTATAGTCCCGGGCATATTGCACCTTACATTCTCTGGGTGCTCGTCGTCCGCCCATTTCTCGGCTGACCTCTGCACCCCTTGAAAATGCAAGAAAAATCAAGAAAATGTATCGACAGCAACAGCATTCTAATGCATTCTATATCCTTCTATAATCTGTACGGACCACTGGGCCTTTGAGCTGTTCCTCAAGGGAAAAAGGCTTCAGGATCTTGGATGGTGTCATGTCACATCATACTATACTGCCAGAGGGAGCTTCCCAATCAAAACAAGCTAGCTCTACTGCAATTCATCGATAATCCCTGCCTCCAACCAGATCTGCTCTTTGTCAGAGGCGTCGGAGTTCCCAGATCGGACAATTCGCTTGACCTTTGATGGATGCGATGTTGTGATACCGTAATACCGATGGAGTGATGGCTGCAATGACAAGGCAATCATCGGAGTTTACCATCATTCCAACTGTCAGGCCCAAAGCTCGAAGTCCTAACAGCAGAGCTTACAAAACGCAGGGCTGAAATGCAATCCCGGTGGCAACCCGCCAGAGCTCAAGACATTCATCAGGACTCCAGGGCAACTCCTGCAACGCTTCTGTGAAAAGTAGCAGGACAGCAGCTTTTTTGGATGCTTGTAAGCCATTGTAAGCCTTAATCCGGCTGAGTTGCAACAAGTTTCCTCGCCCTCCCTTGAATGCCTTGTTGCATCTCTACAGATTCTGAATTGTCTCAAGCCCTGTCTGCAGGTTCCGATGTAGACGTGTTCTCGTTTCTTCCATGCGTCGATGACCCTGATGGCTTTCAAACGCAATGAGTTGTCTATTTCAAGCTTCTCGACTCGCATTCGGGCACCTGTGGAACAAGCATTGACATGCGTTCCCTCTCATTCTCCACGGCCAGGGAGCCGGCGTAGGGCTGGCAGAACAAGCACGAGACAGCGTAGTGGGCCGGGTTTGCTTGATATCAATTCCAGGCATACCTGCCCTGAGCTAGTCGCGAACTGAAAGAGAGAAAGAGAGAGGGAGACAGAGACAGAGACAGAGACAACGACGGAGACAGAGACAGACAGAACGAGAGAGAGAGAGAGAGAGCTTTTGGAAAATTTAGCAACATGGCTTAACTTGAAGAAGGCAGAAGAGATTGGGTCTCTGCATGTCAGTTCTTTATAGTTCTTTGCCATGGGAGAGGGAGGAGCCCTTTGAGATCTTTTCAAGTGGGCTTGGAGCCTGGGCTGACCTGAATGGATGAAACTGGGAGGGACCTCCAAAGCGTCAAAGTGAGAACCCAGCCAGACAAATTGGCTTCTGATTCTGAAAACGCACTACGTCACTACGACACCATAAATCCACATGCATGGGCAGACCGGTGGTGGATGCGGCTGGCGACCAGAGCTCGGCAGGTCATCGCCTTCAATTTAGGAAGAATTGAAAGCAGAAAAGAGGAATCTTGGCTCATGTGACATGAGGTCATGACTTGAGGTTATTCTAGAAGGCACTATAGGGACGCTGGCCCTGAGCCTCTTTTTGACACGGCTTTCCGCAGTTCCTTGCATGCCTTCGTGCACACTTCAGGCGAAACATTCTAAAACACAAATGCCCAGATGCATCTGAGCAAGTTTCTCCTTCACTTCAAAGCGAAGACCTCAAACCTCACAATCTCAAACCAATCTCCAATGCCCTGACCGGCATCAACATCAGCCTGGTGCCCACCTGTTGGGAGCAATGGTGGCGAGTTGAATGACTTGCATGAACTGGAACTTGCACGCTGCAAGTCTTTGTTAATGTGTATCGCAGCATCATCACCACCAAACACCAAACCGTTCATTTCACTGGCCTGCATCAACATTTGGTTGGCCCCTGTCCACGGATAGACATCCACACTGCCACCCTGCAGCCTCCTGAAGACAAAGGCATCTTCAGCAGCCCGGGCAAAGCTCATCAAATCCAAATACCCGCTGGTTCTGGCCCAAATTGTAGGGGAAAAGCCGCCCATGATGTCCAAGTTCTTGCCATAAGCGAAGAACACCATTGCCGCATCTTTGTTTTTCTTGCACTTTTCCAGGCAGGTACGAAGAGAAGTGCCATCCATGACTGGTACATAGACCAGGTGTGGGTCATACACCCTGCAGTTCGCCGGCACCCACGGCCAGATGGCTTCCCAAACAGCATTTGGAACATTCCCCCGTGGTTCGTACAAGCGAGGTCGGCAGAAAAGGTGCTTTTCGTAGCTTTGTTTTGGTGCTGCGTAGGAAATCTTCCAGGAACTGCTCACCCTGGCCATGGACAAATTTTTGATGGGAAGGGAATATGCCACCTTGGACAAGGCCTCGACCTCCTCATGGTTCACCTGGTCCTCTGAATGGTCTAAGACCTGTGTGACTTCCGCTGCAGTCTTGCATGCCAGGATGGATTCCTGCTTCCTTTTCAACAGGGCCATGCCAAAGCGGAGAATGACTTCGGAACCTTCTACTAGGAAGGCGCCCACTAAACGGGTGAGCGTGCGGAAGGGTAGCTTGCTAGCCAAACCATCCTGTAAGAAACGGGTGACAGCCTCTTCAAGATTCACTCCTAGACCTTCCATATGCGCAAGGATTTCGGGAATGTTTCCTCGCTTCTTCCCCTCACGTATGAAGACTTTGACCTGTTTCTGCATCTGTGACAGGTTCAAAATGATCTTGGGATAGTCACTTGGCGCTTCGGTACCCAGGAGCAGCTCACTGATGATGAACATCGTCTCGGCCTCTGAGAAGAAGGTCAACAAGACCAGCATCAAATTCGGCAGAAAAGGGCAGAACTCAATCTGGTGACTGGTCAATTGCGAGACCCAAAGGAGCCGTCGCAAGATGTGTTGGCCTTGGGGTTTTAAGAGCCACAAGTGCTTCACCACAGCTTTCAATGGCGGAGCATCCTCTATCCCCTGCACTCCTTGGCAAAAGGTTGGCACAGGATCTTGGAATTCCACTGGGTGAACTGCTCCAAAGCTTCTGAACAGCAACTTCTGATAGAACTCGGCGGTATCTACTTCAGAGACATCTGTGCCTATGGCTTGGCCAGCAGCAAGTGGCCAAATGAGTCTCTTCAAACCATCTGGAACACCTTTTCGCACAGAAGATGCGAAGTCTGAGAGCAGTTCCTCTGGAACACCCTTGCATTGCTGGAGGAACTTCACGGCACTGTCTGACCAATGCATGGATTGCGCCTCCATGAGGTCAACATCTGTAACCTTCTGCAGCTCATCCAACTCTACAAGATCACCCACACCTTCTCTGTTGCCTCGGTATGGAAGGTCTGATCCACCAACGGCTTTGGAAAAGTCATGGCCCCGATCACCACATGGCAGAAAGGACAGCAGCCGCTTCAAGAGGCGTCCCTTCTTGGCTTTTTGGGCCGCCTCCAGTTGGATCTTCAACTCCTGGGTCTGACCTGGCGTGTACATCGAACTTCTTCGCCTGGCTGTCTTGAATTTGTCAAATCGCTTGGCCAAGGCCTGCGCCCAGTCAGCAACAGAACTGGGAGCTTCGGGTCTCAGCTGCCACCAAGTGCCTCTGCTATCAGCCACCCGGACATGTTCACTGCCTTCTGCACGTCCCAGCACAGATGCCATGTGAGTCAAAAGCACCATCTCAATTGGCACTGCACTTGGAGAAACAGCTTGCACACCATTCTGTGGAAGGGATGCAGGATCATACACTGGTTTGTCTTGATAGAAGATCAACGCATCAGCGGTCAAACGAGCATAGACCCTTCTTGTTTTTGATGACCTGGAAGTCTCCACACTGACCCAGCCCTCAAGCAGAGCAGGTACATCGGGTCCAATGCCATGCTTTGCCACAGCTTTTGGATTTGGGCCCTCAGCCCCACCCCAGCACTGACAGTCCATGGCTCGGGCTATCTGACAACACAGAACTTGCTGGCTCTGCCTATGTAGTGCCTGATGCTTTTGCAAAGTCTTGGTTTGTTGCTATGCATGCTAGGTGTGGTAAGCTTAGGGCGTCCAAATGCCACAAGCTGCTGAGCACTTTTACTGTCTTGCTGAGCCAGAATGCAGGAGCTGCTGAGGCTGAATCCACAACAAGAGTAAGCAAACTCTTGGCTGCACCATCCTCGAATCAGTTGCAGAGACTGAATGCATGTTTTTGTTCATGAATCTGGCCTACGCCCAATTCAGCTAGATCATTCAGGAGGGCATCCACCATTTCTCCTGGCCATCAAAACCGCAGAAAGCAGCGGCAATCAAGTCAGCAAGGTGGCTTTGGAAAATTGGCAAAGTTAGCAAACATAGTTGCCTGGAGAGTCCGGCGAGGCTGCCCGAGAATTTCCAATGGCGGTCACGTGCAGCGGAGGAATGTCAGGAAAGCCTTCAACTGGAGATCGCTCAAAGAAATTCGGACTGGAAACTCACCACAGCGAAACGAACTTCAAGCTACGCACCTCGCCGGTGCGAATCACCTGGAAAGAATGTTATTTTTTCTGACGCGGCAACTGCAGCGCTGCAAGAATCACAACCACAACCACAACCACAACAACCACCACCACCACCACAACAACAACAACAACACGACAACCATGACGACAACGACCACGACCATGACCACGATCACAACCACGACAACCACGACAATCACGACAACCACGACAACCACGACGACCACGACGACCACGAC
>Ga0126342_10010940_pt1 | contig 16221 bp, 16 predicted proteins | sample Cyp1metagenome_FD_92528 | JGI IMG/M metagenome (GOLD analysis project Ga0126342, IMG submission 92528) | Coral microbial communities from Lord Howe Island, Old Settlement Bay, Australia - Cyphastrea 1 metagenome | ecosystem: Host-associated > Invertebrates > Cnidaria > Coral ... | reverse complement strand
GATTTCACGAAATAGCCGCAAATTGAATGGCAGAAGAACCACCAATCCAAAGGTCTTTGATCTTCACCGGAAAAACAGCAGCAAGAACATCATGGAGGAAACGGACCCCCAGGAACCCGAATTATGTGCTACTAAGTCTGATTTTGATTTACTGATACGACTGCGCCGTATTGTTCGCTGCGCCAAGGGTGGTACAAGATTGGGTTGCGTTTTATCATCACGGGTGCCGGGACGCCGGGACGCCGGGACGCCGCCGTGCATGAACATGCTTTGAAGTCATGCGCTCCCCATACGGGTTTTCCATGTAAAGACCGTTCAGCCAAGCTTGAATTTGAGATTTTTTGGTCATGAAAACCATGTCAGTTGATCTTTCTATCGGTTTATGTGACGTGATAAGCGTCATTGTTCGCAAGTGTTGTGGTTTGGGGCTGGCAGTACCAATAGCAATCAAGCACAAATCCCAATTGTTGCACAGACACACAGTACCAACCAAAAAAAACATATCGGTGGCATCTATTTGATTGAACATTTTCATTTTACATAGTTCACCTGTGTTTAATCTTTCAAACAGTAGGAGTGCAAAATCCAAAACATGATTGCGTGCAGTTGCCCTGCTGCAGACATAACACCTGAAAGCAATGAGACAACACCTGAATGCTAGGAAAATGACTTATATACAAAGGATCCAAAAATCACACTCTTGAATGGAGACTTGTGGAATTGGATTTACCAGTGGCAATGGCGTTACGTTACAACAATCACCACAACCTTTGGCAAATGGTGCCTCAGGTCATGCGCCATATAAATCCATATAAAAGGACACTGAAGACATGAAATGCTGCACGATGAAAAACTGCGATGCCGCTAACGATGGCGTAGTTACCTTGTGTTTCTCTACAATGTAAGGACCAGTCTCACATGGTCCAGGATACTGTGTGGAGATCCAACCACGTGGTCAAAATGACTGCACTGGCATGATGCCTAAGAGATTATAACAACACATTAATTACTAATTACAGTGTATTATAGTATGTATAGTATAGATGTAAAAATATAAATAAATATATATATATATCACAATATTACACTTCTCGGTCACTTCGAATTCTGGAATTTGTCAGGGGGCAGGGCCTGAAGCTGCAAGAGCCGCATGGTACCTAGATGTTGCGACCAAAGCCCTTGAAACCGAACAAGTACATAAAGTGCTGGACAGTGTTCAAGGAAACACTATTGTAAGGTACTGCTAGGTCAAAAGTTTTAAACTGCAGGGCAGTTTGAGGTTGTTTCGAATTGTAGATGGAGCATGATCGAGCCAGCTGGACTGCAGGATTGCAAGCGCGCAGAAGTGATAGAACGTGTGAAGCAAGCCATGCTTTGGAGCGAGTTGCCACTGAAAGAATTGCAACGAATTGCTCGTGCTCACGGTCTACCTGGCCGTGAGACCCAGACGAAGGACGGATGGTTATCATCCAGTGGATGATCAAGGTTGTTGCTTCATTGTTTGGGCAGTTTATAAGCATTGGTGGCTTGTGGGTGGTGCTGCAGTAGGGTCTAAGATACCGGGACCTAAATTTGGCCAAAGTACAGAATATGCGCCCCAGCAACAGAGTTCGTAGCAAAAAGTTTTTTGTGAAACATAGTGAGGCTCTACTCAGCTGATGATTGAGGTTGTGACTGCTCCTTGTTTCCAACAGGATGTGGCCTTGTTGGTTGCATAGTGGTGTGGATTGGCGAAGGGTTTTCTTTCCACCAAAACTGTTTGAAGCTCTTCGAAAAGGGAATACCGTAGGGGTTCTATGGCAAGGGTCATGGCCCAGCAGCACCTCTGAAAGAGGTCACGGACACAGTTCAAGTTTGCACACACCAAGTTCGAGCGCAAGTTCTACGATGTTCTACGAACATAGTGAATTTCAATAAATTTCAGGGTTGCAGTCTAACACATTGTTTATGCAACTTGTGTACGGTCCAGGAACGGATGTCAGGTATTGCCAGCTTAATTATATAAAATATAAAATTGAATTTTGCATGGCAAGATTGGCAATACCAAAAAATATCAAAAAATATCAAAAAATGATATCCTGTCTGGCCCTGATACCGATCGCGGGATCATGAGCAAGTGGAATAGCTGCTTTGAGATGCACACATCATCACCAGAGCTCCTGCACCAAAAGAAATCCATAGGCATCCACAGACCTCATTCACTGGTCCCAGCCACAGTGTTCAGGCTGGTTAGGTCCGCTACCTCTCGAGACCATTAATGTATTTAATATGGTAGAAAAAACTTCCTAGTGAATGTCATGGCTTAGTGATATGGGGCCTGAGATCGAGTGAAAAGACCCAGCAGGAACTTCTTCACCGGCTGACATCGACACTTTGGCCACCGCCACCACCTCCACCACCTGAACCAAAGCCCAAGCCCAAACCAATGAAGTTTGAGCGATTTGAGCACTTTAATTTTGGTTCCCCAAACTTTCAGAACTTCAAGAAGCCCGTGCCTCCTTCAAAGGCAGGAACCATTGTTTCAACATTTGATTGTGGTGACTTGGGGTTCAGGAGCTTCGAACGCATGACATGGTCACAAACTGTTTATAAGCACGATCTCGAGCCCATGATGTGATGCTTTGCTGGCTTTTGTAGTCTGTGATAGTCTGTGTTCTCAGAGGACGAATGGTCTGTTGTGCGAACAACGTAAAGTAGCCCTGGCTAATAGGGGCTGGTGCCAGCTGGTTTGCCTCGATGCCGACAGCCCCTGCCCCTGTGCAGGCTTCGAAAAATCTGATGCATCATTTCAATACCCTTGGGATTGCACCCAATTCTGGAGCTGCAGAAATAAAAAAGGCCTACCGGAAACTGGCGTTGATACTTGGGCTGCAATGTTTACACTGAGCCACCTAGATGTTCGCGTATGTTCGCGTACTGCATGCAGAAATACTCAGAAACAGCTGGTGCTGCAGATGTCTTTTTCCCTCCATCTTAGCATTGAAGAAGCAGCAATTTTTATTTGAGCCCAGGAAATATCACCCAGACAAGAATCTGGAGGCCTCAAAAGAAGAGGCATCCCGCCGATTTCGTGAGGTGGCTGAAGCATATGCAGCACTCAATCAGTTCCTGGGCTGAAACTGCCCTGTAGAAGATATTGAATGCAGCTGCAAGGACGTCCTCCTCCGTCATTTTTGTCTGCGATTGCTGGCCACGTGTATATTGCGAGCTGTGTTTTTGACGCAGCAGTTTGTTTGACTGTATTTCGATGTATTTGGCGTGTTTGAACGATTCCAGAGAACAGACCCTTGCCTGTGTTTCAGTCGGCTTCAAGGCAAGACATGGCAAGACATTGTATATACTGTAGTCTTCCAAATGCATTTTAAGCAATTAGTTCCTCAGCTGCGATTTAAGCGTTGGAAAAGTCCGTCCCAACTGCTTTGGCTTGTTGTGCTTGTTGCGAAATCCTTGTGCAGGCATTACAGACCATTACAGTTACAGTATATACATTCTATATCATGTCAATATCATGTCTATATCATTCAATACAAAAATATCATTTGGAGACTTGGGTCTAGCATGGCTGGAGATGACTGGGGATGGCTGAGACTAGCTAAAGGTTTTGAAATGGTCTGGAGCGTGGGGCGTGTGGCCGCGAAGCCTGTCCAGGTGACCAACATGCTCCAGCTGGCAGCGAGAAGAAGCTCCGCTATGCCCAGGGCATGGATGATTTCAGCACAGGTGGACAGCTGAGGCGGGACTGAGCACAGGACCAGGGGGTCACAGAAGCACCAAACCTAGGAAGTGCATGGAAGACCATAGAAGTGCTGGGAAACGATGAGAAATACATAGAATTCTAGTACTGACTAGATGAGTTAAAGAGTGAAACCGTGAAGCTCTGATCAGCTGAAGTCCAAGAATGTCCAATGTCCAAGACTTCAGAAATCTTGAGAATCTTCAGCCAAAACTTTTAGGAATATTGTGCCACATTGTGCGCAGAGGAATCTGATCCCCATGGAGAACCCCTGGGGTGTGGCTTTGACAGGTCTGGACTTCAGCTGCTCTCTGCCTTGGTGAGCCCTTGCTGATTTCAGGGAGTTGCGGGATGAACCTGATTAGATCTGATTAGATCTGATTAGATCTGATTAGATCTGATTAGATCTGATTAGATCTGATTAGATCTGATTAGATCTGATTAGATCTGATTAGTTGAGAAAGTTGTCAAATCATGAGAAGTTTAAAGACAACTAGCTACCAGCAGTCTACCAGCCGAGCTTTGTTAAAGGCTGGGGGGAGCTGATCCGGCTGGGGTCTGCTAAAGACAACGAGCTGTTTCTGCAACCTTTGAATATTTTGAAGTTACACGTGTGCTGTAGCACAGAGCAGCCAAAGCAGGAGGAAATAACATTTGTGGACGCCTTTTCGACTTCAATGCTAAGTTTGGAACAGTGATTTCACATTGACATGAAAGACCTTACCCAGACATGTACAAACCCTCTGAGGATCATCGCACTTCTCATGAAGACCAAGTTGCGGCCTCGCTTGATCTATGCTCCTTGCATCCTTATCGGTGCTGTCGTCAGTTTCCTCGCTGGCTTCGTGGTTGGCCACATGGCAACCTTCGCCGCTCGGAGGTCATGGCGCCCCAAGTGTTGGCACCGCATCTCTTTGAAATGACATGCAATATCTAAGCAATGCATAGCGATGCAATATATCGCAAAACTAAAGCAGCATCAGACCCTCCAGACACAGAGCGTGGAACAATGTGGAACATCATGCAACTGTCGAATTCAGTCCGAAAGGGGGTTGGAGGTTATGGCAATTTGTCGCAGATGGCTTTGCGGCGGGTTTGCTTATATGTCCGATTTCGTATGAGTATACGAAGATTGGGCATTTGCTGGGCATATGGATATGCAATGATATGCATATGGGTATGTCAAACATTGTTAAACGGTTTTGATTCACGTTGGTCCACATTGACGGCCACGTTTTGAAACTGATGTGAGATGATGTGAGTATTTTCTCTCCAAGGCCATGCTGTGCTTTGTCCTTTCAATCATGCCAGAGACGGGATCCTTTGCTATCCCGTTCGGCTTGGTCGCAACTCTCAACAAGCGTGCCGAAGAGGAAGGAAAGCAGCTTGTCACGACAAAGTAGAGCCTGACAGCTGTGAACGAATGATTTGGAGCGCCTTGCGATGCTTTGATGCTTATTCCATTCGGACGTGCAGCTCTTTGCCCCAGTCACATCCAGCAACATCGTACAGCATCATTAGTACAAGTACGTGCCTTCACGGAAGAACTATGATAGCTGCTTTTCTTGACAGGCAAGTGAGCACTGCCCTGCAGATGGCACTTTTGAATTGCTGCGTCACTGGTCAGAATTTGAAGGCCTCAGCGACAGGCACTCGCGAGCCATAGGCTATAGGATTCTATAGGTCTTGTGATGATTTCTTTGGTGAGTTTGGAATGGTTGGGGACAAGGGGCCGCGATGCTGCAACAGACTCAGAAATGTTACAGGTTATAGCCAGTTATAGCCATGTTCCATGTCCTAGCAGGGGGAGAAACAAACAAGGCACGCGGATGGCTGATCATCAATGTCCTTTCTTTCTGCAGATAAGTGGACTTTTGCGAAGTTTGAATTTGAGAAGTGGCGCCACTGATTTTATGCTGCCGCACGCTGCACACTTGTACTTTTCGTGCCTTTGATAGCTGAGGTGACTGTCGGACAGCAAGTGTGTCATATGGTTCCTGACCTGCAGTTTGTATCAGTTTGTGTCATGACAACCCTGATCCTAGCACACCACAAAACTCCATAACGCCGTGTGATGTCATGTGTGCTTTGTCAGTATATTGTGGATTTATCATTTTCGCTTGTTTTACCTCATCATTTTCAAACACAACATATCATTCACTATGAAAATCATCAGATGAATATCTCACCACACAGTACCAGCATCAGACTCTCCTCATTCCACCTTGACGCCCAGGTCCTTGCTATCATCGAAGAACACCTTCCATTGGAAAAGGCCTTGCCTTGTGTCTTCATCCTCGCTGGCGTGGCAACATGGCTGAGTCGGCTGTGAAGCTGAATGACATCCATCCACAAAAGAAGACGATATAAGATCATAGCAATGGAAAAAAAATGCATTACGTAGAAAGGCTGAGAGTTAAGGTTCGCTGGAAGCCATTGCCTTTCCAGTCTTCACCTGCAGCAAAAGGATACATACGATCAGGAGATCAGGACTGCAATGACATGCCACCGCAAACGCAACATATCGATACATATCGCAACATGAATCAGACAGCTAAGGCCCACACATTGGGAGGTACTTCAGCCCTCTGCTTGGACGACAAACCGGCGTGAAGCATCGTGAAGCACTTGAGCCCCCAACCACGGATTTCATGGCTGTAGCCAAAGAAGTGAATCTGCTGACAAAGAAAAAACAACATTGACATCACACAATCACATCCATATCCGGAAGCACATCTCAAAACCACAAATTTGATGTGGGCAGTAAAGCATTACAATGCGTTCCAATATTTTTCTCGTGTGTTGGCACCATTCTCTTTCAGCCTTGGGTCACCTTAAGAACGCTGTTTTGGAAAGCTGCTGAGCTGGCACCGTAAAGCTGCTATGCTTGCCACTGAACACGAGTGAAAGAGACTGAGAAGAACTCCATTGAATCGTACTTCCTAGGTCTATTGCTCACAACATGTCACAAAATGTGGTCAGCTGATACAAATGATACAAGAACCAATAGTGGTTTGAGCAGCCACTTGATCTCGTGATATTGTTGTTAATTACTCTTAAATTGATGTTTTCATGGATGTATGCTTGATGTGTCAAAGAAGTCCACTGATGTTTACAAGGCCAAACCTTGACGTTTATTTCTCAGTTTTTGCTTGTCGAGTTCGGAGGTCACACACACAGTTGTGACTTAGCTTGCACGGTAATTTAGCAGGGACTGAATCGCTTCCCAAGCGTGGAGCTTATACTTCCACACCATGCCACAACACACAGCCATCAGATGATCTTGTCAGAAATGTTGTAGAAAACAGAGTGCAGAAACTGTGACCTAGCAGCACCGAACTTGACAACAGTCTGTAGGCAATTGTAAGAAAGATGTCTCATGCAACTCATGTAATTGGTAGTGTGTATATATATAATATATTATACAGTAATATAATGTATAATATACATATAAGTGACACCATGTGACCCCCATTTGCGACGTTACAAATTACAAATCACATATCCAGTACCAAAGCAGACCCTACAATACATGTGAATGCTTGTGATGCAGTCACTTTTCAAGACTTATATTAAGCTCTACAAATTGCAACATTTTACTAGTATGGCACAGGGTGAAACTCTCTTGGATACTGGACATGATGATGTTTGCCTTGTGATGGTAACAAAGGGCTTTATCACCACAGTTACGGTAGCCCGTTTTTAGACACAGGAAAAAGAATGACCAGGATGTTAGCCTGTCACCAATAAAAGTCGCTTGAAGCCCTCTCCTGCGCAAAATCGCGCAGCAGCCCCTGCCCATAGCTGAATGTGTCCTTGCGCACACACGTGGCCACACAAGTACCTGTGGGAGAGTTCGGGGATGCTGAGTGCATGTTACTCGTACTTAGAGAACAGAACCAAAATGCAATAATTACACAAAGACATGCAAAGACAATATAACAATGACAAAAACAATATAAGATGACAATATAAGACAATACGTAGACAGTAGACAATACTTAGACCTGTGGAACATCGCTGCCAAGAACCTCAGGTTTTCTGTACGACTCACTTTTCAATGCTTTGACTTGGGTGTGAAGGTACACGCGTAGCGATATGTAGCGATGCCCACAAAAAAGCAAATAATGCAGCTTCTAGATTGTGCAGCAAGTTCTATGCTGCCCAAGCTTCTTACAGATTCTTAAAGCATCCCAACATCCAATTGTATACTTCGTTTGGACTCATGTTCAATACAATATCATGCAGTGGTGACCTTGCACTTAGAATATATTTTAAATGAATAAATAAATATTATGTTATATTAATTTTATTATATATATATTTGATATTCTAAGTATGGCCTGAAACATGCACACTTAGACTATGCCATATGAAAGTATATGTGTTTATATTCTAAGTGCTAAACGAACAATTATATTCTAAGTGCAATGTGCTAACCAATGAGTTTTCCATATTCTAAGTGTATTAAAAAAGTATATTATAACAGTATATTCGAAGTGCAAGTGAGAGGGCCATGCCCGATGATTTGCTTGTGTTTGGCATCCTCGGATGGTACATAGGTAAAGTCCTTGTGTATCCTCGTGACAGGTTCACCTTTTTTTGGTCTGCAATTGGTACAGACTCAGCCCCAGTAGCTTGTGCTTCATTGGGGCAGCAAAGTGATGCAAAGTCTCTGAGTCAAGGTGGTCATAGGTGGTCTCAACGCAACACGCAGGACCCTGTGGACAAATGTGCGAGCGCCATGCAGTTTCCATGTCAGCAAGAAGATTTACACAAATTTATATTTGAACACACCTTTGGTAATGTTTGCTGGTGAGTTGGTTTGGACCTCTTGAGTTTTCAATTCCAGGACGTTCCGCTGACACATCCGCTGATCCATCCATTGAATTGGCATGTTGAAGACTACTGTACAGTTTGCATCCAATACATTGCGCATGTTTCGCCTTATGATTGATTGATTTGCCCGACTTACTTGCTATTGACGAAAGTAACTTCCCGGGAGGAGTGGTGACTCTGAAGTCCGGACTTCAGTACAAGGCAAGGCACATGATCCTGAAAGCTGTTGAAGGCTACTGTTGGAGTATGTTGGAGTGGAGATTGGGGAGATGTTGTTTACCGAATCGAGTCTTGAAGAAGACGTCCCTTTTCCATGTGAAACAGGACCAAAAAGACTTGCGTTTTCTGCGCCTGCACGTTGCGTTTGTGTATGAAGTGATTCCAGGGTATCATGATGCATTTGCATGAAAGACACCAAGAGCCAGGTGGCGTTTGTACACCATCGATATGATGGAAACTTGATGGAAATTTGATGAAATTTGCAAGTCTTTCCTTCTCAAGTCCAGTGCCCTTCCTGTGTGCCCTTCTTTCGCACTCTCCCCGTGAAGCTGAGACATGACAACAGTGTCTTCACTTCCATTCATCAGGGGAGCATCCTCGCCCTCACCAGCCTCACCAGCCATGAGTGCTGATCATGAAGCTTCTTTGTTGAGACAAGTGGAACACTGGCATCAGCTATTCATGGACACAGAGGCGTCCTTCGCTCAAGTGAGGGCTGATGAGGCTCTGTTACGGAAGCAGCTGTCTGGTGCGTTAGAGCGAGAGCGGATTTTGGCAGCCAAGAACCTGGAGCTTCGTTGCAAGGCCCAAGGTGAGGAGAAGGAGGCCATGGCAGCCATGAAAAAAGCCAATGAAGCAAGTGAGGCCAGTGTCGCAGCTCTGTGTGATCAACTTGGCAGCGCTCGACTCATGTTACAGTGCAAAGATGATGAGCTCGAGAGGTTGAGAGGCGAGCTTCGCAGCAAACTCTTCACAGAGCCCAGAGCCATGGAGTTGGAATTGAGTGATGTGCGAAAACGCCTAGAGGCTGTCACAAAGAAGTTGAGTGCCAAGGAACATTTGTGCGAAGTTATGGGTCAAGAGCTGCACTTGTTGCGAGGTCAGCTGCCATTGAAGGACGCAGAGCTTGAAAAGATGAGAAAGAAGGGCAACGAACTGGAACAACAAAAGAAAACCATGCAGTGGGAGCTATCCGACCTGCAGATGAGATTGGATAGCTCCATCAAGAAGGCTGTCGAGAAGGAGGAGGAATTGCAGCAACTACAGGGACAGATCAAGCATAAGGACGATGAACTTCAGAAGCTTCAAGCATCCTTGCAGAGAAGCCCGAAGGTAGAAGCAATGGAGATGGAACTTGCCGATTTGCGCTCCAAGTTGGAGCTTGCTTTGAAGAGGATCGGGGCCAAGGACCAGTTGTTCGAGCTGAAAGAACAAGAAGTGGAAAAACTGAGGGCAGACTTCAAGAAGGAGCATGAGCTGTGCCACGCAGCAGTCTCTGACAACTGCGAGCTGCGGCAAATCTATTGTGAAAAGTTGAACGCTCTTGGAGAGCAGGAGGCAAGGCACCAAAGGTCAGTGAAGTTGCTGGAAGCCGACAGGGAGATGTGGCTGAGCAGAAGTGATCATTTGGAGAAGATCAACACTCGTTTGATGATGGATTTGAACACCCTGGAGGCTGAGATGAGTCCAAAGACTGGGCTGACTTTGATGCCCACACCCCCTCCACGGCCATCTACAGCCAAAGGTTCTAGGGAGAATGGACCAGCCTCAACGTCCCCAACACCTAGAGAACGTCGCTTGAACTACCCAAGAGCCGGCCGGACCCTCCTTCAACATCGCTCTTGTGCAACAGAGCGCTATGATCAGAGCGGCAAGTTGAGGAGCTTTGACGCAGAGGGTAATGGGATTTGAAGATTTTGAAGTGTCAGGTGTAAAGCAACGCTAAGTTGCCGAAACACGAATGCTAACCGAGCTGCTAACCCTAAAGCCATGCAGGACCTTCGTACAGCCTTCGGTTGGGGTGCATGGTTTAGACATGTGTGCCTTTGGCCCATGTCATTTTTTTTGGCACAAGCCGATATCAATTTTGCTTGACCGGAACCTGCAGCGACCGCGGCTGTGGGACGGTTACTTTGAGGCTGGGAGGTCGTGGAACTGACAAAGTCAGCACTTCGTTGGCCTTTCAGAACTCGAAGGCCTCTGAGAGCAATGATCGGTATGGATCAATGAAAAGTGGCCCCAAGAGTACTGCGAATCTGGAAGATCCAAAAGGATCCAAAAGGAAATATGTCTAAGTATGGCCAGTGTGGCTCACCACTCTTCCAGACTTCCAGACTAATTACAGATTACTACTCGTACGAATATCTAGCTGCAATTCAAATGCTGAAGTATGGCAGCATATGGCAAACAAAGGAATCCAACAGTTTTGGCATGTCACGATGGCTCACAGGTCCTCAAGAAAGGCACCGGCAAGTTCCACCCAAAGAAGGCGCTTTGATCAACTTTCAATACATAGCGAGACTGCTTAGTCAATCACCACTGAAGGTTTAGCATTTCAAAGCCGCCAGTGCATTTATTTCCCCAATGACCACGTTTGCTTCCCTCAACGCAAGGGTCAGCTTTGCCTGCATCCGTTGAAATCATACACCTGCCATTGAGGATACTACCTGCAGCTGCCATTATGTCCGTCACCAAGACCACAAAGGGTCTGCAGGGGCTGCAGGTTGGATTTGCTGAGCTGACCTGGGCCGAGGCAGGCACCACGCTCAGCCTCACTCCAAATGCCATTGACTTGCCCGAGGATGAGTGGAAAGAGCTATGAACTCGGTCAGCAAATCCAGTTCCAAACGCTCAGAAAAAGTATATAATTAAGTCAATATGATATGTGATAATATGTGATATGTATATATCATTTTATTATATTTTATTATCATTTATACATATATATATATACAGGTATATTATGTGTGCGTGTGTTTGTGTGTGCATGTGTGTGTGTGCGCGTGTGTGTTTGTGTTTTGCGTGTGTGTGTGTGTTTGTGTGTGTGTGTTTGTGTGTGTGTGTGAAGCCCGCTAGCTGTCATGCGGGAAAGAATCAATAAATGTCAAATTGAGCAGGGGGCAGTGACAGAGTCTGTGGGATCACTGCCAACTAAGACGCCCACATTCTCTGGTGATGCATTGGGAGACGTCCTGATGTGTACCTGCAAACAAACTAGACAAACTGTTCTCATCAGGCTGTTTCAGGTGATTGATCAGGTCTGTAAATCTTTTCGCTAAAATCTACTTCTTTTCAGATTTACTGTCCAGGCGGATTCCTAGGTACTACACAGGCGACTACTATATCGACATTATAAAGTTCGACGTCAGAGTAGATTCTACTCTCAACAGTGTGTGAAATGCCAAGAAGGACTCGGAGTAAGTGATTGGCACGGTTGCCATGTACAACTTGTACTGCATCAGTTTTGCCTCACTCAGGTTTGACTCCTCCTACAAAAGAGGATCGCCAACCGATTTTGCTCCGAACCAGGCAAGTCAGACTGGGAGCCGAGGTGGGGCCTATGGTATGATGTTGAAGCTATCCTCCTGCAGTTGGCAAAGGTGTTGGATTAAAAGACTTGAACCAGAGGAACTAGGGCCTTAGCGGCTGTTGGACACTGCAGGTTGGTCGATCAAGCAAAACAAGAAAAGAGGGAAGAGTCGTTGGCATCCGCAAGAATACTTAGATACAGTACATGCATATATATATAATATAGATATGTATGTATGATGTGTGTGTGTGTGTCTGAAGTAATGAGAGCAATAATATTCCCACAGAGGCACCTTGAGAAGCGCAAGTGGTTCTCCAAGTTTGAGGTCATCAAGGGCTGGACCGAAGCGATGCAACTGATGGTGGGCTCTCAGATATTAGAATGGTGGTCACTTCTTCAACAACAGCTTCTGCAACTGAGGTTGTTTTGCCAACAAGCTCCTGCACAGAACATCCAAAAATTGAACTACCATTTGTGCATGACATTGCTTATAGAAAGGATACAATCGCGATGCTGAACGCGATTATTTACGCACAATTATGTGCACAGATGCACAGTTTGTTTCGCACTCACGTAAGTTTTTTTTTTTTGTAAGTGTCGCCGCTGCAGTGGAATTTGTGTGGCAGCCTTGGCAACAAGGTGGAGGGCGACAAGTGGGAGATGTACATTCCTTCCAAGCTAGGCGGTTTGGGTCATTGGAGGTTCTAATTTTGGATTCCAAGAAGGGCATGCGTGCTCCCTTTCCAAAAAGACATTGAAATCTTATTCCAGTGATGACCGATCATGACATTCTAGATTGCATAGATCTATAATACGGCATAAACTGACCACCATGTTACATATTGATGCCACGATCAGTGTGCACTGATTCACTGAGTTCGCCTCTGTCATCGTCCAGGCTATGGCGATGGTGGAAGTGGCGAAAAGATCAAAGGCGAAAAGTTCATGTTTTTTTCGATGATTTTTCGATGTTTGACAGATTTTAATAGATTTGACAGATTTCAAGTGATTTCATGGGCTTTGTTCCCCTTGGAGCTGGAGGGGTTTTGCCACGGCATTTTGCAATTCTTGAAATTGTTATGTGCCAAGTGGTTGTGGCGAGTTTCCTTCAGGTGGCGAGATGCTGATTTTTCGCATGGAGATGATGAAGATCGTAGGGAGCGGCACTGCATGCCTGTCTTATTAATTAATTCATCTTAATTCATCTTAATTCTATTGAATTACATCTTTTGTTGGTTGATTATGCAATGGCAAAGTCCGACTGCTGGACAGCTGCAGTCAAGTTTTTTTCAGTCAATTCTTTCACTGTACAATGCAACAATCTGGAGGCCAGATTAGAATAGAACTGAGCTTTCTTCATACTGTAGCCTTCATTAGCCTTCAAGATTTCATGCTGACAGCAAATCAAACCATCTTGATATTCACTACCAGGCAAGGTGCGTGCTACAAAATGTGATCTCAAGTCACGAGATAACTGCGAGTCACAGCCCTTAGCTTTTGTGTAGTGGGAAGATGTGGGACGATGTGGGAAGTGCGGGGATGGTGTAAACATGTTTGAGTAATTGAGGGAGCTTTCAGTGTCCCTTCAGCAGTCTATTACTGATATTGCATGATATTGCTATATATATATATTTATTATTATATATTGTTATTATTGCATTGCAACCTATTGTAGCGTTTTCTGAAACGAAGACCTGGCAAAAGGATGCTGCAAAGGTCTGCAAAGATAATCAGATTAAGATGCGAGTGTCATCATCAGGCAGGAACCATTCTTGGCATCTCGTGCTGGCAACCTCAGCTGTGGCTCAAGAGCTCGAGAGGAGACGAGCCCGGCAGTAAAGTTGACTTAGCCATAGGCTCAAAGTATGGGGAAGAAGCGGCAGCACCCTGTCAGCACTTGTGACATGAGAACGCTGACGCTAATTGACGCTATCGGGCGCTGCAGAATTGTGAGGATTGTTACGAAGTGTTTTCCGGTGGTTTTGCTGAGACGCCTTTCGGATGCACGCACAAATCGCACAAGAAATGTGGTGATAGTGCAAGCATACATCCCGCAAACTATAGAAACAAATGCGTGTATATATATTATATATATATATATACATATCGATTATGTATGATTGTGTGCGCGCATGTATGTACGTAATATACATGCAAGATGACGTCAAAAATTACCTGGGAGGTCAGTTGGAAGTACAGTAAGCAGCTGCTATTGGATCCGTTGCTAAGCGGCTTCCGCAGTTCCCAAAGGTACGAAGATGGAGGAGGGCCTGGTCCTATCTCGGCAGCTGCTCGACCACGACCAGGCAGGATCCTGGTGAGCTTTGGATGGGCAGCAGCGCAGAGGAAATGGTTGGCACATGTTGGTAAGGACATGTAAGGACCATTAAGGACAGCAAGGACTTGGTATAAATGTTGGTAAATGTTGGTAATTTGATGTAATTTGATTCGCGCATGTTTGCGATTGTAGTTAGTGGTGACGTGCGGCAGGTGGGGACTCGGTTCTGGCAGTTTTCTTGCCTTGACGTGCAGCAACAAGAGCGCAAGAATAGCCCAAGCTTTGTTGTAATAACCGAGCTCTGGATGGGGCATTTTGCAGGCATCCTAGATGACGAGGACATTCCAAGGCCCAAAAAAGTCAAGTATCTTGGCCTCATTGGATTTGACGATTGCTTTGAAGGATTTATTTGGCGTAGGCCCTGCAGCAGACGGAGTCAGTTGTGTGGGCGTTGCGCAAAGGCCACAAAACTTGGAGAAGTTGAGTCTCGAAGAACTTCACCAACGAAAGCATGACTTGAAACAGGAGGACTCCACAAATCTGGACATTTCCGCTGGCCAGCCTTTACCTTTCACCTGACCTCATGAATATCAATTCCAATATGAGGATTCCGAGCGTAGGGAGTCACTTCGGTGAGCTTTCATTTTCTCCTACTAGTAGCCTTGCTTGTAACATTTTTACTGTTTGCATGCGGCACTGGGCAGTGGAATTTGTCCCTGCAAGAAAAGAAAAAGCTCAAGCGAACACATGAATCAGTTTACAAAACTGTGGGGCTCTTTAACAAGAATGGAATAGAATTGGCATGTAAACCCGCTAATACTCCGCTCCGCTACATCATCATCCAGCATGCATCTATATGAATCAGAACTGTCCGGTGCATTGCTGACGGCTCCGGGTGCGACAGGAAAACTATCAAAACATGGTGATGTCCAAGAAGAAGCGTGGACCGTACAGTGCCAGCATCACGGCTCAATTGTGAGTGCAAAACATGATTTGCAACTGGTACGTTTTGGCTCTGGGAAGACTATTTAACGGAGTGGGATGCTTGGACTGAAAAGCCATGACTCCGCGCAACCTATTCTACACCCCCAAATGCACCTCCAACAGGGCAAGTTTAGGAAAATGTGTCCTGCTATTTGCAGGAAGTCGGAACTTCTATCATGTGTTCTAAATCGACATTTCGGAAAAAAGCGACTTTTAGTGCAAGACCACATGGAGGTGACATCCGAGCAACGTATACTCAAGTTCTTCGCTTTCAGTACCTCCAGAAGGAGGCACGTTCCGCATCACAGATGAGCAGAGGAAACCTTGCCGTTAAGCAAATGCTACCAGAGATTTCCAGAGTGTTTGGTTTTTCCCCAAACAGTGTACTGTTAGGGGTTCTTAATGCTTTCTGAAGGTGTCCGCCTTGCTGTTGGATGGTGTGTCCGCCTTCCCGAGATTTCCCGAGGGTCTTGTCTCCCTTTGTCTCCCCTTGGGTCCCCTTGTCTCCCCGTTGGATGGTGTGTCCGCAACCCCCAGGGTCTTGTCTCCCCTTGTCTCCCCTTGTCTCCCCTTGTCTGCCCTTGTCTCCCTTTGTCTCCCTTCTTGTTTCCCTTGTCCGCCTTCCCGAGGGTCTTGTCTCCCCTTGTCTCCCCTTGTCTCCCTTTGTCTCCCTTCTTGTTTCCCTTTGTCGGATGGTGGGTCCGCCTTCCCGAGGGTTGTTTGTCTCCCCTTGTCTCCCCTTGTCTCCCTTGTACCCCTTCTTGTTTCCCTTTGTCGGATGGTGGGTCCGCCTTCCCGAGGGTTGTTTGTCTCCCCTTGTCTCCCCTTGTCTCCCTTGTACCCCTTCTTGTTTCCCTT
>Ga0126342_10010939_pt1 | contig 16221 bp, 15 predicted proteins | sample Cyp1metagenome_FD_92528 | JGI IMG/M metagenome (GOLD analysis project Ga0126342, IMG submission 92528) | Coral microbial communities from Lord Howe Island, Old Settlement Bay, Australia - Cyphastrea 1 metagenome | ecosystem: Host-associated > Invertebrates > Cnidaria > Coral ... | reverse complement strand
TATATATATATGAATAATATCCATTGCTAGCAGATTGGCAGGGAACCAAGATTCAGGTGGGTTTAATGACTGTCGCTGTGCGGAAGATTCATGGTTTTTCAGAGACCTTCTCTGAGTGTCAATCCGATCTCGGTATAGATCCAGAATTTGCACATTGATCTAGATTGATTTGAGGATCCTAATTTCGCAGTATATAGTCATTTTCGATCCTATCTTTTTTGAATTCTAGGAACCACAGCAGTGATTCAATTGCCCTACACAGAATTGCTTCCACATCTTGGCCATCGCAACCACTCGTTCTCAATGACACTGCGGATAAGCTTACATGTACACGTCTCTGCAATCTAAGCAATCCATGTACATAGATGAGCAAACCCTGAAGCTAAGTTCACATTTTATCAGAAGCAAATCCTAAATGTACATGTTTGTGTTTGTCTATGGATCAAACTTGATCAGCACTAAACTGGGCATGTCATTATCCCATTTCGTTGTCTCTTCTGGCAACATTTGCGATGGTTGGTGGCCTGCATCTTCTCTGCGCTGACTAGGCGAGCTGTCACTTGGGACGTTGCTGCGGTAGACATTGAAGGAACCCAGGAGTTTGACATTTGCAGATCCCGCAAGATTTTCTGTCGAATTTCACAGAGGTTCATGATGCAATCAGTGCAATCCTATGCTGGTTGGTGGTTTGGAACATGAATTTTATTTTTCCATCTATTGGGAATAATGATCCCAACTGACTTTCATATTTTTCAAGAGGGGTTGAAACCACCACCCGGTATGAAATCTTTTTATATCTTTTGAACTTCGAACCCCTTGCCGTTTGCGAAGACATCCTGCTGCAAAGGGTCTACACTTTCCGACCAGGCCCACATCCACGTTGGGCAAGCCCCCAGCCGATCCAAACCTCCAGGGGCTGTGAGGTTCGGTGCTGAGAATTGGGCTTCCAAGAAGCGTCAAATGTTCAACCATTGAGACGTGGATTCCAAAGCGAAAAGCGACGTACTAGCCAATCAACTGAAACTCAGGCCCGTATCTGAGCAGAACAACGATGTGACGCAGTTGCTGCACACATGGCAAATTGGAAACTCCATTGAGCAGGCTGTGACCTTGCTAGCATCCCCAGTTGGAAAGAGGTAGACCTGCCATGGAGTACCAGTGTGGATGGCTTTGGCTGCATTTTGTGGTGCAGTCGAAAATCATTTGCTTAGCAGGTCCATGCAGGTCTTACCTTAAGTGCATCCAAGTACATCCAATCTCCAGTACTCCCATCCCCATATGAAATGCCAGCAATAGTGGCCACATGAACAGATCCAATGCTCCAATCTATTTCGTGGCCATGGAACGCCAGGCCGTCCGTCCGAGTTCAGCCCGGCAGCGGACCTTGGAGGTTTCATGGCTAAGTTTTTTCGATCCGAGATGAGTTGGAAGATTAAAACCTCGATGTTTGGAGTTGGAAGAGTTTCGAACCGCCAAGTAACCTGAGTAGGAAGTGGCTGTTCTATCATGGCATTTGTCCTTGCAGCAAGTTGGCTCAGCAATTTCCTAGCTCTCATCGTAATCGTTGCAACGAGAGGAGTGACATGGAGGAGATTCAACAGATGCTCAGGTGGCTCGGTTCAGAAAATCGTTGGGGCAGATAAGGACCTTTGCTCCTTAGTGTTCTTTTTTTGGTGTCTATTTGGGTACCACTGTTTCGACCCATACCCAGGTACTGGCTGGCCTGGAACGCCTCCAACTGGGTCTACCAGAACCATGATGAACGTGGCGATGGTGCCGAGTGGGTCATGGATTGCGGTGATGGCGTGGAGTACAGGGCGAAGGCCACGCTTCGAAGGGCTGCAGACGTCACAGCGCCACTTCAGTTCAGCGCCTTTGACGTTGAAGTCACTGGTGGCGCGCTGGCAGTTCTTTGGAAGATCTATGTGTTGGTGTTCCGTGGTTCGGTGACCCTTCAAGATTGGGCTGCCAACTTGTCAGCGCCTATCAATTTTGATTCCCCCCTTGCAGATTTGCTTGTTGGGGTCCATGCAGGTTGGCATGCCTACTTGTCAGATCGGTTGCTGCAGGAAGACTTGAGGGCCGCCATTGCAGGCATCGAGAGCGATGAAATCTTGTTGGCCGGTCACTCTCTTGGTGCTGCTCTTGCCCAAATAGTTATGCTCTTCCTTTGGCGTGAGCACCAGACAAATGGAAGTCCACTTCACAATCACGAGCACATTGCCAACCACGCCCGTTGTATTGGCTTTGGCGGCCCAGCACCTTTTGTGGAGATGGAGAGCACGAACGCCCGTGCCAAACAACGGCGTATGTGTGCGAGGATTTGGATGCAGGAGACATGCCTAAACTTCATCAACAACAATGATCCTGTTGCCAGGCTTCCCTTTGATCCCAGTTTTGCTTTGAACCTTGCGAGCTTTGGGCTTTATGAATGGATATTGCCGGCAAATTCTCTGACCTTGCAGCTGGATCAGTATGAGCACTTCTGCTCTCACATCATGTTGAATCGTGAGCAGGCTGGCTTTGAGCCATATGAACCAGCGGCAGAAGTGCTGCTGGAGAGAGGACCCATTGTTTGGAGCAATGAACATGATTTGCGCAGGTACAAGGAACACATGTTCCCCAAATTGCTGAAAGACATCAGCGCTGCTTCCAGGCCACTCCTTCAAGTTGTGAACTTTCGACCAACAGGGAACGCCCCAGATCTGGCAGGAAGCATGGAAGAGTTTCGCACAACTTTGTCGAACTTGCCAGAGGATGTAAGAGAAGGGTGCTTGAAACCTTTCAAGACAGCTTTCCATTCAGTACGCATGGTTTGTATCCAGCTGCGTGATATTGAGGCCGAAATGAATGCCTCAAGCATAGAAGCAGAAGAAGCCCGTCGACTCCACAAAGAAGCGCATGGCCACTTGATCCAGGTCGAGACCTACATCCAGTCAGCTCACAATTCAATCCTAGCAGAGAAATGGGAAGACGTTTCTTGACGGAAGTTTTTTGTTCATACTGCTTTCTCACTCGTTTCTGACTTGCTATCACTAGCAGATGGCCAATGAAAACATCTCAAACATGTTCAGATGCAGACATCCTCCCGGGAGATTCACAGCATCATCATGGACTACATGATTCCCACCATGAAGCGCTTGCACGTGGAGGTGCAAAATTTGCAGAGGCGTTTTGGCCAGGAGGGCAAACTGGCCAAACTTGTCCAAGGTGCCCTTAAGTTCACTGAAGTACTGCAAAACTTTTCAAGTGTTATGTGGACGGTGACCCTACATGTGGGCGAGTTCGTGTCGCCCCTTGCCGCCAAGGGAATGGAGTACAGGCACATTGCTGGTCTTCTTGTACTTGTGGCTGTAGTTGTGGGGGGTCCAGCTGCTTGGCTGAGCGCGCTTGGTGGTAGTGGAGGGGCCACACTCACAGTAACAGCAGTAGGACATGTTGCAGCTGGTGCTTCTAGTGTTTCTGCGGCAACGGCTGTTACTGCAGGGTCAGCTGTTGCTGCCATGGTTGGGGAGGCAGCGCTTGGTGTTTCCGTTGTGTGTGCTGCTATCATTGGTTTGGCTGGATCGCTAGTGAGTCTTTGGGTTGCAAAGAAGGTGTTGACTTTCACCCTTCAATTCGCTCTGTGGATGCGCCAGAAATTTGCCGCTTGGAGTGACCCCATTGTAGAGCTTTTACTTGCTCTTTCGGCCATTTGTGCTCTATGTGGAGAACATGGGTTCGAAGTATTCCTCAAAGCCCTCAGGAGACTCTACCCCAAAGTGGGTGAGTGGGCCAACCATCTCACAAGCGATCTTGAGAACCTCATGGACCGCATGAATGCGATTGCGCAGGTCTTGAAGGATTCCAAGGCCGAAGAGAAATACAAGAACATTGAGAATGAATTGCAGCTCCTGGCTGCCAATGCGTGGCTTCTTGCCACCACCGCAAGTGTGATCAACCAGGGTGGTGACCCCGAAGTTGTTGAACAGAAGAAGCAGGAGGCCAGGCAAATTGGCAAAGAAATGCTTTCAAAAGCAGATGAGCTTCGAGCTTGGATGGGTGAGGCCGATCCACCAGGCATACCTTCTCTAGACTTGCTACCTCTGCTTGAAACCTTACCGATCTTGCACGACTTGCCATGATCCACCTCTGAGCAGAGAGGAACGGCGTTGCCCGAATCGGATCTAGCAATTTGAACGTTACACGCTGGGCTGTGAGCTCAATTGCAACTCCACGCTAGTCCCCACCAACAGCGTGGGCGACATGATCCTCTTGCTCAAGTTGGGCGGAGGAGGTGCGATTCTCTCAAGATCTTTCAAGCGGCACATGGCCAAAAATGACTGCTTGCTGTATCGGCTTTTTAAATTTTGTGGCTGGATGGGATGCAGCTTGTTGTTCTCGCCAGCATTTGAGCCATCAACAGCTCATGCAAAACTGAGGCTCACCGAACCTTCTCGAGGCAATGTCGCCTTCGGAGATCATATTCACAATTAATGACGGATGGTGGCCGCCACTCTTGCCAAGCCACTGGATTTGCAGCAGTTTTGCCTTCAAAGATGTTTCTTCATGTTAGGGTTGGCCTAATTTGAAGCATGCGTTGTCAACATTGACAGCACCTTCTGGCAGCCTCCGTCATGATTCGCTGCGCTTCTGACGGCGTTTCTGCATGCGGCAGGGCACCTCCGGAAAGAACTTTGCGTCCACCATTGTGAGGCAAGCTCAGTGGGGTGAAAGGATGTCAAGGACAAAATAAGAATGCTAAAATATGCTAAAGCATCTGAAACTGTACCCCCTCTTCATTTGCATCTTATCTTTCAACATGGTAGATATGAAATCGACTGAAGCCTTGCAGACGGCCAGGTCGAGCTGTAACAGGCAGCTGCCCTGTGAAGGTCATGTGCATTGAGCTCAGTTGAAGTATGTTGAAGTTTTGTTTAACATATCTTGAATTTGCAAGGTATACTATACGTATATATAATACAGATATAGATAGTAAAAATGATTCACTTTACTGCTATCCACAATTTTCTTTTCAGCAAGGTGTTGATCCCAACCTGTGATTTGTTGAATCCCCCAGGCCCTGTGAACTTTGCTGATTCAGCAAGTTTGTTGTTCCTTGGGGAAAGGGCACCAACATATGCCAGCCACATCCAGCCACATCCAGACCGTCAGGGAGTGAATCAATGCGTAGACTTTATATGGTCGAGATAAAACTTGGGTAGCATTAGTACACACAGGTTGGAACATTGAGCAGGTTTGCGTTTGCATATAATTGATTTCTCAAGTAAATCTATTAACATTGGTGGTTTTCGAGATTTCCAAGCAGACCTTACCATCTTGTCAGCTCGCCGCCTTCATCGTTTTGTGGCTTTGTATTGCATACAGCAGAGATTGCTTTGGCAACAGACAACGAACAGTTCCACATTTTGCGAGTACTGCACCCAAATTGTTTCCCATCCACACGAGGCGATTGGAGGGGACTTCTGAACACACACACACATATATATACACATATTATACATACACATACCGGTATCTCATGATATCATTATATATCTTATATCAGCATATATCCGCGATGTTTGATAATAGGGAGACTTCAACCAAGTTGAGCCGGCCTTCGCAATCCACGCATGCAAAGAACTCTTGTGCCCAAGTGCTTACAAAATCCGGCAGTAGGAGATGTTCAACATGTCATTCTCCAGATTCGAACGCAGATTCAAACCATTTCTTTTGGTTCTGACAAAATTCACAAACATCTTTAGCCACGACATTGTGACATCATGAACAGCAAAAATCCTGCAGGATTCCCCATCGCAGTCGCTGCCCCAAATGGGATGAAGCGATGAAGCCCCGTGGGTCGCCGGGTCGTTTTGCTTGGCAGCACCTGGGTGGGGAAACCAAGTTGGGTCAACTGGTGGCAGTGCCATCGGTCACTTTTATGGTGGCTTGGGTGGCTGGAGAAGGCACTTAACTTGATGGTTCTGAGGCAATCTGTTCTCTGATCCACAATTCAGGATTTCATAATAGATTCAATACGCCTTGGTAATCAATAACTGGGTATTTTAATGGAGTTAAGTCTTATATTTTGAGGATCTCAATCTGTTCGTTTGGGAATGGTCTTACTTCTGTTTCTCAGGCCTTTGGTGCAGATGTGGCAGCACCATTCCACAGGTGCGCGATTGCTTGGTGGGTGGGGCAAGATCCAAAGGATATCAGAGCTTGGTAAATGGCCCATTTTTGCGGATTTTGAACATGACTTCTTGACACGTTGGAGATTAGAAACCCCCAATGGTTGGGTGGGGATGTTCAATTAGGATAATTAGGACATTTAGCAGTGCATATTACAAAGTTTTCAAGATTCTTTGTATCCCAATAGGGGCTTTTTCCTGACGGCCCAGAACACCACAGCAGGACTGCTTCAAACCTTTTAGAAACCATCCGATGGTCAGAGAGCAGAGCGATCTCCAGGCGCCGAGCACCACGAAGCCCACGGCAGGCCATGATTGCTGGTTAGCCAAAAAACACTGATGTTTTTTACCATCCATTAATGAGGATTGTGTAAATATATGAACTATATGATCTATGATCTATGTAGATTCTAGATAAACTATTAACATATACAATATTATACAATAATGTAGCTATAAGTCTACACACACACAATTGGAACTTGCAGATCTATATAGATCTATGCATAAACGGAGATAGAATCGCCATGAACCACCAATGGTGCGGCGAAGCCAGAAATAGACATTTTCTTTGGTTTTAGTATAACCCCCGAAATTCAAACATTGGCTAAATGGGATCGTAAAGGACTGTTCTTGGGTTTATCATATTACTGTCCTGATGTTACTTAGGCAATTTTGCTGACTTGCGGCAACTTATTTGGCTTCAAACTGACATGATTAGATCAACATCTATCAACATGCTGCATATATGATACCCCCAAACAGATAGAAAAACAAATCCAACAACATCCTACAAAAATAGTGTGACCTTTTCTATCTTTTTTTTTTTGCTGGGGCATATGGACACCTACCTTTGGGTCATCGTGGGTTGCATCCTTCAAGGACAACGGAAGCCAATGACGAAATCTCTGGAAGAAGCGTCCGTGCACCCAATGGGGAGCGCAGCTTTGGCCCAATGGACCAGACGCCAATGAATGGGATACCGAAAGGTTACCCGATTTCTCTGCTTTATCTAATTTGAAACATGATGATAAAGCATAGGTTGCGCAATTTTGAAATCGGCGGTCAAGATCCGTACCAGTTGATCTAATCATCTAATTGAGGTAAAACTTGCTATTTCGGATATTCGCTAGGATCTGAGACTGAGAGTGAAATGATCCAAATTCTGTATTTGAGAAATTGAACAATACAATTTTCTTAATTCCACGCTACTGGTACTCTCAAAGCACTGGTTTGGCAACATCTTATTGTGTGACCCACAGCTATAAAGAGGTTTGGGTGAAAAACACTGGTCCTCCGAATGCGTTTTAAGATCCTCAACATGAACACATAGACATACATAGACCATAGTGGGATGTTCACCAATTTTTTCTTGGGGGTAGGTGAAAATGAGAGATGAATCTTTCATCAAACACGTGAACCAAGGCTATACCTGGCTAAGCTGGCCGGCGTTTACACTGCTTCCGAGGTGATTTTTGGACCCATTTGAGACCACTTGGGGAACTTTTATGATATTTTTGAACCACAAACATCCAAAAATTGGTTAGTCAAACAATAGCATTATCAACCATTTATGAAATTTATCTTATTTTATATTTATGATATTTATGAACCAACAATATCCAAAAAAAATAGCATTTTCATTGTTAAACAATTTTGGCTTCACAGAATTCTGGTCTAGTAATGCTCGGAGCTAGAGGTATTCTTCCGAACTGGGTGCACCTTGGTGACTGGGTTTGGACTCCATGTTTTACACATATACTATACAGCAGACATTTGAAGACTTCGGCAAATTGTCCTCCTTTGAGCCATCAAGTGAATCAAGTGTCACTTGAACCTTTGTAGAGCTTTGCTGTAGTCCCACTTTGTGTACAGTTGATTCAAAGTTGAACTTGGGCGATATTTAATGAATTTCCTGTTGACAGTAAATACTACAGGAATACCCTACTAGATTGAACAGGTTTTTGCCGGATGTCGTAGATGATACTTGCATTACAAATTCTAAGTGTCCAACTTTCCATCTTTTCCGCGGTTGCCATACATGCAACTCAGTGAATTCTACCTACATAAACTGACCTTGCTGCAGGTGCAATACCAGATCGCCGTAGCCTCAAATGCAGAGGGAATCAGTTAGATGTCGAAATTGAAGACCAAGGCAATCATACATTTTTCGGCATTTTCAATATTCGCATGTATTAGCCGTCCATTGTTTGGTTAACCAATTTAGACTACGTACACAACTCAGGCATCATTTTTAATCAGTTTCAATTCGCCACTGAGGTGAAAGGGCCGGAATTTTCTAGGGACAACAGCCCCTTCATGCTGGAAAACTTCCTTGAGGTTGGGACTCGGAAGTGCCTTGATGACTGAGGAACAAAAGTCTCTCTGTTTGTTTTGTTTGGATGATTGATATTATTCACTGCTTGTATCCATATTTTCTGTTTTATCATCTCCCCAATTTTTTGTCGCAACTTTCCGCCGTCACCCGCCGTCATTTTGGGCAGGCAGAAGCCGAAGAACCAGAGATCAGTAAGGCTTGGCGGAGCTCTTGGAGTTTCAACAGACCCCTGGTATAGCTGGCCTCTAAGGCCTGTTTACAAACTATATACTGTCATAGGCACCAACTATGCTGTACTAGGTTACTAGGTACTGTTACGCGCAAACCCCCCAGTACGCCCACACAACTTCTGAGGGATTTTGAAGGAATATATATTCCGACCCCCGTTAAACTTTACATTCAATTGGGAAGATCAACAAGGGGATTAGGCATATAATTTCCCACCCCCGTTAAACTTTACATTCAATTGGGAAGATCAACAAGGGGATTAGGCATATAATTTCCCACCCCCTTTAAACTTTACATTCAATTGGGAAGATCAACAAGGGTATTAGGAATATAATGATGAAAATGAAGATGAAGATGCAAATCATGATGATGATGACGACGACGACGATGATGATGATGACGATGATGATGATGATGATGATGTTGATGATGTTGATCATGTTGATGTTGTTGTTGTTGTTGTTGTTGTTGTTGTTGTTGCATTCAATGCACAGGTAGCTAAGCTGACAAAACACAGTGTTTTTTGATGTTCGGACATGTCGTCGGCGCGGGCAAACTGAGGGGTTTGCCCGTACTGTTACTATTATATATATATGTATAGTTGACCCCAACTACTACTATACTTCAGGTAGTCAGTATAATGCTTCACATCCTACATTTGTGCAGGTTATCAACTTCCAGCTTTCTGCTAACGTGATTGCCCTATTCTTGTGGGTTGAATTCTTAGGGGTTGAATCTACCGATTCGTATTGGTTGAATCCAAAGTATGCGGGTCGAGTCCCATGTTTAGTTGGCGAATTCCCCATTTTGGTCGGTAGAATGCACTTCTTGTGGGCTAATAATGTTGAAGTCGCTTTTAGCAACTCCCATGTCCTAGGAAGCTCCTCTAAAGCCGCCCTCTATTGCTTATGCAGGAGGAAATCCTTGAGGATGCCTTCGAGCGACATTTGCGAAAGGCGGAGGAGGAACTGAGATCCGGGGTGTTCCAATATCCCAAAGTGTTTTAAAGCATGGGGTTTTTGTGAAACCAAAGAGGATTTATAATGGATTTTTTTGTGGATTTATGGCTGAAACCAGTGATATCAGCGACTCCTCACGGATTTCTAAGGATCAGCCAACAGAATCTGAAATCAGTTCACATACGGCTAACCGGGTAAACATATAAACGTGTGAACTAGTTGCCTATCACTGTGCCGGATGCAAGTAACATGTTGTGAACGACTCATACACAGTGATATGTATAGAATCATTCGAATAGACGCGAACAACAAACACAAAGAAAGGATATTTATGCATGAACGCCTTGTGTGTTTAGGAAAACCAGGAAATAACACGAACCAAAAACCATGGATAGAATCACCACTTGAGGGTACAGCACAAACAGTGATTGTCGGAGGATATAGCGGCCCAGCTTCTGGAGAAATATATTTTTATTTTTTTACCTTCCTAATTTCTATCCTTGCGATATCCCACATTGCTGTTAATAACTTCCATTGCATCACCATTTCTTTGGTTTATGGCTACTTGGTGGCTCATCCCACTTAGTAAGTGGGTTATAACCCCAGTTATAAGTGGATTAACCTACAAAAATCCCATGTAAATCACTGGGGTTATAACCCACTTACGATTCGTGGGTAGTTCGCCACCAAGTAGTTCATCTCGAATAGCAGGACTTCATCAGTCCGGACGAGATCAAGAAGGTTTCTGCGGGGACTGGGGTGGAGATCAAATGCCCAGCTGGTGGATTTTTAGACCTTTGATTTCCCTCCCGGGAGTGGAGCTACCTTTTTTTGTTGAAATTGAAGAAGTGTCTACAGCATTCTACAGCTATCAAATCACCCGTTTTTTTTTTTTCGAGGATTTCATCTTATGTGATGTAAAATTTTCCCAGAAATATTCGAAAAAATGCTACAAACTGCAGCGGCTCAAGCGCTTTACAACGCGACCATGGCGGGCCCAACGGGTCCCACGGCGGCCCCGGAGGCCCCTGACATGGCCCCGGTGTGTCGCATCTGTTTGGACGCGGAGGGCGCCTTGATCCAGCCCTGCGGATGTCAGGGCTCCATGAAGTGGGTGCATGCGGAGTGCCTGGCGCAGTGGTGGCATCACAGGTGGGCTCCCGGGGCGTCCTTCAAGGAGTTAGGAATACCATCAATGTGGATATAAACACGTATATAGATGAATATCTAAATTTGATATAATATATATATATACATGTACATATACATGTACATATATATATATATACATATACATATGCATATGCACATATGCATATACATAGTATTATATATATACACTATATACAGTATAGTACATAGATATAATACAATATGAGAACATATGTGTATATACAACTTATACAACTTCCAGTGATTTGCAACTTAGGAGTTATTTTTTTAGAGATCCCAGTGATCCGGGGTCCTACGCAGGTCCACTGGTGGCGTGGATCTTCCAGAAGTTGACAGTCTCACGCGCTGCGACGTCTGTGGCGAAGCGTTGGCGCTGGTGCGGACGTGCCATGCTGGACGCTTGGGCTTGGCAGGAGATGCTCCACTGGGACACTGGGGGAAACCGTCCAGAAAAAAAAGGGGTTAAATGGGGTTTAAAGTTTTGAAAAGCATCAGCGAAGTTGAGTGAACCATAGAAAAAGCTGCATTTTGTTCCACAAATTGGATGCTCTTCAGCAACTCAGGGACGGAACTTGATTTGCCCGCCCGCAAATGACTGGTGAGGGTCAAGAGGAAAGCAGTTTTCTTAAACCCGGCCTTGACCGGGTTTGGGACCTTTTTGGGATGTGCAAATGATCCAGATGGATAGCTATTGATCCCCCAAAATCAGTTGTTCATAGTGTCCATTTGCTGAGCAGATCTTGAGGAGACCAGACCACTGGGAATGTGACAGTGCTGCAAGCATCGTGCGTTCTTCTCAAACCGTCCATCTCAATTTTCAAATTACCCATCGGGTAAACTAAGAGTTCGCTACTGAAAATGGCTATTATAGTTCGTTGATTTACCGTTTAAACATGGTGATTTTCCATAGTTTATGTTACCCTCTGGTAAACTAACATAACTATGGAAAATCACCATTTTTAATAAATGGGTAAATCCACTATAAATGGCAATTTTCAATAGCGAACTGTTAGTTTACCAGAGGGTAACAATTCTTTTTTGAAAAGCAAAGCATGGGGAAAAGGATTCTCTAAACCCACTCATCACTGCTCAGAACTTCCATGAAAATCGCAAGTTTCATGCGTTTTGGTTATGATCTCCACCATTTTCATCCTTTTGGATCCTTTTGGTATGACTTGTCTATTTCCTGAATTTTTATTTTTCCAATTATATCTTTTCCATTCTCATTTTCTCATTTTTCCATTTTCCTATTTGTTTCTGAGTTCCCCCAGTTTCGTTTCCATCCTTGGTTGCCCACCTTTCGCCAAGGCCATCGCCTCTTTCGCTTCTTCAAGCACCGCCTGCAGGGCTGTCGCGAGGCATTGAGGCAGCTGCCGGAGCAGCTGCGGGAGGAAGGGCGGCTTATTCGGCAGTCCCTGCGGGAAAGGCCTGGGCGGGTGATGGTTGGAGATATATGGAGGGTTCCATAGGTTTCCAGTCATGGGGGATATGAATGGATATGATGGATATGAGGGTGGATCCAAACCATCCATTTTATGTTTGGTTTTCCATGAAATAAACCATCAGGTACCCAATTATGGATACCCCCATACTGTATGGGTTGCAACCTTGGGGACCATTTGACTGGGGACAACGCCAGGGAAAATGAGGAACGTGCCAAGAATGATACTGTCACATGAGCTATGGTCAATACTCATGGTTAATAACCATTAATAGGGGCTAGTCATCCAATGGTTCATAGGGATTTATAATAACCATTATAAGGATCCTTATTATGGATGGGATGGCCATCAACCATGTAGTGAGTATTGACCATGGCTCATATGAAGCTATGGGGACATAAGACTGACGATAAATATAGAGGATATATATATATAATATATACAGTAGCGAGCATGCTCTTGATTTTCTCGTACATGAAACTTTACTTTAGTATCTTCTAAAAAAGGAGAATATGCCTTGAGTCTTGACCATGTTTGGTCTGCAAATGTTAAAACGTTCTTTGTTTAAGCAATTTCGCCGGCCTAAGTTTCCCCCTTCTTTGATTGAAGTTGTTGCGCGCAAAGAACATTTTAACACTTGCAGACCAAACATGGTCAAGACTCAAGACATATTCTCCTTGCAGAAGATACAAAAGTAAAGTTTCATGTAAGAGAAAATCAAGAGCATGCTCGCTACTGTATATATATATTATGTATATAAGTTCGATTAATTTTGATATTCTAGGCGTACTAAAGGACATTTGATCAAATATATGAAGGCTGGTGATGCAGGTTTTGCGGCTGACCTAGAGCAAAATCACGGCAATTTGAATGGTGAACACACCGGAAAATGATGGAATATGATGATAGAAAATTGGATTTAAGGGTAGCGGCGTGGCCAATTTTTCGGAAGGCAATCCACAAACTTGGATTAAAACCCATTTTAGTTGCTTTAAGTCTTGATTACATGTAACTCTTCCATATTTTGGTCGGGGAATGGTGTGGTGGAGAATCAGATTTTAAAGCCAAAAGGAATATGAGGAAACCTCAAAAGGATGTCTGACAAATTGCTGTGGGATTCATGAAGTTTCATTGGAAAAGTTGGAAGGATCGAGTTTTGAATCGGATTTCGAATTTGACCATAATCAATCATCAAGCATATGGATTTGATATGATTTGATCAAAGCTTGGTATATACACATCGTATCATCCCGAAGTGGGCTGATATCCTTTTCTGACGCACGTCAATTCAGTAGCGTGCACCCTGTTTCTCGACAATCAATGCGTAAATCCTCGTAAATCAAACTGTTCCATCATCCAACAACACAACATACGGAGGAATATAAAACACACACACACATACATGTAGTGCTACAAAAGTTTATGACGAGACATGGATCACCACCAGCATCTTGCAACATTTTGCGCAGGATAGGAGGCTCCAAGATCCACGGCAGCTCGCTGCTTCTCTGCTTGTTGATGTTCTGGTGGACCCTGGGAGCCATGAGAGTCCCAGGTCCATCCACATCGTCGACGCTGAGTCCGCGGGCCGTGCACTTCATGGAGTTGGGATGTTGGACCTTTCCAGTATTCCTATGGTGGTCGGTGTTGAGACTGGCCATCAATTCCAGCGTGACAGGAGAGAACTGGCTGGCGCACTTGCTCAGGTTGGACCAGGAGGAGTGGAGGCGCACTAAAAATTTGGGCCCAAAACGAATAGACCCAGGACTAAAACAAGGATTCTGGGATGTTTGTATATGTTGGTATAGGGGAATGGATGACTTGGATGACTTTGCTACTGACTTAAGGTCAACTGGATCATGCCAGAGACTTCATGGCCAAGTGTCATCCCTCTCGTGGGTTTAAGACTGGGCCAACGGACCCACAAAGAGCTGTCATCTTGAGATACCTTCAGTACAAAACCATCTGTGTTTTTGAGTCTATAAGTGTTGCACCCCTGTTTGGCTTTGAACACACACACACACACTATATGTACATACATACGGCATACATACATATAAATTTGATGCTTTGATGATTATATTATGTAAGATGACTATCTCAGACCAATCCAAGTGCCAAGTGCCGCCCAGCGTGCCCATCAGTGCCACACGTCGTCCTTTCAGAGGCATCTCTTCGTAACGATCTGCATTTGTTTGCTGATGGTTTGCGCCATGAGCACCTTCGCATCAGGGCTGGGGCCAGGTGAGCTGCTCATGGCTGGCTTAAATCTAAATTTGATTCTACTTTCCATGGCAGTTTCGGATAGCTTAGAAAGATCATGAAGAGGGCAACCCCTTATCCAACAATTATCATGGCTGAAACCTGCATTACTATGGTCTAACTTCCTCATTTTTATGGCTTACTTTGGGGGTTTATTTGGGCTTACAATCGTGGGTCTTCATGGGTTGAACCATGTTCCCTATCATTTGCATATGGGGGTTTCCTAAATTGGAGGTACCCCCAAATCATCCATTTTAATAGGATTATAAACACCATCCAGCTATTTGGGTAGTCATGGGTAGTCCCATTTTAGGAACCACCCATATATATATATATATCCATACATTCCGACACCTTTTAGGGGTGATGGAGGTGCCTCCACGGCAGGCTTGCAGTCCGACCCCGTCCTCGCTCATCTCAACTTTGCTGCCGTGTTGTCGCCGCTGGTGCCACTGGTCGCGATGATTGCTGATCCGCAGCGCCTTGGTATCATCCCAAGTTCCCTTTGGGGCTACACGATGGAAGAAACCACTTGGGAGCTTAGATGATTTTATGGATCAACTCGGGGTTTCATAAGAAACCTCCGTTGTTCCAGGTTATTTTCAACTTTCATTAAATTTACCAGTAGTACCGCACAAGGCGGTGGCGGAAGTTTCAAAAATAGGAAACCTATAGGAGAGCTTGGTTGTTGTGACTCCGGGATGGCAGAATGAATCCACTGATGGACCGAAATGTGCTTGAGGTCTCCTCTCTTTCTCTCTCTTTTTCTGACTATCTATCTCCTATCGATCGATCGATCTATCTATCAATCCATCCATCTATCTATCTATCTGTCTATCTATCTATCTATCTATCTCTCTCTCTCTCTCTCCCCCTCTCTCTCTCTCTTTCATCTGTCTAACTGTCTACCTGTCTATCTGTCTTTCTGTCTTTCTATCTACCTATCTATCTATCTATCTAGCTATCTATCTATCTATCTATCTGTCTATCTGTCTATCTATCTAGCTATCTAGCTATCTAGCTATCTAGCTATCTAGCTATCTAGCTATCTATCTATCTATCTATCTATCTATCTATCCCTTTCATCTGTCTATCTGTCTAGCTGTCTATCTATCTATCTATCTTTCTATCTATCTATCTATCTATCTATCTGTCTACCTGTCTATCTGTGGTGCAGTGTCATTCAGTGTAATGTAGTGTAGTGTAGTGGAGTGTGGTGTAGTGGAGTGTGGCGGAATGTAGTGTAGTGTAGTGTAGTGTAATGTAGTGTAGTGGAGTGTGGCGGAATGTAGTGTAGTGTAGTGTAATGTAGTGTAGTGTAGTGTAATTTAGTGTAGTAAAGTGTAGTGGAGTGTAGTGGAGTGTAGTGGAGTGTAGTTGTGTAGTTGTAGTTGTAGTTGTAGTGTAATGGAGTGTAGTGTAGTGTAAGGTAGTGATGCATAGTGGAAGATAGTGTAGTATAGTGTAACGTAGTGTAGTGGAGTGTAGTGTAGTGTAATGTGATGTAGTGTGGTGTAGTGTAGTGGAGCGTAGTGTAGTGTAGTGTAGTGTAGTGTGATGTAGTGTAATTTAGTGTAGTGGAGTGTACTGGAGTGTAGTGTAGTGTAATGTAGTGTACTGGAGTGTAGTGTAGTGTAATGTCCTGT
>Ga0126342_10010938_pt1 | contig 16221 bp, 19 predicted proteins | sample Cyp1metagenome_FD_92528 | JGI IMG/M metagenome (GOLD analysis project Ga0126342, IMG submission 92528) | Coral microbial communities from Lord Howe Island, Old Settlement Bay, Australia - Cyphastrea 1 metagenome | ecosystem: Host-associated > Invertebrates > Cnidaria > Coral ... | reverse complement strand
TGGCGATGGCTCTACATCCTTGAAAAGGAGGACACGAGCGGGCCCTGAACTGGAGGCGTCAGCGGGAAATCCTGCTGATGTAGCTGATTTTGTAGCTGCATCTGAGATCAGAGGGGATCTCGTCGGAAGTAGCGTAGGCGAAATTAGCAGAGGTTCTGAGGGGCACGATATCCAAAACCCTTGGAATAAGTTCCAACATAAATATAAGGGTTGGGGATTGACATCGGCGGCACTTGCAAAGATGTACAAAGGCCGCATGTCCAATGATCCCCTGTAGAAATGCCTTGAGCCTCCGTGCACATTTTGTGCAAAATTTTCCCGACGATTCACTGACGTGAATGGGGGAGCCTGTTTAGGAAGGCATGGATCACTTCTTACTTGGAGGCATTTTTGGTACAAAAGTAGGGTTGTGCGCCCTGGGTTTTTGAGCATATATATATATATTGATAGGGGTCTTAGGGGGAGGGGTCAAAGGGTATGGGGGAAACTAGAATTTGCTCAAGGTTTCTCATGGATTTGGGGCATGAGAGGTTTAGGGGCAATGGTGAGACCCAAAGAGTTTCAATGAGACTTATTGAATCTTAATGAATCTTAATGAAGCTTTTTGAGCCTCATTGATTTGAGTTGAATCAGCCGACCTTTCAACTGCAGCATTTGGGGCTCTGAACAAAGCTACCAAAGGTGGCAATTTGTGGTGAGCCTTTCATCCTGACATTTGGCTGCAGGTTTGAGACTCGATGAGTCTCTTCGAGTTTTTTAAAGATCTTAAATTGAAGTAAGAGGTAGGTTGCCTTTAATTATTGCTCACATGTTTTTAATTTTTTGGGGCATTAGCTTTAGATGTTCAAAGTTTGATTTGTTGATGTATTCGGGTCCTGTTCATTTGCTGGGCCTCCAAACCTAAGGAATGCCTGATTCTGATGATGATGAGATACCAGAATCGATTGTGCGTTTCTTGCCTGCAACATATTCTTGTTCAACATGGGTATTTGAAAGTACTTCTTGTTGGTCATGTTTTTTTTCTGGACCAACCCTGAGCAACATGCACCTTCCTAGAATTTAGGCTGTGTGGGAGGCACCACTTATTCAAGTTCTGTTGGTTTGAATTTATTAGTTTCTGCCCCACTGTGATCAGTGCTCAGGTTGCTTTGTCTTTGGGCTTGGAGAAGGACGCAGATCACTACACCTTTTGCCACCACGTGGGCCCGGGCAGCAAACTATGTGGATGTTGACAGGGGTTGCTGCCAGCTTTTACGAAACAGTGAGTGCTAAGAGGGGCAAACAATCTTTGAGAAAGGCTTATGAACGTGCAGCGGAGTGTCACAGAAAGTTGTGGCCGGGAGTAGTAGTTCCAGAGATTGATGATGCAACTGCTACTCAAGATTATTCCAGCGACAGTTGTATGCCTACCTCATTGCTGGTGGCTTACCTTGTCCACATGTTTTCCCTCGCAAAACGAAAAGCTGACATGCGACTCAGGGCCTACGAGTTGTTGAAGGCTTTCATTGACCGATTAGCGGTTCATGGGCCCACCCTTGACTTCTTGATCTCCGATATTCATGGAGTGGGGCATTGGGAAACCCAGACCCTTTCTACTGCCCATGCATGTATTCCGTGGTCAAAGGCATTCTTCCAACATTATTTGCAAATGACATGGCTGAATGATTTGGCAAGCCAGGAGGTACCATGGATCACAAGTTTCCCAGGTCAGGGGCAAATGCATTTGGCTGATTGGATTGCATTCAGTCTTGACTTCCCTGCATGGATGGTGGGGAAAAAAGCAAACAAAGATATTCATTGGGCAAAACAGGTGATCGAAAGATCAGCTTTGTGCGTGTTGACCCAACTGGCTCTCCGGATTGAGGAACTCATCCAAAACATCACCACCAATTTGGAATCCCAACAACGTGGCAAAAAAAGGTCCATGAAAATGTTGAAAGTTCCCAAGCCCATCAAATGGGGATATGTTGCCAGTGCTATGGAAATGGTCTTCGCTCAGCAAGATTCTAGGATGATTTATGGTAATATATTTTTTAACCCCCCAAATATGTTTGTTTTTCCATCATCCCAGTTCCAACCATTCTTGGCAGGTCAAACCCCCTGTTTTCCAGCCGGCTAAGGAACGATTTTTGAAGAAGGCTCTGAACAGAGTTGGTGGCAGCCGTATATCTGTGCCATCTGCCGCGCAGCGCATCACCGCATCTTGCCAGCAATTCCAAAACTTCAGATATAGGAATGGGTTTGAACATGGATGCACTTCTTTTTTATCCAGGCTGTATGAGTCACTAATCTGAACCCCTTGCCCTTGCCATTCACTGTCACTATCCCCATGTATGGACTTGTTCAGCCGAGATCAATTCGATTGCTGTTGCCCGACGCCAACTCTTGGGACAAACACATTTGAAGGCTTGGGGTATGGACATGCATAAAGTGGATGCTGCTGTGGGGGGTGCGGCAATGACATCAATGAACGCTTGACTTGCTGTTACAGACCCACTGACATGATCATGTTCAAACCACCCAATCGCTCCACATATGGATGGAATCAGTTGATTTGTACTGATGTCTTTTGTTCTGCCGGTTCAGGTCATGGTCGATGGGTCTGATGTGGCCGGACGGCCCACTGAGCTATTCTATATTGTGGCTCCGATGCTGGGCAAGGGTGCCTACTCTCCGCCGCTCGTTGGGGGCCACAGCTGACTAGTGGGATGTGGTGTAATGTGGCAGTGAAAAAATATCAATATGTATCAGCAAAACAAGACAGCTGCATTATTCACCCTGCAGTCCTTTGAAAGGGGTTCAGGATACATGAGCATTATGTAATCTTGCAGAGTCGTCGTATCTACGTATACCTATAGCCCCTGGTATCCATTCTGATTTCATTTTCAAATTTCAGATTCCGTAGCATCCACAACATGAATATATCTATATAATACAAACTGGTTGATGTGATATTCTTGACTAGCAGTTGAGCTGTTTCACACCATGGCCATGACTGCTGCGTCAAGTTTCACTCGGGTCACTCTGGAAGAGTCTGACTCTGAACCTGTGCCGACACGGAGCTCAGTGTTGTCGGCTGCCCCTTTTGAAGTTACTTGGCAGAGGGATTAAATCGAAAAGGGTCGGCCTTAGACTTTGTTTCATACAAAAAAAAACTGCTCAGCTTCAAAGGGATAACATCGGATTTGAAAATCACCCAGTCAAAGCACAATAGCTGTCTATTATTGCGTTGCCCTGTTGGTGCGACAAGCTAGGTTCAAGAAGATGACACACGATTGACATTGGCATCACGTTCTCTGCAAATGGCATTGGAGGTAGTTCGCCGAGTTGTGCCCAGAAAGACACTTCAGGCACAGGTTACATCTGGTGTAAAGCCAAAGAGGATAATAGTAGCTTGCAAAAGGTTCTGGATTCAACAAGTTGACAAGGTTGATATGTATATATATAATAAATAAATATATATATATATATATTATATATATATCAGAATATATTACATCATGATCACACACACATATGTATATATATATATGTATATTATCAAACAAGATAATTTCTTTAGGACTTCAGATTTTACATGCATCCCACCCGGAGCCCTGATTCCATTGGCAGGCCTCTTTGCTGACCCAAGCGAGGAAAATGTCCTCATCCTGCACTGGCGTGTTCACTGCAGAGGTTTGCGCCGCAATGATTGAGAAGGTTGTCAATGCTTCTGCGTGTGGACTTTATGTTAGCATCAAAAGTGAACGGTGCCATGAAACCTGGTACATCAAAACATGTACTTTTTTTTGTGGGTAAAATATTTATTGACCAAAACTCACCACCTGTCCCGAAGGCTATAAAACCTTATAGAACTGCTGTTGAAATTTTGCAATCATCGGCTCAGGAAATCGACGCTCGAGCACAGCAGGTCATTCATGATCACTACAAGTGGGTTTCTGAATGGGCTGACACTCCTAGAGCAGCCCCTCACGTGTTCTCCGACCTTCTCGACATGGTTCCCAAGGAGAGCTTTCAGCAAGGTCCTGCTGATTTTGAACAGCGGAGGGAGTCCATTGATCGGGCGATGATATCTTCATCCCAATTTTGTGTAACCCATGGAGGGTGGTGCACACTTTTGAAACCAGTAGACTTCGACCTATCTGGTCTCCCTTGTGAAGAAAATTCCAAGGCAAATTACAAGAGGAAGTTTCTGCATGGTCGGTTTGGAGATGTTTACTTGGTATGGTGCAAGTACCATAGATCCATGCGAACTCCCTTGCTGGGTCTAGAGAATACCCCCGACCCTCAGTCAGCTGAAGTTTATGGCACTATTTCTTCTGGTCTCATGTTGGGTTCTTAATATCATTGGTCTTTGTGTGTTTGACTACCCTTAAATGTCAACTAATGATTCCTGTTGTGCCTTTGCCAGCCCGCTAAGGATGTGGAGACTGAAAAGGTGTTGGAGTTTCTTGGCTCTGAATACCAGCTGGCACAGCTTTTCGTTGAGCCATCTGATGCTGGTCATGCTGGTGTTGCACGGCCCCGCACCTATGCTTTCTACTACAACACTACCAAGCTCGAATACAAGCATGATATTTTTCAGCTGTATCATGCAGTCACACATGAAATTGGGAAAGTTTGTGCAACTAGACCTGAAGACTATTTGATATCTACAGAAAACGCGCGTGACCTGGACATGATGGCATTCGCTCAGAAGCGCCATGTTGAATTCCAAAAAGTCCCTTGCATTGACAACTTAAATCTGCATTGGTTTATTTCCATGATAATTTTGGACAAATTTTCACCACTGTCTTTTATAAGGGTCTTTTCCTCAAGGTGATTTAGCAGGGTACTAGGGTGCTTTATATTGTTTAGCCATCTGTCACCCAGGGCAAGACAACGACCATGGACTTGCTCAACGACAGGGAGCGGTTCTTGATTTACCAGTTGGATTCCACGTACAAGGACAGGTACCAGCAGGACCCATGTGCCAACCCATCCTTGGTGTATTTTGTGGGTGACCGATTTGAATTCTCTTGCACATGGTCTGCAGCCTCAGGTCGCATACCAACATTTAGAAAAAACCCAGCAAAATTTATTCACAGACAAAGTCTGAAAATCTACACAGGGCAAGAAAAGCTTGCCATTATGGGCTGGCCAGTGAATGGCACCCTAGCGCAGGGCATGCTTACAACCACAGTCCCAAGTTTGGACCCTGCTAGAAGTGATTTTTTAGCTGGGAATTCTATGCATGTTGCCAACTGTGCAATTGTCATGATGGTGGCTTTGTCGTGCTTCGGCTACCGAGACATCAAGTGATTGAACGAAAAATGCTTTTGGTTTTTGGTGATGGACCCCGACCCCAATCTTAAAATCATTGAGCATCACAATCAACTCAATATTGGAGGAGAAAATTGATGACTCACAGTTTGGATTGGCTTCCTACAGGCTTACTACTGACATGTGGACAGCACATATGACATGTTTGTATACCCGGTAGTGTCTACAGCTTTCGGTCCCCTGAGTTGTCGCTGTGAGTGAGTGTTGTTCGCTATGGCTGGTCGTGGTGGTCCCCCTACTCCTTGGCGTGGAAAGGCCGCTTTCCCAGTTCCACCCAAACCTCCAGGGATTGGGAACCCTCCCCGACCGCCACCTTTGTCCAAAGCGCTGGTTCCCCCCAAAGCAATGGTCCCCAGTGGATATGCACCCATCCACCCTCGACCTGTGGCTCCTTCGTGGTCCCGTCCAGTGCTTGGTGCCCCACCTACACCCCCTGTCCCAGCTTCTTCGCTGGCATTGGTTCCTTATGCTGGTCCGCCTTCAAGTTCTGCTGCGCCAGCTGCTGCTCACCCTATGTCACTTGGTTTCCTATTTAGTCTCATCTTCTTTTGCTTTCTTAATACAGGCACAGTAAAAGTTAGTGCTTTTAAGCTTTAAACTATATACAACTTTCCATTGCTGCAATCACATGTTTGCCTCCTATGCCAGTTACTGTGTAGTATGCATGTTTTCTCAGGATTGGGTTAAGATTCTTTAGGGAAACAATACACCTTTTTTGCAATTTTTGTAGCTGGTCCACATTACTCATATACTCCACATTGAGGTCAGGGATTTCTTGGCCTGGTGGTACTGCTCATGCAGATGCAGCTGACCCTGGAGTCGTGCCGAAGGTGAAAGCAGTGGCGAAAGCTCGTGTTGCCTCTTCGGGTGGTGGGAAGAAAAAGGACATGGAGAAGTATTCCACAAGCTATTCATCTATTGCCTTGGTACCGGCTACCTGATTCGGAGTTCAATTCTTACATTTTTGTTTTTGTTCTAAACAGTGTGAGGTCGGTCAATCACACATGTACAATTTAAACATGATTAAGCTTGAAAAAATTACCCCTCAAAGGGGTAATTGTTTGCCTTCTTTGCCACAGAATATGTTTTTGTTTTTTTGGGCATCTAAAATCTAGTGGAGAGTTTGAGCTGCCTGCTTTTTAGCTGCTTTTACCAATTGAATCTGCTAAGAACTGCCACATCTGCGATTGGCTCCATCATCTTTGTCCCGAACGGTTTACCAGGTTGTTCTTGGGCAAGTTGCATCGAGATGCGCTTCTCAGCTACCTTTTCCTGGCCACAGGGCTCGTTCCTGCAGATCGTTTGCCAGCGATGCTAGGCTTAAGTTTCTTCAAAGAGTGTATTTAGTGGCATGTTTCAAGGCTACACACTTCAATTTGTGGGGAGGGTTGGTTGGGGTGCCATACTACTGTGGGGAAAAGGGCTTTTGTAGTGACTTGCTTGACCTTGTCTTGAACACAATTTGTATCCTAAGGTGGGTGAAGCAAGATGTTATGGACATTTTGATGGCCGAGTATGAAAGGCTTGGACGACCCTTGGATGATGCTGACCTCAACCCAGATCACATCGTTGATTTTGTTGGTCAGCATTTCGAAGGTGCTGGAGGGGCCCCATCATTTGCAGAACCACCTCGGCCACCCAGTGTTGCAGCAGTGGCAGAGACACCTGCGCCATCTTCTTCTGACTTGTTCTACGTCGTCAACGCTGTTTCTGGGGAGTGGGAGATGCATGCGATCGCTCTGGATGGGCAGATTGTGCAAACAGTTACCCTTCCAGATCCAGGGGTGGGAGGTTACTACACTATGCTCTTCACTGACACTGGCTTCAACTTGATGGCTTCAAATCAGCAGGTGCCCATCCCTTGCTGTGATCTTTTGGTTGCGGTGTTGAGACGGAGTCATCCATAGCATTACCTCCTGGTGTGGCTGCTGATTCAGCTATGTTGCCTGGTATGGCGAAAGCCTCTCCAGCAGGAGGGGCTGAGTTCAACAAACTTTGAATCATCTTAAGTCTTAGTCTTGGTCTTGAAGCAAGTTTACTGGTTGGGTGAGATGTTATTGCCTACTGAAAATCATCTATGACACCAACATGAAAACAACTTGAACATCGGATAGCTACATCGCTGGATGTGTCTGTGCAGGACTGCCTCTTCCTGCGAGTATTGCTGAATCAGGTGCTGATGAGGACTGGGGTGATAAAGCATTGGGTGTTTGATCTCAACAATCTTAGTTGCAACCCATTCGAAACAGTGGGGATGTTATTAGGGAAACAGTGGCCGGTCTCACCAGCAGGATTTCTCGCCTGACTTTGTGGATGAGACCCCTAGCATTGTGGCCAATGGTGATGGGACGCAGACCTTGCAGTATGGGGGCATGGCGCTTGATCTACCCACGGGTTCGACTTGGACCATCGAATTGAATGCTGGTGAGTACTACGTGTGTGCTGTGGGCAGGACCCCAAAGTCGGTGAAGGGACTGATGAAGTTGAAGCGTGTGCGCAAGTTTCTTGGCAAATTTTAGATTCTGTGTGGTACTGTGCTAGTGTGGTCATACATGCAAACCCCAAATTTTGGCATTTTGGGGCACTAAACCCCACAAATCGACAAAAACCTACCAAAACCATTGATTTAGCTGCAGTTTGAGAGATTTTGAGAGCTTTTGAGAGGCTCTCAAAACCTCTCAAAATCTCTCAAAGAGCCTCAAAGAGCCTCACAGAGCCTCAAAAAGAATCAAAATACCACATCTGGAACTCAAAACTTATCATTTTCCACAAAGCCTCATCCATTTCCCACATGTTTGCCTAGATTCCCACATTTGCCATGAAATGTCATCGGTTTTTTCCCATTTCTCAATTTACACCCAAAAAATCTTTCCAACTTGGGTGTCAAATATAACCATGGACCCTTGGCCCAGCTTTCCCAGTGGCACTCCTCATGCCACACTTTCTTCTTTGGCTTGATGGTTGGCACCAAACATCCTGTAGCCAGCGTTGCTGAAAAAGGTAGAGCCGAAACAGGGGTTGATTTCCATGATATGGATGAGGGCGCTGTTAGTATAGAGTATTTTAATGACAATTTGGTTTGGATTGTTGAGCCAAACGAGTGGTGGGAGTTTACCTTTTCCTTGTTTAGCAAATTCTGTGTTGTAAAGTCAAACAGTTTTTCCTCACCAGGGTCAATCTTGGCTTAGTTGAATTTAGTTCTATGTAAGGGTTCGCCCCCAATACCCAAATCCTGATCATTGCTAAGAAACAATCTGTTGTCAGAATTCTGGCCCTAGCTCCCAAAAGGTTCTTTTACTCCTGGATTCATGACTTAGAAAAAAAGTGATGAGGATTGAAGTCAAGGATGGCCTCTTTAGGTCATGATTGCCGTGATTGCCCCAAAAACACAATAAGGTCGGTATGGGTGAAATTGTTTTATATCACTTATATTGTTTTGCAGATGGTTCACCAAAAGAATCAATGCCATCAATCATAGACTATGAGTCTGACCAGGTCTTATCACGACTACCCCACTATATCCTTGACATGGTTTTCCACCACCACCACCACCACCAGCAGCAGGACCAGGTTTGTAGTTGCACCTCCAAAGCTGATGAATGGTGTTGATGGCAAGGTCCACCCAGAGTTACTTCAAGGGTTGGAGGTAAACCAGCTTATATTGCAGAGCAATAGTAAGGTTGGGATGTGTTGGGGTATTTTAGTTGGTAGTTATATATAGGTTGAACTGTGGCAGTGCGAAATTTGAAAACTAGCTAAAACTTTTTGAGTGAATTCACACTGAATTTTGTGGTTTGAGAATCAATGGTCCAGGCCCCTTTACCTAACAAAGGGAAGCTGAAATTGGCAAATACTTGCATTCATTCATTTCCCATGGCTATGTGTAACAGCGTGGCGGCTTGTTAAGTTAATCATGGACTGCACTGACTGACTGGGTGACACAACATATGACATAGAAATTTAACATTACAATATTTATTTCATGGTCAAATAGGGAGGCAGGCACAGTCAACCCCAACCACATTCAGAGAGACACGATCAGAACAGTGTTGGGTTTTGCCACTCTCTATTTCTAAATATCTTTGGTCACTGGGAACAACGCCCTTTATCTTTGGGTTGGATGCTTTGGGCATTTGTACATGTGTATATCTATATCAATCAAACCTTGTTTTGTTTCTTTCTTAATTATGTTTCTTCCAATCTCCCCCACATCAATGAATCCATCCAAGGTTGGAAAATGAGACTGAGAACCCTGATGATGAGCAGGCTGTGCCAAAGTCCCCAGTGAAGGCTGTGGAGACTCCGGTGGCAGCTGAGCCTGTCCCTGAGCCTGCCGTTCCTCCTACCCCACCAAAGACTCCACCGGCAATGCCACCTCCATCGAAACCACCAGCGGCTCCGAAGCTTGCATCAGCACCTGTGGAAGTGCCGAAGGCTGAGGGAAAGGCGAAGGCTGACACTAAGTCCAAAGCCAAGGCTTTGCCAAAGTGATTGGACATGATATGATTGAGTCATTCAGAATATGGGCTACTATTGTTTTTCCCTGCTTTTGCTGACTAACGAATCATTACATGGTTTTCCATTGGAACTCGCAGTGCAATGCAACCTTCTGTGTTCGAATAACGTATATACTGGAACAGCAAAAAGGAAGCAGGGACGATGTTGGCCCTCTGGCGTAATCCCCCATGGATTTGAGTGAAGCTCAGCTGCCTCATCATTTCTCAGATCCTTTAAGCCTTTAGAGCAATAATTTCAATTTTGTAGTCTCATGCAGCCGTCAGTATTCCATTCTAACATCATTGATTCATTGATTCAGGATCCTGGGGGGTTGACTTTCAAGGGACGGTTTGCTGTACTACAGTGAACGGGCCCACCGTGCGAATGCCAGGCTTGCCAGGCATGACAAAAATGAATGATGTCTGTGCTTGGGGGGCTGGGTGAAAACAAAAAAAGTAGCTAGTCAAGCCAGTGTTTACACTTTCACTATAGATGACAAAGGGTTGTCATGTGATTTGAAGCCCAATCCAATTACATCAAAGTTCAATCTGGCACCAGATTCCCTTGCCAGCTGCGTCAAAGGCCTTGGACCCTTTCACGCTGGCTCATGACAGTGAGGATGCTCGAATTTTCAGGCCTGCAGTGGAGTGGGCAGTAGGGGGTGTATTTTTCCAGTTCTGCATGTTTATGTTGCAAAGCTTCATGGTGTGTGCTCAAACAATAACGTTGATGATATGTACAACTACCACCGGAGCTTCTTTTGAAGAATTCTATGCAAGGTAGTTTGAAATCAGTCAATGTAATATGTAACAGGTCGTAACAGTGTTGAATAAACAAGAGCTACAGCCTGGAAGAACTGAGATGGGATGCAGTTACCTTGAAATTTCTTTGCGAGGTCGTTCAACACGAAAGTGAGCAATGCCGTTTTTGTTCCCTGGCTTGAAAAGTGGTGATGTTCCCTTGTACTAGCCAGTCGACAGTTGTTTATTATTGACCAACTTTTACTTCGAACCAGCAACTATGTCAGCCCAATCTTGGTGGTGTATATATCCAGGAGACAGCAAGCCAACACAACATATGGCAACACTTCCTGATTATCCCACTTGAACTTAGGCACTCATGCTCGGCATCAACCATTCCCTCAACTTGATGACGGGAAACCTCCTCGAGACCTTCATGATCAAAGATCCTTTGCCGGCGCTGGGTTCGGAGGGTTTGCAGGCTCAATTATCACCACTGGCAGACCGACCACTGCTCACGATCGTAACTTAGCAAAGAAAAAGCAGTTACTATGATGTTGCATTGCATGTCCTTTCATCCAAACCAATCCCAGTAGCTACAAACCTCTATGGATTTAGGATGGTTGGGAAGGCAATGAGGTATTATTATGATTCTGTATCTTCTGTCAAACTCACTTAGTTTCACATCTTTGTCGTTCAAACAGGTCTATCTCTAACTGAATTAAGGCAGCTGATGAGGAAGCAGTTGGTTTTCGTTGCTTCAACATCCTGCTGTCATTGGGCATGCGTGGGCTAACAATCCCAGACTGCTCCCACCAACAGTGGGGCGACTATGGTCGTGCAATCACTGCTGCTGGTCTGAAAGGGGCGACCTTAAAACTGACACTCATTTGTTCATGTGGGGTTGGGCCTTACACTAGTGGCCGGAATCATTTCACCAATGGTGCTGCAGCGAACCTCCTACTTGAAGGCAAAACTGCGGAGTGGTTTGACCAATTCAACCCGGACTACTGCTTTGATCAGCGTGTTGGTGAGGGTGAGCTGCAGCTAACTGCGGAGGATTGGATGCAATCACCTGGAATCACCGGTAGACTCAAGCAGGTACTGGGCTGGAATGCTTGAAGCCCTGAACTTTTATTTTTAGTTGAAGTTGAGCCCGTTGAGCCCCAATCCCAACCTTGATAAAAATAGATTAAACATTAGAAATACATACACCATCATGCAACTAATATATTTTTCCATCGAACCCTTTATAAATTATACATAGGTTGATCGGTTAGATAGGTAGGAAGGTAGATAGGTAGATGCTTAGATAGGCAGGTCTATGGGTCACACCAGTTGACTATTTCTAATTCAAGTGGGGCTTCCAAGTCACCCAGACGCTTTTGGGTAGTCCACACCCTGACAGGCCAAAAACAAAAGCTGGTTTGGCGTGATGGAGGCATACCGGATGCTAGACTCCTGTTGGACAGTCCTCGGTGAGACTTCTCGGTTCGCTCAAGTTGAACTTGAAAACCTGGACTCTGATGATTGGGGTGAAGAACATGAGACTTAGCTTTTCATTTAGAAGACTAATGACTTTTTCTTGGTCTACAAAGTTTCTGTGTTGTTAATGTTGAATGGTATGTTTCTACTTGTACACATTAGTGTTCGCCAGCGAAAGTTGGTTGGCAAAAAGAACCAGCCCAGTAGTCTCAGGACGATGAACAACCAGACCAACCAGACTTGGACTCGATGGACCCACAAACCCAGAAGCAACTCCAGCTGCTGAGGGAGAGCTACAGCAATACTGCTGCTTTTGTGGCAGACCTCTTGGCTGACAGATTCTTGCAGAAACAAGGAAGGCTGATCTGCCATTTCCTGAAGCCTTTGCACAAAGAATATTCTGCTGATCTGCAGTGCCACAGCGAAGGTCAGACCAGCGTGCTGTACTGGCATGGTGACCGTTGTTGTGGCCAGTGGTTCAAAGGCGCAGTGGTCCAAACACTTCAGCTCTTGACTGATTCAAGCCTCATTGATTTACTTGGACTTCGGCCTCAGCCTTTCTTGGCGTCACAGGTTTTGGCTGCCTCCAACCCACTGATCAGTCAAGATGTGAGATTGGTCAAACAAGCCTTTGCCTTTGCCTTGGAGCTGGTGGCCAACAGATGCTGGTCTCAGAGCTTCTGGACGATGCTGTTTCCATACTGTGTGGCTGGCCTGTATGCGACTGAAATGGCCGACCGCCGCCGATGTCAACTGCTCTGCTCCAGGATGTCAGATGCCCTTATCAAGTTAGAAGATTTGAGAAAGAAAGCCCCCATGAATTCAGACTTGAGGGCGCTTCGTGACAGTCTTGGAACAGCAGACTGGCCCTTGGTGAGAGAGATTCTAGTCTTGGGGCATCAAACTCAGTGGGATCCCAGCAATGAAGACATGCACCATTTGGTGTTTACGCTTTTCGCTGGACCGGGATCTACAAAGGATGCTCTGGAATCATGCTTCAACTGGCTTAAGGATTCAGTCAAAGCCTCAAAGAGCAAACGCATGAGCGACTTCACAAAGTATTTCTACGCATTGTGCAACCCATATGTTCGTCATGCAGGTGTGAGCCAGATCAGGCCAAGCCAGGAGGACTTTAGATCTCTCTTGGATGAGATGTTCAAAGACGAGGAGGTGACGAAACATCACCTTTTTGCTTACCAGAAGACCAAGCTCGGCCCAAACTTCCCCCGACCCAACGAGCTGATTTCCAATGCCAAGGTTCGAAAAGCTGGCTTTCACTCCAACCGGATTGCTGCTGCTGCATCAGCCTTCATTCTCCATGATGCTCCAAATGGCTTCACTCATGCCGGGGACTGTTGGCCAGGCATGTGATGGCGAAAAAGTTCACTACATATAACTTCTATTTAATATAGCGTTGCCATCGCAAGGGCCAATCTGAGATGTAGTAGTATGACATATAACACTGATCAACAAACCTAATGCTACAATGGTTCATGGGTTCCGTTCTGTACTTATCAACATCGCAGGTTGTTTGTTCAAGCGTGGTGAGATCTACCTCAACCTCAACAGCAATGAGCATCACCTTTCTTGTGGCTTCATGGGCTATGGCTGCCTGGCAATCCCAGTCCGGAGGAATGAGGAGCTCTGGGTTTGATAGGGAACAGGGATGTCCATTGATTTGGATGCTTTTCCCAACTGCTCATAATACAGTCTATTTTGTTGGGGACTGATGCAAGCACTGAAATTCAATGAAATTCATGATTCTTGATGTGGGACATTGTGCCAAAAGATTGGGTACCCTCGTCTCTGCTGCCACCCTGCAGGATGGCTTCATCATGTTTGAGCCGGAAAAACTTTCGCTCCCGAAGTGGGTCTTCAACTACGTCATTGGGGAGAGTTGCCCATACCAATGGATCCCCACAAAAGTTGTGCCTCCGGCATGCATCCCCCATACTGCTGGGAACCTTCCTTTCGCTCTACGTGTCACTGGTGAACCACAATCGGTGGCTCTTTCCTCTTTGCGAAGTGGAATTTTTCTCACGGTCAAACAGATCCAATGCGTGATGAATGCCTTCCATGTTGAAGAGCCAACCAGTGGGTCAGGAAAGAACAATCGGGTGGTCAAGGTTGATTTGGCAACCGCCTTGATCAACGGCCTGTTTGCAGAGGCAAGTGAGGAGGAGAAAGCTTTCATGGTCACTTCGCTCTTGGTTAGAAAACAAGTTTGCCCCGAAGAGGCCCCTGAACTTCTCGTGAAATTGACTTCTATGCTTGACACAAGTGAGGCACAGCATTTCTCTAGAATGCGGAAGGCTGCAGTTGATGAGTTGGCTGTGTCAGCCATGAAAGACAAAATCGCTGAAAAAAAGGCTTCAAAGGAAAAAAAAGCTGAAGATGATGATGGTCCAGCGCCGTCAGGTAAGAAAAGGCCCTTGGTCAAACCAGATGGCGACCCAGAACTCCCCAAAGCGAAAGCACCACGAAAAGCCGAGCACGAAGAAAAACTACGCCGCAGCAATGTGAAGGCTCCCCGTGAGTTTCTTCAGTTCTTCCCTTTGGTCGATCACTGCTACTTCAAGTGGCTTACAAAGAACTTTCGCGTGACTGTGGAGTTTCAGGACAAAGACCGTTTCTTGACAGGACACTTATTTTTTGCATTAGGCCCTTTAGGGGCTCCGAAGTGTTTATCTTCAAAATTTGGGTATGTGTTTATATAATGTGTACGTACACACAAACACACACGCAAAAACACATGCTTATCTACAAATGTATAAATGCACTTACGTCCATGTGTGCACACTCACATAATGTGCGGTTATCATATATATATATATATATGTGTATATATATATATATATGCACATGTACCCCATTGCTGCAAGCAAGGCTTGGGATTGGCACAAAGAACAAAGAGCCAGCGATGGTACCCAAATGATGGTGACAAAGCAGCAGAAACATCCAGCAAACTTGACGCGCTGGAGGTAGTTTTTCAGTTTCTTGAATTCACATACCACAGATTTTGGCAGAAAGAGACAGACTATAATAGTTCCTACAAAGCGCCTTCTAGGTCAAACCTGGAGGAAGCACTGAGGAACATGGAAAGCGCAGCAGCGTAGCTCGTAGTACAAAGCACCTTTTAGGTCAAGCCTGGAGGATGTGTTGGCAAAGATGGTGAGCAAAGGCAGCGTGAAAAAAGAGGCCGTTTCTTCCTCCACTTGTTTTGCTGAGTTCTGGGTGCCACTTGAAAATCTCAAGTTCTTTGTTGGCAATGAATGCATATAAATATATATTTCTATATAATGACACACTGTACCTAAAATTATATATATATATATGTATGGCCGAAGCAAACTCTTCATAATCAGCCAAGCATGATCACACATTCTTCCAGGAGGCCAGCTGAGCCTCATTTGAGGAAACTTTGGTTTCCCCCATACCGTTTGCCCCCTCCCCCTTGGTACCCTATCATATATATATATATATATATGTAATTATATATATATATGGATACACTGATATACATTGATATACTACCTAGCTGCATGCAGGCGATGCTCCATCTAAGGTGATCAAGTGAACCATGAATTCTTGATCGGTTGATGCTTCTTGATCTAGCACAGCCTAAGCGTTCCTAACCACGGCTGGTGTCAACCTGGCTGTTCCAGTTGCTAGATACCCTCTAGTCGTCAAAACTGCTACCAGTGCGTGATTCCAAGCACAGGATCTATGGAGCTAAATGTTGATCTCATGAAAAGACATATCTGTACAGGATGGGGCCCCAGTTCGTTAGCTAAGTTGGTATGTAACTATAATAACAAGTTGGTGTATGATACTTATAAATATGTTTAGATGTAGACCTATGTGTCAGTATACCGGTATTATACAAGTGATATGGGGCTTTCCAATACCAACTTACATATACTTACATATCTTACATGAAAAATTAAAAGAATGTAATTCAGAATGTATTCTTTGATATTCTTTGATGGATTTTGCTCGGAATCCGAACCAACTCCCAAGACTGAGCCGCCCCACGTACAATCGGAGCTGGTCGGCTCGCTCCACGATCTCCTTGCGCTTCTTGGCACCGACGTTGTGGGCGACTTCCACGGCGTACTTCTCGTTGTGCATGAGAAGCATCTCCAGGTCTGCTGGGCAACGCACAACAAACTTGTAG
>Ga0126342_10010937_pt1 | contig 16222 bp, 10 predicted proteins | sample Cyp1metagenome_FD_92528 | JGI IMG/M metagenome (GOLD analysis project Ga0126342, IMG submission 92528) | Coral microbial communities from Lord Howe Island, Old Settlement Bay, Australia - Cyphastrea 1 metagenome | ecosystem: Host-associated > Invertebrates > Cnidaria > Coral ... | reverse complement strand
TAGAATCAGAGGCCCCAAGGTCCTCTATAAAATTGAAAGCGTTGACACTGGGTAGGTACCCCTTATTAAGTCAGGGGGTTAAAATGCACCATTTTCCAGGACCTAACGTTCCCGATTCTGTAGGGGAAATTCCAAGGGGGATTTTCAAACAACTTTCAGACTGTCAAACTCTTTTTTGCCGCGCTTGCACAAGCGTACCAAGTCTGAAGTTTCCTTCACCTCGGTAGGTTGCTTGAGGTGCACTATTCTGCATGAGAAAATGCAAAGAAGAATGGCTTCGGAATGCACACTACTTTTGAAAGAGCAAAATGCCTACAAATTGAACAAACACATAATACATACTGAAATAATACAGAATCCATCCGGACCCACAGACATGACATTTCCAATAGATTCCCTGAGGCAGCTAAGTGGCTCAGCAGAGTTTTGCAAAAGCAACAGTGGCAACGACAACGAGGAGAAGTTGCACACCAAATGCCACGAAGATACCAACCATCCAGTTCTGCCATTTCAGGTTACAATTTACTCACTTTGTAGCGGGATGAAATTGTAAAATGCTGCCTCACAAATGCCCAATATCAAAAGCATTCAAAAGCCATGATTTCAAAGCGGAGCAATCTGAGAAGGAATCACTCAACATATTGATAAACAAGTCTGCATCCACCGTGTACGCCGCGCTCTCGTATGCACTAATCTCTGTGGAAGGGTCCTGCCATACAGGACTTGCTTGCACGGCATATCAAATGAGATCAAATCAGCATCACTGTGAGTACCAGTGGTTTAAATGTAATTCAATGCCTGCATCCAGTAGAAAAAGATCGGATGATTGGCTCGGATGTTGTAGGCAGCCTGATGCAATGCTGTCGTGCTTTGCTGAAGTAGTGGATGCCCGGTGAACATGCCAGCTTGGAGTACTGCAAAAGCTTTTCGAAACAATGATTGTCCAAAATGCAGTCGGCAAAAAACACGCACACCTCTGCTTGTTGCACTGCCAGTCGGAAGTAGGATCGCAAATCATCCCTCATTAAACGAAGACCCGCGTGCGCTGTTGGGTTGTTGAATTCACCTTATCCGAAAGCAAATCATGCGAATGTCGAAGGTTCAAAAAATCGATTGCAAAGAGCCTGTCTGAATTTTGTGTGCTTTTCTTTTTCTTTGTCAGGAGCCAAGGGCTGAACCACAGTGAAAGTCAGCCACGTGCCCGGAGCAGCAGTTGAGACCTCAATGGATTGCAATGGGAGGAATGTAGTCTGGCTCTGAACAAATTGGAAGATAGCACCGCCAAACTGCTCAAATCATTCTTGACCCTCCTCTTCTGAAATAGGCCATTCAAGGCCATCTAAAACCATCATGGCGGCCATTCAAGGCCATCTAAGGCCATTGCCAACAGCCCAGAAGTCATAGTTGTCCTGCTCGCCGATCGAGATCGGAGCAACGCAATAAGTGTCCATATTCCTGGCGGCGCTGAGGCTGTGAGGTGAAACGACGATGTAGCTTCAAGTCTTCAAACATCTGAAAAACATATCAGTTGAGCATAGCAAATATAATGATATATATATATAGTATAAGTATATATATATATGTATATATATGTATATGTATATGTGTATGTATGTATGTATGTATGTATGTATGTATATATATATATACGTATATAATCGTGTATATATATATACACTTATAATATATAATATCATATAATCATATTAATCTCAATACAGACACTACAGTATCAATACAGCCAACAGCAACATTGTGCAGCTGCACGCGTGCCATCGCCTGAAGCCCATGGAATGAGTGATGTCGAGCTTTGACTCCGGGACAAAGTGTATACGGCCAGCGTCCATAAGTTGGTTTCCTGCGTTACTAATAAATATATTGATCTGCAAGGCGTTAATCACATATGTTGGTGGATAAATGGAATAAATGGAACAGCAACAAGTTTGTCTTGCTGACTCCTTTGCTTTCTGCCGGATTCACCATATCGTAGTCGTTCATGTTGTTGACGTCCATGAATGGCACCATATTGGTCCTGCTCTGAACGATTGCCCTGACTTCCTCATCAAAACCACATCGCCTGAAGCCTTTGACATGGCCCCATCTAATTTCAAGTAGACACAGACACAACTGCTTAGATATCTTAGATTGTATGAGCAAATCCGTCCTGCTTACTTGCATGCTGGACTTGTGACATGACCATTTCACAGCCTGCCTGTAGTTCATGTTCCCCAGAACGATGGCCAAAGCCAGGTTAGCTCCGCAGCAAAGAAGGAGGAAGAAGTACCAAGTTGACTGTCCATCTTCTCCACTCCTGCATCGCCGCATCAACTCTTCGCTCAAGTTTGGTGAAATAACTCCATCGCGTGATGAACGCTGCCTGAGGTTTTGCAGGGCAGAGTACGCTATCCTCAGTCACAAGTCGATACAAACGCGGAAAAAACAAAAAAATCAACAAGTACTCCCATGCTCACCAGTGCCGGCAATGCTGCCGGTTAAGAACTACCAAATATCTGGGATCCCTGCACTAGCACAACGGCTCCAGCAGCCACTTCTCCACATAGGACGAACTCTGGGTTCTGGTAGTGGATGGTAAGACTGCAAAGGCTATAGACCTGGCCATTGCAGACTTACCGCGCTTCACCGCTGGAGTTTGTCACCCCAAACTCAAAAGCAAACTGTCCTGAAGATCCTGAAGCCAATTCGCAGAATTTCTCACATGCCAGTGCGAACTGATGCGAAGATCAGCCATGGCACAACCAGGCACCTAGCAAACACAGCAACAGCTCGCAGCTGCAGCACAGTCATGATCGTGATTGGAAATATAGCCATGAAACAGGATAATATCTGATAGATCTGGTAGCCTCAAGGAGAATTCGGCCTACATGTACCGGAGACGCAAAGAACTGCGTATTTCTATCCTTTTTTCATCTTTTCATCTTTAAAGTTGACACCTTTCTGAAAACCCAGGATATTCTTTGACGCTGAAAAAGACAACTCCAAGGCACAGCGCCAACGCCGGGAGGTTGATACTTCGCCGCTGAGATCTGCCAAAAGGCGACTTGGTCATGCCTTCGGCAAGAAATGTGGTCCAAGTATGAACAGCGCATGATGCAGATCTGTTCAAGGTTCTACCACTCACGTACAATGCTGAGCACGAATCTGCAGTCATCCATGACAATGCTAAATACATGCTTGCAAGAGGACCACAAGTAGCAATCAAACATCAATGGAATAAGTGTCTATCAAGACGGAATGTGTGGGCAAGTGTGAGACACAGAGGCGATGTTGACCGTACAATCGCAGGCTCAACATACATCAAAACCATTTAGCAAGGCTTTTGAAGCATCTCGTCATATCGATGATACCCTCTGGTAATTTAACATAGCTATTGAACATGGCCATCTTATAGTTGATTTACCTATTTAAAATGGAGATGTTCCATAGTTGTGTTAGTTTACCAGAGAGTAATATTTCGCTAGGACTCCCAGCCGTTCTTGCCCTCAAATCCATAGTTGGGCTGCCTAGGCTTCAAAGTGTCCAAAGCGCATTTATGAAAAAACATATTCCAAATAGTCTTAATATGCTGTGCATAAAAGAGTTCCACAGTAGGATGCAGGCGCTGCGCCGTAACTGTAGCCATCGGATGGGTATCCAGACATGTTGACCTTAGGGGATTCGCAAAGGGTCCAAAGGGTACAAAATGGTACAAAGTTTTATGCGACTTCGCATGGGTCAAATTTTAATCCCCCAGGACCCACACTCTTGTGCCAACTGCGCTGTTCCAGTATTTTGAGGGATATTTGCATCTATAATTTGCTCCGTAGCCAGTCATCATAGCTATACCTACATCTGGCTGTGTGTGGAGCACTGGGAGGCCAGCAATCAATACCGGATCAAACAGTCATCCGCGTGGACAGTGACTTTGAGAAGCCAAAAGCAGCGGCGTACCATGGTGCAGTACGTATACTTGAATCTTCTTGAGACTGCAATGCTTGCACTCTGGACTCCTGCTGTTTTTTTCCTGACCCTCAAGTTGCGCAGGGATCTCAGCTGGGCGTTGAAGGTGAAACCAGATTGACTTTCACTGGACTTTCAGCAGCCTTGGGGTGCTCTAGGGTGCCTGAGGTGCTCGAGGCGAGTGCACGTGCCCGATCTGGAGGATGGATGGGATTCATGACGATGACTGTATCTGCAACGCGAAGCCCAGTGTCCCAGCAGTCGATAAAATGACATGTCGCCTTTTTCAAGAGACCTCCTGTGCTTGGTATGTCGCGCCATGTCGCGCCTTTTGCCTGGATTTGTATTTTGCAACTTGTTGGATGCAGCGCTGCAAGGCTGAGTCCGTGAGGCCACCTAACAAGCCGTTCTGCAACTTGGGATCTCTGGGAAGGCCTGAAGAACTATGAAGATGTTGACTGGCCATTCAAAAGGCTCGCCAGGCATTGCAAATGTGAGGCAGACTGCTTCACTGATGTGGCAAGGACGGGATCCTGAAACTTCAAACAACTATCTACCCATGAGTGGATTGCACCAGCCATCGAAACCAGATTCAGACCTTTCAATGAAGAATATGAAGAAGTCGAGCTGGTAGATGCCAGGAAGCTTGCCACAGGATGTGATATTCGGTGCATGTCCTCCACCTGCTGCAGCAGGCTATGCAAATGATCAAATGCAGCCTGTACAGCTCCCTCCAGTGGATCTTGCCACATACTTGACACGCTCTCTGGAGGGGCTGACGGGCCTGACCGACTCACACGACTCAAGGGGACTGATTTAACAGTAGCACTGGGGCTGTGTGTACTCGTGGGAACGTTGCCCATTGGCGTCTGCGCAAATTCTCCGCTCGTATCCCCTGCCTCACTGGCGCTCTTAGTGTAGAAGCCTCCATGTCCATTTGGCAGGTGAGGTCGCACATGTCCCACATGTCCCACATGTCCCACATCTCTCTGTATATAACCAGGAGATCCCTGGCCCCCAGAAAGGCGTGACCGAATCACAGGAGTTTGATCCGGCATCTCCAGATCAGAGCGTGGCGTTCGTTGCCCACTTGAATCATGGCCCTGCTTGGAGACGCTGAAATTGGAGCCCTTGGCTGGTGATCTGTCTGCGACTCGCTTGGGTGACCTGTCATTCCTATTTGTCGTTTGCCTTTGCAAACTCCGTTTCAACTCTTGGCATTGGAGCTTCAGTTGCGATTCGCGTTTCAGTGCCATTTCCGCGCGGGCTCCAGCAGAGTCGGCCTGCTTTTGCAGCTGAGCTATTTCACCAGCCACGAGTTCAACACGTTTTACCGCCACTTCATAGACTAGCTCAATTCTAGATACTTTGTCTGAGAGTTGAGTGAACTCGGATTCCATGGCGCAGAGCAGAAGTCCTGTTTTTCCAACAACCTCTGCCATTCGAATCGATGCACCCAGTAAGTTGGATGCCAATTTGGGAGTTGCACCTGACATCTCAACAATCTCTGCGCAGTGTTCGATAAAGGTATGGCAGCAATCTGTCAGCAACTTCTCCTTCGACCTGTCTTTCGGTCTCCCTTCGCCTTCCCCTCCTGTCTTCCACTGTTGGAGTCTTTCAGAGACTTGCATAAGAGATGCTTTCCCACAGCGTGTGACTTGCGCCAAATCCCTTGCACTGTCGATTGCATCTACTGCCTGCATCCATTCAGTATAGCTCAAACTTTGTGAAACTGGCGACATCAATTGCTCGCAAAGATCCTGCATGGCTCGCCCTGCCTGGCCCTGAGTGATCTCTTTTCGAGACTGGAGCCGATCTCTTTACGTCTGAAAACCCAAACATACCGACAAGACCTGACGGGAACTGGGTCAAACACCATTGACTGGTCAACTGGTATTGTTTTCACAAAACAATCGTCTCAATCCCTCCTTTGGAAGGACGATGTCATGGTACACCAAAATCTATCATAGGGCAACATGGGGCAACAATTCCAAGATATTCCAAGCGTGAGAGAACAGCACACCACACCGCACAAAAACCTCATGGAGATCTCAACATATCTCAACACCAGCCAGTCAGCAAGCAAGGCTGACAGACACCTCCTTTGGCCATCTACGATGCGCGCGGTTTAGATCTCACGAAGGGTGTGAGGATGTGGAATCACTCATTGACCCAATTCTCCAAGCAGCAATTTACACGCCTAGAGAACTAGCTGCTTTTTGCAACACATCGATGTAGTTTTTTGTGGATGTCTTATTTTGGGTTTTGGAAACAACACTGTGAATGTGACCTTTGTGTGTCTAGATTCTCAAATAGAAATCGATCTTGGACTTGTAGCAGCGGTGAAACCTTGAATTCCACTTTGCACAAACTGCTGTTGGCTCAAAACAACGTATTGTGTGATTTGTGCGCAATACATCTGAACTTCTTGATAAGACTGGTCATTCTGCATACTTATCGAGTCTTTGGTTACTTCCAGCTCAATGGTGCCAAGTGGTGCTCTGCCTTAGCACAAAAGATGCAATGTTCAGGCGTCGGCCTCCGGCTTGGCGGTTTGGTCACCAACCTTGCGGTCACCAGGCTGCTCCAGTTGCATCGACTGCAATCGCGTCGATTCATGTTTGCAGACTACAAAAACGAGGCATCTTAGGAATGCACCATACCTCCATCATCAGTGAGGAAGCTCCATATGTTTGGAAGGCCATGCTTTCGCAGGGCATAATCCCTGGAGCACAGACTCAATGACTGTATCTCAGGAGAATCTTCAGGTGCTTGTGCAACATGCGTAACATTGTAAAAAATACTGGAACACAAGTACAGCAGGCTGAGCAGACCCTGTGATCTCGCCCTTCATCTCTCCAACTAAATTCTGCGACTTCCCGAGGGAGTAGTAGTGGAAACAGTGCACCTGCAATTGATTCTGCTTAACGCAAGTAGTCAGAGAAAAGGACAAATCCAATCCAGCGTACTAGCGAAGCAAGCAATCCTATCACTAACTGCAATTGCAAGCAATGCATTGAAACAAATCCGTCATTTCCTTTCGTTTTGAATCCCAACCTCAAACTCGACGCCAAAAATGTTGTGGTAGGGAATCTCGTCAGATGCCAGAAAGGAACCTTCACAAACAATGCAGCGGGAAGAATCCGTCACGCGTTTGTCTGCATCGTTTCAAGAATGAACGTAAGTTGCTTGATTGAAATGTATCTACGTGTTCCTTCCCTTCGCCTCCTTATCTTGGTCAGCATCACCACTATCACAATCAACTCTCGAAAATCAATGACTACAGTTGGTCACCTTTAACGGCTAACCTGCAGAGCTCTTTTTGATTGTAATTAACAGACTTGGAGTGAGATTTGGATTTCATATGCTTCAATATTGAAACATATTGAAACTGACCATTTCGCAGGATCAGTAACGACCCTTCAGTTTTGGATGCAGGTCAATGTATGTCAGTGTATTTTTTTGCGTCTGTGAGTTTTGCGTAACTAGTTCTGTGCGGCACGTTCACATCGCTATCGGCCTGTTTGCACGTGCCGCATTACCAAAGGCGCTCCTGCTTGTACCTGGCGGTGACGCCATGGACGGACATAGCAGAATTTGAACCCAGGCTCTGGGCAGGGCACAGGTTCCCCATCCATCTCAAAGCGAGCGGTGGTGTCTGGGTAAAGCGCCTGGAGACAAGAAACACAGCGAAACACAGCCTTGGTTGCCCAAGTTGCCCAGGTTGACACTGTCATGACACTGTCAGTGCTGGAGTCCACAGCAGTCCACCGCCTGCCAAAGAGTTTCCCCGCTGGGAACAGTCAAAGCAGTCACCTCCTGATGCCTGCAGGATCGGACAGTCGGACAGGTTGTTGAAACATGCTGAGAGATCTTGTGAGGATCTGGAAGCATATCTGGTGCAGCCTAGAGCTCGCCTGGAGAATTTGGCAGCAGCCAATCCTGTGACCATCTCACTGTGCAAATAGGCATCGGTCGAGATCCTGGAGGTCCAAACAGTAGTTCCAATGACTCGGGGAAAGTCCCCTCCGGGAACACATCTTTGGGAATATATGTGCGTGTGTTTGTCTGTGGAAGTCTGTGATGAATTCGCTGTCAGCTTAGCTTCTGACTCCGAAAAGGGGCAAAGCTTGATTCGCAGGTTCTGACCATAGTGCAGCACATCGTCGTCGAAGCCTAGAGCAAGGATGGGCAAAGTTTGTAAGGCAACTATCTGCCGAAATGGGTCTGAGCAAACGACCATCACCAGGATCGGCACGCTCGATAAGGAAGACATTCCGCAAGCAGGGGCTCCCAATGGGGCTAGTTGTAATCATGTATGCCTCGAAGCAGGGGAGGAACCCACCAAAAGCCGAGAGGATGACAATCCATGCTATGAATGCAAGATCCTCACAACTAAGGCTTTGGCGGTGTGTGACTTGGTCACTACATCGAAGGGGTTCACACTCCTGGGTCAGGCCGACTCAGTTGCTGGATCCTCCGACCATGTGCAGTCTCTGTACTGTCATCAGTTAAGCTTCTTGGCAAAGTCGTTGATCAAGGTGAACTGCTGTAAGATTACATTAGTGTGCCTTCATTCAGAGTTTGCAGGGTGTCCTGTTGCGTGCCAAATTACAAATTCATTACACTCTCACTTGAAATGTTGACCAGTGTGATAATGAAATGGCATGCTCTAGCATGGTTCAAATTCAATAGTAGCTACATGCACGAAAAGAAATATGCCTGCATGTAAGCATGTATTGGATTCTTTTGCCGAAAAACTGTGAACAAATAGAAACCATACGTACAAAAACAGCGCTGTGAGGACACTTCTCCAGAGTTTAGCATTTATATGGTGTACAATGCATACGGAAATAAATCAACATACATTGACATACATTGTAATTGTTTGACTGTTTGTATATGTACAGTATGTGTTTTGATTTCTACGCAGAAATCCACTGTCCCACACCTTCCTTTGTTTATGTTCGCTGATTGTTGCGCTATATATACACATTTGCCACTTGCACGTTGTTCAGACATATTGGCCAAACACGAACGATGGAGTAGAATCCTCAGGGGTCTGAGTTTATCAAATGTTGCGCAACCGAGCCTGCAAATGCTGAGGGCTTGGCAATGCACCCTTGGATTGGTGGTTCACCAGCATAGCTTTCATGCCGAAGTGAAGCAGACCATCAGATGACGAGGAGAGCTGGCACAGTCACCGAATAGATTCATCGAAAAGTGAAATTGATGAGAGTTCAACAAACCGAAGAAACTGAAGATTGAGGCGGATTCACGCGGTTCTTTTCTGTGTTAAAAAGTTGTGCACCGCCGAGGGAACTGACAAGAAGCCAGACCTCATCCTGCTTTAAGCAAGACTCCAGTTGCTGCTGCCTTGAGAACAACCGCTGAAGCAGCTGAAGCACAAAAGCCCGGGGAAAGCACAACCACAGTTGCCAGTGACTGCCAGTGCAAACACACCATGATAACAACCATAGCCTGATTCAATCCTTTCGAATCCTTTCCCTTTAGCTCTGCCCACACGTGAGCGGACTGCTGTTAAGTAGTTTCTTTATGTTTCTTTTCACCATGTATCTGGGAGTGTCCCTCTGTCCTTCTTGTATTGTTGTGCTGACACGTTTTGAAGTGCGTTGCCGACACAAATCACAAATCTCAGTTCTCTCCAAGCTGCTTCGCAGTGACAATCAAACTACCTGTCTCCTGCATCAGAGGCAAGAAAGGTTCACACGAACCAAAACACATTAAACCTCGAAGTTCAAGGTGACAGAAGCAGTGCAAAACAGTCTCTGGACAACAGAGCATGTCCTTTTTCTTGAGGTAGTCTTTAAGTTTTATCTCTTCAAGTTCCAGGTCCTGTCGGAATCAAGCAAAGAAACTTGAGAAGCAAGATCGTCTCTTTGAGCCGTTGATGTGGTGTTTTGCCCATTTTTGCCCAAAAGAGCAAACAAATGCCAAAGGAAGGGGCCAAACAAAAGGCGGCCAAAGGCAGCGGCCTCGCTCCAGTTTCCAATCCGAGTCTTGTGATTGAACTTTGGTCCACCCGTGAGCTGCTGCGGAGTGAACTGCATCCTGGGGATTTTAAAGCGCACGGCAAGGCCAAAGATTGAGCCACCCAAAACGTCAGTAGCCTATCATAGCAGAGGGATGTGTAAACTTACATACCAGTACGACATGGAGGCTCTATATCTTGTTTTTTGAATATGTTTGTTCTTTTTCGCTCGAAGTTTCATCCGCGTCAACTCTAGAGTTTTGATTCAATTGAAAAAATATCACTGAACTAATCATTCGTGCGCGCGCACACACACACACACATCTTTCTCGCTCGCGCTCTCTCTCTCTCTCTCTGTCCCTTGGCTAGGGCGCCGACTTCTTCCAAGTCAAGGCAAAACTACAACTACAATATGCCCTGAGCCTATCTGCGGTCCAGGAACATCTGGCCCAAATCACTGAAAGGATGGAAACTCTAGAGTTTATTCCCCAAGAACACTCACAACCTGTACGCAAATAACATCCACTCAAAACCTACTATCATACTTGTTGCAAGAAGAGGTCTATTGATTGACCTTCCACCAGTTCAAATCTTTGTGACATGCACATCTGCTTGGCATGCCCGCAACGCTCCTTTTCATCCTTGCGAATCCCGGTCTAGTCCAAGAGTCTTTGGCGCTGCGTATTGTCGGAATCTTTGACGCAGCGATGGCTACATCCAAGCTGGGGTTCAGGTGGGATGTGCTGCCTGGATCACCTGAACAAAGTTCAAACGCTGTCAGTTTCAATTATAGACATTGCTAAGTTTCATTCATAATTTATTGGACTACAAATTTACAAGACCTTGTGTATCACCTTGAGAGTGGAGACCGGCACTTTCCAAATCAAAACTGTAGTTGTTGCGGCAATTTGTTTGCGAAATCGAAAATTATCAAAATGCGCTCCTTCAATCTCCTGCACAAAGAAAGCAGAAGGCAACCAACCTTGCCAGCAAGCGTTGGCTGAGCAGTTCTGCCTGATGCGAATGGAGCTGTGGTGCGGTTGGACATGGATTGAAACAACGCACGCAAATAATGGAAGGAAATTTAAAAGTCAAACTTCCGACAATATGGACAGATGGAAAAGCAGAGGCGGGAGCAGTCAGAGAAGAGAAAGGCAAAAGAAAGAAGATCAGAGAAAGGCAGAAGAAAGAAGATCCAGGCGCGCGAAAAGGCATAGTTTTCCAATGTGTTGTGGTTCCGGGGCACTTTTTGGAAGGTGGGGCGTTCGAAAAGTGCAGGCCGTTTTACGTGAAACGCGTTTCGAAGTCAAAAGTGTTAAAAACTGACGGTCTCGGACCACCTCGGACCGCTTTTGGAAGTTGAGGTATGTTGAGATGTTCAAAAAGTGCACGCCGTTGTGGCAAGAAGCACTTTTCGAAGTCAAAAGTGTTAAAAACTGACGATCTCGGCCCGCTTTTGGAATTTAAGATGTCGGAAAAAAGTGCACGCCATTGTGGCGCGAAGCACGTTTCGAAGTCAAAAGCGTGAAAAAACTAACGGTCTCGGACGACTTTTGGAAGTTGAGATGTCGAAACAAAGTGCACGCCGTTGTGGCGCGAAGCACATTTCGAAGTCAATAGTGTCAAAAACTGACGCTCTCGGGCGATTTTCCAAGTGCGGATGCGGTTCTGCGTGGCAGGCCCGATGGATTTTGCACCTTGACAAAAGTGAGTCAAACGTGTGCGTCCCGCGGCACTTTCAAAAACGATGGCACGCATTGGGCATTTGCAGAGGATCTGCGACAATGCATTTCGCGTGGCAGGCGCAATACAAGAGACATCTTCATCAGAGATGTTAGGGTCAGGGCGCTGATTTCATGAGACGGGATGCATTTTGGAGCATCAGATCTTCAGGTTTGCTGACATGATTTTGCGTGACAGGTGCAGCACTTCGTATGACCTGGCATCACTTTTTCGTGGCAGGCGCAATAGTTTAGACAGATGGACTGGAAAAATCGCAAAATGCATTGGTACGAGGTCGTCAGCTCTGCAAGCAACTTTCCATTTTTGAAGGAAGTCTCGCAGAATGGCTTCGTTTTTGATGCTGTCAACCTCAAAATTGAGAAAGTCCCGCAGAACTTCGTCGTTTCGGAGCTGTGAGCTTGCATTTCGTGAATCTCGCAGACTTGCTTCGTTTTGGAGCTGCCAACTTCGACTTTTGAATAGACGGATAGATGGACAGGTGGAGGCATGGACAAATGGATAGATGGATAGACAGACAAGGAGCATTGCATGAGATAGATGGACAGATTGACAGATAGACACGGAGAGATGGATGGATGGATGGATGGATGGATGGATGGGTGGATGGGTGGGTGGATGGGTGGATGGGTGGATGGGTGGATGGGTGGATGGGTGGATGGGTGGATGGGTGGATGGGTGGATGGATGGATGGATGGACAGATGGACAGATGGACAGATGGACAGATGGACAGATGGACAGATGGACAGATGGACAGATGGACAGATGGAGAGATGGACAGATAGACAGGCAGATAGATAGAGCAGATAGATAGGTAAATAGGCAGATAGACGGAAAAAAGATTGAGAGAAAGATGGCGAGAGAAAGAGAGAGAGAGAGAGAAAGAAAAAAGAGCCTCAACCACCTCTCGATCCCTCTGCCATCCATGCATCACAACAAATCACCTCTCCTATAGTTTCCTATCTATCTTTGGAACTTCCGCCACCGCCTTGTGCGGTACTACTGGTCCATTGGTAATTCACTAGCCTGAAATAAGATAAAGGTCACGCCGGGGATAGCAGCGCTGGGGTTTTCAGCTTCGCACACACGCAATTGTCATTTGTCTGTGAAACAACTCTGCCATGTGAGCCCATGTGTCTCCCAGACAGTTCCCACGCCACTGCCAGCTAACGATCCAGTCCCAGAGCCCGGCGTTGATTGATTTTCGTTGCGTGAGGCATATATGTTCTTTGTGCAACAACACAACATGACGAGCGTGTTAAAATGTTCCTATGCTCGCAGCGTAGAAGCAAGAACGGTTTGAACATTACTACAGGAAGTTCAACAACACCGTGAACAATGTTGATATGGTCCTATGCTCGTAGCATAGAAGCAAGAACGGGTTGGAAATCACTATAGGGAGTGCAGCAACGTAATGTCACGTGCGTGTTAAAATGCTCATGCTCATAGCGTAGAAGCAAGAACGGGTTGGAAATTACTTTACTATAACTATAGGAAGCGCAACAACGGACCCATGGAAGAGAGTTTACAATGATCATCTTGCAACTGGCCGAACTGAAAGACAACTCCGAGCACTCTTGGATGGAAAGTTCATACAACCTTGACTGTCTTGCATTGAATTTGCTTGGCTTTGATGGTGGCATTTTGCCATGGATCCCGGAAAAGTCATTTTTGCTATGACTGGTGTCTGACCGTCACCTTTTGCTACCCCTTTGTCGCGCTTTCCTCAAAATCAAGCTCCGCTGCTAGGTCATGGAGATGAGATCCGAAGCGTCACTGGAGCTTCGTGGAGTGCGTTGTTGCGAGACCATTTCAATTTTTACATCACACACCCCGGCCAATGTCTCGTGCATTGTGTCGGTTAAAAAGGTTTCGACATAGGAAGCGCAACAACGTAACATTACGAGCGTGTTGACACGTTCTTTCGGTCATAGCATAGAAGCAAGAACGGGTTAGAAATTACCACGGGAAGTGCCAGACGGGCAAGACGGAGAATCAAAGAACGCAGACGATTGAACGTTATTAGCCCAGCCCACCCCACCCCATGCAAAAGTTACCATGAACATAAATATCAACATCATCAACATCTCTGAAAAATCAAAAAATCCTTTAAATTCCTCAGCGCCGCTATCCCTGACCTGAGCACAAATAAGGCATAATAAGGCTATGTTGGGATAGTTGCCCTACGAACCATCATTCAGGTGACGTCGCAGCGAGGTTGTGATCAAGATTATCCAGAATGATGGTGATGCTCGAAGCGCTGATGTCAAGTCCCCGGCCGCTTTTTTCACAGCAGGCCTGCGCATCAAGGTAATTAAAGCAAACAGGTTGGAAGGAGTCTGCAGTACTGGCAAAGGCGAGGGTACTCTGTTGAATTATTCTGTACAAATCTTGAGATTGTATGGATTCAATCGCGACGGCATATGTCTTGTTTCTATCCAGAGTTCTCCGGTTCCATCTTCTCGCCTGGTCCTGCTATAGTTACTGTGGATCTGTGTATAATTTAAGAGTCTCACCCCCGCATTTCTGCCCAAATGTCCAAACTTTCAGCTCGCCTTGCAGATTTTTTGAGAGCTTCCGCAGCACTCTTGGAATCTGCGTTTTTGGGCTTGGGCCTTCCACAGAGATCCGTGGTGATGCCAGAGCCAAACTCTTGCTGCCAATGTTTGATCACTGTCGTGTCTGCAGACTCACACGCAGATGATCTGATCTCAGGTACCTGATGTCAAAACCATCCAAGTCACTGGAGTCCAAGTCCTCTCAGCATGTTGCAATTCCGCAGTTTGAACAACTTGCACAATCTAGTCGTAACTTCCTGTGATGGGAACGGAAATCCCTGCTTCCATATCTGCAACTTACCATCTGTTCAACTTCATTTCTAGTCATGATACCAGGCACAAAGATGGGTGATTTGTCCAAATCATCTGAAAGGTCTGAGATTCTTCTGCCAAACCCTGGGATTTTTGAACATGTTTGCATATCTGGCTGATCAAATCCCCTTGGCACTTGAAAACTAGTCGCTTGCATCATCCCAAAAAGGATTGAAGTTAACGTATATGTCAGACCACCAAGCAACTATATACAGGACAGATAGTATGAATGAATGAATGAGTGAGTGAGTGACTGAATGAGTGAGTGACTGAATGAGTGAGTGAATGAATGAGTGAGTGAATGAATGAGTGAGTGGGTGAATCAATGACTGATTGATTGAGTGAGTGAGTGAATGAATGACTGACTGAATGAATGAATGACTAACTGACTGACTAACTGACTGACTGAATGACTGACTGACTGACTGACTGACTGACTGAATACATAAATAAATAAATATAACAATCTCTATATTATAATAATATACAATATACATCAATATACACATATACTGTAATGTACACATATAGTTTCTCATCAAGCCTGAAAAACTGTCCGAATCTCCTGGATGTCTAGCTCACCAGAGACCTCCTTGCCATCAAACGAGCCTTTCCAAGTCAGCTTCACCTGCAGTAGGCAATATTTGAGCCCTCGATGACTTCACATGCCTTGTGTAGTTAGTGTGTATAGTTCTATGATGTTTTGATGTGATGTACGCAAATACATATCTTACATTACAAATTAGTATGAATTAGTAGTGTATATCAGTATAATATGAATATTTGCTTTCTTTTGTGATATTACGTTAAATGATGTTATATGATATGTAGGTATGTAACGCGTATTTGTACATACATTGTAATATATTCTGCAGGCCTGGAGGGAACATTCATTTACAAAGGCACCCTGTAAAAAAAACGGCCTACATGAATCTGAGAGGATAAATGTTGCAAGCTCCATGTCCTGCCTTGAACTCGTACCCAAGTCGTGACCTTCCCAGCAAACTGGGTGTGCAACAGCAACGAAAGTTCCATCAGGTTCCATGGTCAGAATCATCCATGATAGGTCTGTCGGAATGATCATGTTTGCGATACCATGGGTTTCAAAGGGTCTCCAAATATCTCTGAGTGCAGGGAAATGCATGGCATTCCCAGTATGGTGTGCAAGTGACTTCTAGAGGCTGCCTGCCACGGATGTGGTACGCTTGCGAGTCTCCAGTGACTGTGGCTGTAACACCCCGCACCTGGCAACAGGTCATAGACTCATAAACACCAACATACGAAGGTGCGCAGCAATGGGCAAAGGCTGTCAGCATATGCCATCGGTTTCTACTGACTTGTAATTATGCAATACCCACTCAGCTTGCAAGAATGACCAGAGTTGCTACGTCTTTGTCAGGCCAATTGAGCTGCACACTTTGTTTCCATCCGCATCGATCAAGGAAAAGCTCTCATCCGTCAGGATCTGCAATCCATTTGGATTTATGAATGCAAGTATGACAAATCAAAAGCGCGGAGTGATATTGAAGGATCCTCTTTCTTCTTGAAACTTGAGAGCAGGCGGAGGCGGACGAAAGGTAGTGTAGTGGGAGAGGAGTGGTGTCAAAATGCTGCGCCCCTAAGATGATACACCAAAAACGTTTTTGCGCAGTCTAAGATGAT
>Ga0126342_10010936_pt1 | contig 16222 bp, 13 predicted proteins | sample Cyp1metagenome_FD_92528 | JGI IMG/M metagenome (GOLD analysis project Ga0126342, IMG submission 92528) | Coral microbial communities from Lord Howe Island, Old Settlement Bay, Australia - Cyphastrea 1 metagenome | ecosystem: Host-associated > Invertebrates > Cnidaria > Coral ... | reverse complement strand
TTACTTTGCTTTCTCCAAACATCTGAAAACAAAACCAGGGGAAGCACAATTGGAATTCATTATTGCCATGCCTGGTGCAGGTTTATTATTGCTATTCTGGGGCTTGTAAAGGGGATACTCTTTGTGGACCTGTTTTCTTGTTTTTTTAAATAAGGGTTTTATAAGGAAATCAGCTGTTTGGTAATTGGACCAGATTTCTGGAATCTAAACTTTTGTTAATGAAAAGTGCTTGCTGCTTTGAAAAGGGTTTTGCTTTACTTTGCTCTCTCCAAACATCTGCAAAACTATACCATGCCCTCTGGACAAGGTCAGAACATGAGTTTTTTGGCAATACTAAAATTAAATTAGGCTAATTGACTTTTAGTATTGGAGAAAAAACTGGAGTTGGGAAAAAACGTTTCTACTATTGACAAGGTATCATTATTGGCTAGACAACATTCTGACTCTGTATGAGTAAATGCGCGTATCTGTGTACATGTGTAAATGTCTGCACGCGCGCGGGTGTGTAGTCAGTTCCAATCGTGCAGTTCCAAACATGTTCCAATCCTTTTATTAACATGCAGGGGGTGCCAGGGGATTGAATGAAGCTGGCACCAATGAAGACCTTCACTCTTTCCTGCGATATGAAAACAGGACGCAACTGCTAGCTTAGTTGTGATCACCTGTTCTTCCTCGAGGCTGTTTCAGGTCAAAAAAAGTCAGCTGGTTTTCAGTTTGCTGCAATGGCGTGGGGCTAAGCCAAGAACCCCGGTGTTGGTGTCGGTTTGACGATCGTCTTCTTCATCTGTCAACTTTCCCAAGTTTTGAGACCTCAAGGCGTCGAATACCATATCTTTATAACGCCCCATTACTTTCTCATGCAGTGTGTTCATGGGTGCTTAACCTCAATTGGTTGTACCGTCTCTACGTTTGGACGTGGACGAATGTGATGGCCGGGCATTTTCCCGTGATTAGAGAAGGATGTTGGCAACATCTTGAAGTCGTTTGCACTTCGAGTTCTGAATGCTTAGGTGGACAGTCCAAGCCCAACACGGAAACATAGGAAAACATATGGCGAAGTAGCCCTATGGGCGAAGTACCCACATGGGAGAAGCAGCCATAAGGCGAAGTAATACTCTCGCCGGTCCTGGCCTCAGATTCCCCCCCTCCAACCTCTTCCAGTGCGACCTTGGATACAGGAGTATAGCTGGGTGCACGCTCCACTCCCTCAGGTGGGTCCATGCGTGCAGTGCGCGCACTCCTTTCTGTCTTTCTTTCTTTCTTTCTTTCCTCCTCGCTTTTTCCACCCCTTCCCACCCACCTGGTCCCCTCTCTCCCCCTTCCTTCGCTGTCCTGCTTCAGTCGTCTCGCTGCTGGTTGGTTGTTGGTTGTGGCTGGCTGTCCTTGTTCCCTCCCTCCTTCCCTCCTCCCGCTTGTGTGTGTGTGAAACATCTGAACAGACGTAAAACTTCTTCGAATACTTGTTTTCATTGTGGGGGGGGAAATCTCATGTTTGCAGCTGATTGCCCAACGAAAAGGGCTGCATTCATGACTGATATTAATCTGGGACGCTGGAGTCGCGTACCTTCTATTTCAACCTCATTTTCCTGCAGATTTCCATTTACCGTGAATGGCAACCGGCCAAGCCAAGAACCGGCGAGCCGAAGTCTATTTCATGCACGTTTGCCGCAAACTAGTATTTGACCCTACTTATTCCTTTCTGAACTTGGCGATGCTTGATCCCAACCTGGTTTATATTTCCTTATTTGGGCCTTTGTGGACAAGTTTCGGTTCGTGATCTGGATTTTCGGAACTTCTTCTTAAAGATTGGATACTACTTCATGAATGACTCCAAAGGCTCGTATACTGTTTCTGATTACAAGTTGAAGGGGTTCAGTTCCCAACGGATCACTCAAATGATCCAGTTCTTGTCTAGTGTGATCTCTATGGTTGTTCCAACAATTTGAGGGAACCCTTTTCAGGGTGAATGCAGACGAACGGATCTCCGAATTTACACATTTTAAACTGGTAATTCGTCTAAGTAAAGTGAAGCAGTCGGTCTTTCGGTTCTGCACCACTTTTGCGATCCTGCTGGACCTGCCGTCCCTGAGATCGAAATTTTCAGCTCTGCCCGAGAGTGACTGACGGAACAGTCAAACCCCTTCTTATTTTGCCACGGAGACACGGATGAATCTATCAAGCTTGATTTGCACATGATTCCAGGCTTCAGGCATGTCCTCTTCCTTGACCTCTGGAAGACTTGGACGTCCTAGACTCGGCTCTCGGCGACTCAAAGGCAGCAGGCTGCTCCGCAGCGTGGCCAGAAGCAGGGGATGCTGCTGCAGCTCCGGTCGGATGCTCATCAGGGCCATCGGTTGGCTCATCTTGTGGCTCGTCCTGCATGGACTCAAGTTCGGATTCTTCTAGGCTGCTATGGTGGGAACTGCTATCGGATGCAAGGCCTGCACCACGGGTGCTGCGAGATCGTTTTGATCTCTTCTTTCTTTTCTTTTTGGTCAGGGCTCGTTCCTGGGCTATCAAGGTTTCCAGGCGATTGAGTTGTGTTTTGGATCTGCTAGCAAAGGCTGTTGCTCCTTCACCTCCATGACGACGCAGCAAAAACAAAAACTCATCAATTGCTTCGTGAAGTTCGGTCTCAAGAAGGTACTTGTAATGCTTGTCAAGCGTTTTCAACACCTCCAACCAACCCTCTGTGCTGCGGATGCTTGCAACGGACAAATGTTCTGTTGCCCGCAAAGCTTCACCACTCAGTCTATTCAGAAGGCGTGGGCCCGCCAAGTGCTGTTGCTTGTCTTCAAGACTGGCCACTGACAAGATCACTTTCACGGTATCCAGCAGGTCTACCATCGAATGCTAAATCTCGGAATGGATCCTTGACATCCATGTTGATGCAGCAAAAACCGTAGACCTGCTAGCTTCTCCTGGAACACAGCGATTCCACCTACTGGCAGTGAAGCCGCTTCCGGTTACAGCGAGTGCTGTCACAAGAGAAAACACCTGGGTGTTCACGCAGCGGTCGCTGGAGCTTATTGCTCCGCTACCATGGCGAAGCGGAAACTGGGAAGTCACACGAAACAGGAAATGCGCGAAAGCGCCACACCTTTTCTACCGCATCCACAGCCGATAGATATCTGCTCAAGGGCCCTTGACACATATGGCCACGGCGATCATACATCTCTGACTATGATTTGAGACGCGTGTTAGTGTGTCTGATGTGTATTGCGTCCATCTGTCGAGTTGAGAATCTTTGTGCCAGAACGATTTCTGATGGAAAAGGGTGTTTTCCTTTGCTTTGCATGCACAGAATGTTCCCTGACGATGCTGTTGAGAATTGTGGTAATATTCAACGTTCAAGTAGGTAATGTATCACATATTCCAACGCACATGTCTGCAGAATCACAAAATGCGAACAGTATTGATCATGCAAAATATGAACGAAGATATTCAATCAACTACATGACGATTCTGCCGATGATTTCGTCACCAGGCCCCTTGTCTCAGGCAAACTTCCGTCAAGCGGAAGTTTGTCAGATCGTAAACTCATTGCAGGACGTTTTGATCCTATGATTCAGGGCCGATGGAGACTTCCTTGACCTATCTTGATACGGTAAAAAAATGAAACGAAGAGAGTCTCAATCAACTTCGACCCGTTTCAAGGTAGACGATATAATCCATGGTAAACAACTAGGCTAGTGCAAAAATCCTGGGCTCACAGATGAATCTCTTAGGGGCACATAGGGGCACCATGAAGCCGCAAGAGATTATTTTTGTCGAGGTGCTGACTTCCAAGCGAATGAGCTCGTGATCCGTCGCAGAAGATCATCGGCTCTCGTGTCAGGTTCCTTCTCCTTGGCGAAAAGATGCAGGATACCTTGAATTTGTTTGGGATCCCTGAAATGTGATATGGGTGATATGGGACCCGAAGGGACCAGACTGAAAGCCTATATCACTGAAAAGCATCTTTGGAATTCTTTGGATACCTTGGGCACCCATTTGTCAAGCACCAGATGAAACTCAGGGAGTACCTATAGTACGACTTTGGTACTCGAGCTTATGATACTCGAGCTTATAGTACGACATTTGGATGTGCATGATCCATCTTTGGTACTCGAGCTGGTATGCACTTACAGACAGTGCAAACAAACTTCTGCCACGATCAGGTACTCAAACCATATTAGAGCTGCGTGAATGCAAAATAAGCGGACGACTTGTTTGAGATGCTTTGCTTCCGTTCTCTTGTGGCATACCATGTGAAAGTCCCCAGCATGCCAAAATGAGGGGTCCGGACAGCTGCTGGGTACCCAGCACCAACTGTGAACCTCCAGCTCACATCACTTCAAATCCACCAAAATACATTTAAGCAATTTCCCTCCGTAGTAAGAATAACCCGGCTCTTAAGAACTATACATGTTAGTATTGCTAGCCATAACTCGTGGTCATTGGAATGCCACAAGCAGCTGGGTTGTGGAATCCTAAAATTTATCAGCCCTCCAGTGGTTGGGTTTGTTTGTCATCTCGTGCATATATATATATATACATATAGATAGATATACATACTGGATTGGACTGTGAAAAAAACATATGTACATGTACAGATTGCCTGTTTTGTACAGATTGCCTGTTTTTTATTTCACCTTTGCGTAGATTGATTTTCTTTTCGTCTGGTTTTGCCATCCATCATCATTCGAACAGCAGGGTAGGGCCAACGGCCGTAAGTCGCGAGCTAAAACGGCCCTGGCAAAAAATCATGTGTATATATATATATACGCGCAATATATATATATACACACAATATTTGGGTGCACTATAGCAAAGCTACATTTGGCTACGTCATTTCACAACTCTGAGGAGGCCCAGCAGGGCTACCTCCATGTCTACATCTAAATTGGGCAGTTGAAAAGAATCATTACGATATTTTCTGTGAACAAAACATTTTGGTGAACACATTCTGATTTTTCAGTGATTTTTATATTTCATGAGGTGTAAGTTTGATGTAATTTTGCATCAAACTTAGACTTGAGTTTACATCAAACTTACACTAAATTCACACATCAAGAGTCTAAGTTTGATGTAACCTTACATGCCCAAGTGTAAACTTGCACTTTTGCGTGTAACTTTGATGTAAGTTTACACTGTATACACAATAATATTTATATATATACATATACATATATATATATACAATATACAAATATATACACAATATATTGTATATTTTTTTACATACACAATAATATATATATATATATATATATATGCAACACACACACATATATATACAACATATATATATATATACAACATATATATATACAACATATATATATATACAACATATATATATATTTTTTATTAAATATATATCTGTAGAGATATACATACATGAAATTCACATGGTTTTGATGACTTGCAACCAAATTTGGTCTTCTATATCAAACACATTCTGCTGCTCACATTCCATGCAAACCATCTACTATCAAGACTATGTAGTCAAGGTTTACGTAAGGCCGTAATTTCAATTTTTCAGTAAAAAAATACGGATGATATGGCACACCTATTGTATCGCCGCTTTGGACACCAATCCCGACCCTTGACAGTATTTGTCAAATTTGTGACCTTTGAGCATGCCTTTCTCCAAACAAAAAACTCAGAAGTTCTAGTTCAAAACTCCCCCATGTGCTTTGCCCATAAACTTGCACCGTTTCTGGTCATTTGACCGTTTTCTGACTTCATCCCAGGCACCTGGGGGTTACCTGGCAAGCTCTTGGAACGTCTGGTAGCTGTGGCAGCTGCGCACCAGCGCTCTGAAGGCACGATTTCGAGGAAGGTCTTGCGACACCTGAAAAAGGTCGGCTGAAAGGATCTGAAAGGATCTCAGCCGACCATTTTCTCTGATTCCTGGAGCTGGGTGGCTGCCCCTTACTTTCCATATAGAATTAATCCAAGTTTAGGGTTATCCTCCCCCCAAAAAAGTCCGCTATCAAAATGATATCTTAATTCCCAGTTGAACCAGGCGTTTCACCATCCTGTATATCCTTATTCGCTGATACCACCATTGTTTTCCCCAAACTGTGTGTCCACACTGAGGGGTTCTTACGGTAGGAGTTAAGGCCGCTGCTTGATCGAGGTGCTCACTCTGGGGCGCGGCATTTTCCCGCAAATTTCCGCATGAAATGGCTCTTGTGACATGTGCAAGTGCGTTTCGACTGTGCAGGATTGCACAAAGTCTTCGGCGTGGTCCTGGGGCGCGGCATTTTTCCCATACATTTCCGCATAAAAAGGCTCTTGTGACATGTCCAAATGCATTTCGACTGCGCAGGATTGCACAAAGTCTTCAGCGTGGTCCTGGGGCGCGGCATTTTTCTTGTAAATTGCAGCATAAAATGGCTCTTGTGATCATGTCCATGTGCATTTCCATTGTGCAGGCTCGCGCAAAACGGGTGTCGCGGTCCTGGGGCGCGGCATTTTCTTGTACATTTCCGCATAAAATGGCTCGTGGCATGTTCAAATGCATTTAAAATAGCTCTTGTGACATGTCCCAGGGTACTTCGATTGCGCAGGATTGCACAAAGTCTGCGGCGCGGTCCTGGGGCGCGGCATTTTTCTTGTACATTGTACATTTCCGCATAAAATGGCTCTCGTGACATGTCCATGTGCATTTCGACCGCGCAGGCTTGCACAAACTGTGGGTTGCGGTCGTGGGATCGGTCCTCCTCCTCCTCCTCCTCCTCCTCCTCCACATCATCATCCTCAACATCATTATGTTCAACATCATCATCCTCAACATCATTGTCCGCAACGTTATCATCCTCCTCCTCATCATCATCCTCAATATTATCATACATTATCCTCACACACACGCACACACTGTTTGGGGTCTCTTGCCAGTATAATGTCATCCTTTTTGAATATCACCCAACCATTTAGGGAAACATCTCCAACGGCTTCTCCTAACAGTCACGATAGATGTGCTTGATGGCCATTCGGAAGTGGACCAAACCCACCTTCCGCCCACCGATTCTGAGTGCGACTGTTTGATCCCCCCAAAAAGCTTAAGATACGCTGCAAACCAATTATTGAGAAACAGGTATGGTAATCTGTCCACACAAAATTCACCCTGCTTGACCCACTCAACCAGGGTCTAGCTAGTATAGCGGGTTGAACTACCGGATAGCGGGTTGAACTACCAAGGTACTCCAAGCTAGACATGGGAGGAGCGTGCGCAAAGATCTGGCTTTGAGCCACAAAAATGCTGCGAGCAAAACAATGCCTGTTTCGTTTTCAAAACACCCGTCTCAATGATTTATTTGCCATGATTGATGAACACGGCTACGGCGTACAGTATTGGGGACCCGCATTTATTTAGTTGCGACCCAGTATCGAATAGTTTTCTTTGAGGATCACCCTATAGTCGAACTAAGAATACACACGCAAACCGTGAAAATCTCATCAAACATTTTGAACACAAATCCAGTCCTCATCAACATGTCCCACTTAAAACCTTCTTATCCAAAATGTTGACAACACGCAGGAACCCCCAAAAGTGATTCATGATGCTCCATGACCATACCATCTGTACCACCTACAGGATGGCCCTTGGCCAAGTCATTGGGTACCCCAAATGTCGGATGGTTCGTACTGAAAATAACCATGATGGTTCAAAATGTGTAGCCCACTGGGTGTCAATGTTCGACCCATGATATGTTGGTTGGATAGGATTATCACCTTGTTGGATTTAATTTAATAATCACAACCATGATCAGAATGATGATGGCACATTGCACGCCAAGGAACCCCATTTCCAAAATTCGCTGCCCCACTTTCCTCATGCCAGGGACCGGAGCATGGCCTGATCGTTGCGCATATTGGAGGGCGAAGGCTACGATATCTTACCAAATTTCGGGCCATAAACCATAAACAAGGCCAAGTTAAATGTCTTAGCCTTCTCAATTTACTTGCAAACATTCAGTCTTTGTTCAAACTTTTGGGCATTTGCATGCGCTATCATGCGTTTGTCATGCTGTTTGGCCACCAATCAAATAAATGTATTGCCTCAAGTGCAAGGACTACACATTGAGCCAACCATTTTCCTGTTTCAGCAATTAGCGCCTTCTGCTCGCCCGGGTCCGTTCTTGTGTCTTGAGCCATGCTACGTTCTGTGGCAAGCTCTGTGATCGTTTGACAAAGCCGTGGCCTTTCTGGGAGGCAAACAGTTTACAACAACAGGATATCAACAGGATATATTCTGAAAATTACAAGAATACAGTCTTGAATAATCTTGAACACTATTGGCACTGCACCTTTCCTAGTTGTTAATAATCTGCCGCCGGCATCGAACAAACACATACTTGCACCACGTTCTTCTGATCGGCCCATGAATCAGCCCTTATACAGCCTGCGATGGTAAGTTAGAGCGTTTGCAAATGTGACAACATCCGACTTGGAATTCTTCCTCGGATTCTTCTGTATCACTTGGATCAGCGGGTAGCAACTCCAAAACATAGCTGGGAAACATAATGACATACCAGAACTTGAATTTGCTTAAGGCCCCCCATGTCATATCATGTATATATATATATACACATATTCATACTTGCAATTGTATTTATGGTATTTTTGTATTTATGTTTATATGTATATATGTATATATGTATATAAATGCGCAAATGTATATGTATATATATATGCATATGTGCATATCAGAGTATCTATATATATACGTATATATATATATATGTGTAAATATGTCTATATGTATATATATATGTCTATGCATATATATATATAGATATACATAGTTCACCAACCTAAAAGTAGCTGAAATAAAACCATTTGGGATGATTTCCCTTACCAGCCATCATTCCAGTGACGTCATACATACATGCATCCATATATACATATAAGATCATATATACGCTTTTCTAGTAGAAACCCTGAAATGGAAACTAAACAATGGTCTTAGAAAATCCCAACAATCTTTGACCATGCTACTGACCGTTCGATTTGAATTCCATGCTGCACCACTGCACCAGTTGACCACAATTTTCTGATGCGAGACCCATGCCCAAAAATTGATTCCCAACAGTTCCCCAACGTCACAATTGGGTTATGTTGGGTGTGTGTTGGTATTGACTCTCATATTGACTCACCGTCGCACCCCACGGACACCAACGTCGACACCCAACGTCTTTCTCCGGGTGAGAACCAGAACCAATCCAACCATGCTCCTATCGCTCGGTCAGATGGCGCCTTGGTACCCGCGACAACGTTGTGAGCTTGCGACTGCAAAAATCATCACTGGTTGGTGGTGCAATAACGATCTTGAAAAATATGAGTTCGTCAATGGGAAGGATGACATCCCATATATTCATCATATATGAAATGGAAAATAAAAGCCATGCTCCAAACCACCAACCAGAAAATCTATTGGAGACCCCAATTTGACCCAGTCTTTGAGAAACCGTGCTGATGAAAGTTGGCAAATGCTTCGACCGCACACCTGGCGGTCAACTAGGATGAAAATGATGAAATCTCCCGGTGAGTCCCCATTCCGGACAAGACCAAGGACAACTTTTCATGTTGTCCAGCTACCTTTGCCACCCCCTTGTTTCGTGGCTGATCCAACAGCCTCCTTTTAAGTGTTAATTGAGCTCCGGTGCTTTCTGACTATCTGAGACATCAATTCCTGCACCACAATCTTTACATTGTGACATTACACCTACGCAGTCTCACATCAGTCTTCATGACCTCAACGAAACATTCACATCCTTCACCATCTTTAACAGTAAAATCACATTGCTCTTCGCTCAAATCCTCTCAGCAAACAATTATCTGACCTCTCCTCTTGCAGCTTTTACAAGTAATTAGCCCGTTTGGGTCCCCAAGCCACGTTTTCACGCACTGTCAAGATCAGAGATGAACATGATGAACAAGAATGTTCAAGGTCTGAAGAAAGATGGCAGCGTTTGAGAGTCTCGCGCCAGCAACTGAACCAACAAATTTCACCACCAACCATGGCCGGAACCACTTTGTGTAGCCCAGCGAGAGCAGTAGGTCCTTGGCATTCAGGACATTCAGGACACCGGTCGCAGTGATAATCAACTCTTCCCAGACTCTTCCCAAAGGCCATGGGGGGTAAAAAAAAGGGTGAACATATTAATGAGTTTTGAAACGAAATCAACGATTTGAAACCATATTAGACCCATTTCAATCCATTTGAATCCATTTTCATCATTTCAGATCCGTTAACATCTTACAGTCCGCAGGCCACGTGCATGAACGCACCTGCATGATCCTGTGAATGGATTGCGTGACTTGGACGGGCAGTTTCAGAGGGTAACGGCTCACTTACAACACCGGAGCGACTCACTTGCGGGCCCGGCCAGAATCACTTGCATGCACTCTTCATGGGGTGGGGTGACAAAGACGTTCATGCTCCCTTGCGCACACAGTGGCACTGCACACTCATCATGGGGTGGGGTGGAGTGGGGTAGGGTGGGGTTGACAATAACGTTCATGTTCACTTCCACACACACACACAGTGGCATCACACACCACATTGTCACACACAGACACATACACACACACAGAGACACAACACACACTGTTGACACAAGGTTCTCACACAGAACATTCGCACAGACGCAAACAAGTTTGTCAGGTGCTACTAAGATCTACTAAGAAGATGTCCAGCAAAGCAAAGCTGGAGCGTGGCAGAAAGTGCATGACGGTAAGACAAATCGCAAGTATAGCAGATCCGCAAAGCATCAACTGTATGTGTAATGAACTATATATAAGCCGGCGTCATCAGCGAAGGAAACAAATGCGTCACAAGCGAGCAAAACGCCGGCTTGTAGCAAGCGAGACCCAGACCGTTTCCCTTGGTTTTGGTTCACCATAAACCAAAGCAACATCTGCATTTGAGAAATGGGATGTCGATGGATGTACCATCCGCTAACGTGGCAAGCTGGGAAATCCCCATTTTACTAGCCACAGAGGTTTCGTTTGCTGGGAAAATCTTCGCGCTGGGTGCTTACTGAAGGGTATGTTCTATGTTATCTATGTTCCTGGTGTATGTATAGCCGATCATTGATGAATTCGAATTCCCACCCACCAAGACCACGGGTGTACAGTCGGTGTACCTGATACAGAACTGGGTTTCCGGCTGCATGTAATGCAAGGATCAAACCACCCACCTCAAACAGTTCACAAAAACATTAGAAAACAGCAGACAAGCTTCTAAAATGGCGGGCTAATGTTGTCATCAATGAGCAGGTGGCAAAAAGGGATACAACAGCAGCTGCTCTACGATACTCTGATTTACGCATGCAGTGACAATGCAGTGCTGGAAAATCACAGTTGCAATGACAAAACAAAGGCTCACTTGAGAGGTTTGTATATGAACGAACTCGGTGAGCTTGGAACCAAAAAAGGGCCATTGACACACAAGTAACATCAAGTAACATCAAGTAACATCAAGTAACACACACACACATACACAAACCAAAACAAATGACTCGAGATCTTTACACACCAAAACAAATAACTCGAGATATCTCGAGATCCACAACAACTACCTTGATCAATTTGGCCATGAGCTGTGGATTGTGGATCATGGCTGCGATGGCTGAGGAGCCAACGCCGTAAATTGCGAACACACGGGTGCTGCGTTCGCTGCCGGGGTGACCGGGGTGAGTGGATTACGTGGATTTCAGAGTTCAGTTGTAGCTTTGCTGATTTCACTTGTCCATACTTCATACTTTTTCCACTCAACGGACTTGGTTTGATGTCAAAAAACGCTGAACAATGCTAGGTGGTGCAAGATGCATGAAACTTATATATGAAACTTTATAAAACAACAGAAAAAAACTGATTCTTGGATTCTTCCAAAACTGTATGGCCCAGTACGGCCACGCAGGCTACGTACTTCGTGCTTCCACCTTACCAAGATAGTTGCTTAATCCTTGGAGAAGAATGGGACGAGCTTCAGAACAGTTTGTGAATCTAGGAACCCAATGCCCAGCTCTCGTCCCCTGAAAAACTCCTAGAGTGTCTGGAATGCAGTGGATCAACTTCCATGCTTCTACTTTGTCAAAACAATTAACACTTGCAAACAGCAGACAAGATAGGAAAACTCTTAGTAGCTCGTTGGCTCCCCATTTAAAAGGGAATATGGATACCGAAAGTTCTTATCAGCTCCTTAGCTCCCTCCTGGCCGCTGGATAGAAGCAATCGCTTTGAAGCAGTGCAAAGCTGATATGTGTCATTTGTACTCTATCCTCTAATGTTGGCTATACACGTTGCCAGCATGCAATTATTGGACACACGATTCACATTGTTCTTGCACACGCATACACATCAGGGCAGGACATGGCACATCAAGTAGGGAAGTGTACTCAGTGTGCCTCAAGCCGCTCTCATTGCTCTTGGACTCGCTCATGGAGACCGGCAAATATTTCATGAGACCTCTGAGTTGCGAGCACGTCAGGGTCTGGCCAGAATCCGACCGGTGGGTTGTCGTCGCTAGCTACGAACAATGTATGACTACTCGGCTGAGAATCTGCCTGGTTAGCAGAGAAACGCATAGGTATGTTATGTACAGGTTGGCAAGAGGTGTGTCTTTTTACTTTTTCATTTTGTGTGATGCTGTGTCCAGAGGGTTGGTGAACATTAAGACGTAGTGACCATACCCCATTGACTTCAAGTCTCCAAAAAGTGACCAAAACATACCAAAACAATGTAAAAGTCAATGTAAACTACTATATAAAAGGAAGCTGTTTGTGTTTGAGGGGGTCCATATGCATTTTTCATGATCTAGAATCTAGATATATCTAGATATTAATGACACATATTCATGGTAGTACAATATGTTACATCACAACTGTCCAGCTGAAACCACTGCGCCTAGTGCGCCCAACAGCACAAAAATGAATCGGAGCGGGCACATCTTCCAGCCTCGGGGCAGAAGGGAACCACATAGCTACGACGATTGAATGGGGAAAATGATGATCTTTGCCCTGGGATTATTTCTTTTTTGGTATGATTTTCAGACAAACCCAGGTCTGAATGCGGGATGGTAGGGTGTGGAAGGTTCAAATATGTTCAAATCCTATGGTTTGGATGGAAATCAAACTCAATTGGAAGATCAAACGCATGTCAGAAAACATCGCAGGCATTACCGCTTGACCTTCTCAGGAAATCTGCTTTGATTTCTTCGTTCCATCCCACGAATCAAACAACTGGTCAGTACCAATGATTAGTAGCAGTTAGTAGTTCCCCGCGGGGTCAACCCTTCCTTCGCCCAGCCTTGGGGTAAGTAAGAAGTGAAGAATGTTGGGGACCAAACACATCCAAGAACTAGTGATAATCCTGGTGGTGACTAGCAATGCAGGATGAGTTGGCTAATCGAAGTCTATCCAAGCCGTGTAATCCTCTGCGCAAGGGTCGCGTTGGGTCGACCATGTTCCACTTACCACTGGATTCACCCAGGGCTTGTCGTTGATCTGATCTGTTGCTATCCATTTTGAGGGGTCAAGAAGTCTAATCCATGGCCACTTCTGTTCATGATCGCCATACATCGGTGTCTTGGACGTTACTCAGATGAAAAGGAACCCCAAGGTGATGTTCAGGCTGCCGCCATACATCAACGCCATAGATCTTGTCAATTTGTCTGCAAAAGTTCTTCAGCAAATACACCAATCTCTGAGACTAGTCATGCAAATGGGCCATCCTCTTAGATTCTTCCAGGTGGAGCCGCTCAGTCTTTTCCTCACAGCTTTGCACCGCTTCCGAAGACCACTGTGAACCACTGTGACTTCGGTATCTGGCTGCGAGAACCTGATGTAAAATGTATGTCATTGTATATCTGTATATCTATTAACATGATCTCTGCGGCCCGGACTATGTCCTAATGTCAAACTGACCAAACATGATCAAACAATACATACAAAGTGTGATGAATTTGGAGAAATTAAGTCACTAAATTATCATATTTCACAAACCTGAATAAAGGATACTAAAGCGAGTTTTGGGTCTTATGAACCATGGCAGGCTAAATGCTTTCCTTTCTCAGCCTTGATCGGTTGGGAAAAATGTGCAATCATCACGGTTCAACGGACATTTTACAGGAAAGGGTGGATGTACCAGCCAAACATGGCAGTTTCCTTGAAATTTTTGCTTGAACCATCTTGAACCAGTTTTGGGACCAAAGTGCTTTGTAAATCGCTTTTTTCAACACCTTAGATTTGAGGTCAGGGGCAAGGGAGGACCTGATTCGGTTGGAGGTGGACGTCTGGTGGACGTCTGGAGGACGTCTGGCCGCTGAGTCATGGTCATCATTGAAATGTCGAAACCTGGCATCTGTACTGTAGTGATATGATACGTCAGGCGATGCTGGAGATGGGCCCACTGGGCACCACAAGGTGGGTACCTCTTTAAGCCATTTTAAGCCCACCTAGGCCCACAAAACGCACAAGAAGCAGACTGTTCTTATCATTCATCCATTTTCTATGGTTGATAGTTTTAAGACACATACCCATCTCCCAGGTTGCATTCAAAGCCTGCGCCATCTGCTATATATAGCTACACTTACTATTCAAATTGCCAGAAGCATCGACGTTCACCAAATGCCAGCCTACCTGCACCACCTGATTCAATTTCAGAATTCTCCAATCTGATTCAACATACCATTCTTGGGATGATTCCTGCTGCTCTCCATGGTGAGGTCGCTGTAATTTGCTCAGAATCTGAGCCGCAGTGCATTGGATTTAATTAAGCCTATCATGTTATGGACCGCCCAAGGCCATGTCCCAATCTTAAGGCAACTTTAAGGAAGTCCGTTCCCTTCTGGATACTGTCTGGATATGGCTAGTAGTTACTAGTAGCATTGCCGGAAGATCCATCGCTTCCAGAAGACGTTCATCCTGAAGCTTGATCTATTCCTGGAATCTGGGCAAATTATCAGAAGCCTCAAACCTTAATAAATCTCATTTGATACCATTTTGGGATGCTTTCTGTTTTCCTCTTGCCAGCTTGCAAACCATTATCTATGGTGAGGTCGTTGTGAAATCCTTCTAAGGCCATTGTAATTTGCTCAGAAAGTATGCCGGAGTGCATTGGATTTAATTAGGTTTGCTACTGTATACTGTCCTGGACCGCCCAAGGCGTTGTCGCAACTTTAAGGCCGTCCGTTCCATTCTGTTCTCTTATCCCAACCGTTGCATCTCCATACTCCGGCGTGCGCTATCCACTAAGAGCTTCACTTCACTTTTAAACGTGGCACTGACTTGAGGCAAGTGCTGAAGGGAAGTGAAAAGGTCACCAGGGGAGAATCCGCGCAGAATCCGCTGATTATCCCTGGCCTGCCGGACCTCATCGGGGGTCGGCGGCTGCACCTGCCTTAAGAATTTCACCCGCCGCTCTAAAACTGCCAGAACTAGGCGGAGATCATCCCTAAGCCTGTGCGTGACCAAGAGCCTCTCAAGCTGCCATTGGAACATGAGCAAAGCAAGCAACTCCCGCATGCTCTCCAAAAGTTCCTGCTCCTGACACTTCCAACGAAAGTCAAGGGTGGGTATGGCCGGTTGACAACGGTTTCACAGAATGGAGTGAATGAAGTACATGGCTGCTTGTGAAGCCAACAGGGCTGAATCAACCAAGGGTGCCCCTGGGCATGAAATATCACCATGAAAATCCAAATTAATACATGGTCATCTACACCAAATATCGCAAAATGCCAATCCTTGCAAGCTCGCTTTAACTCCAGCAAATGGATGCAAATGGAAGTTCTTGTTAGACCGACCCCTTGACTTAGCAAACAGGATGCTGGGTTCATCCTACACTGCGCCGGGCAAATCCCCACGTTGCTCCTGTCTAACGAGCTTGCGCCTGGGATTGAGATGTTCCCGGTGGCAGAACTCGCACCTGCACAGATTGAAACGTGGAGAAAGAATGTCTTGCCAAAAACGAACCTGAACAGGGATGTGAATGGGAACACCAACTACAATTGGCACCAGCTTAACCAAAGTGGACCATCCCTGCCCATCCCTGACCTGGGACCTTTCATGCACGTTCCATGAACTGCGCGGATGCAAGGGGCACGGCATAGAAACGGATGCCCGAGGCTGCCGCTAGTGGAAATGTCCTCAGGCCAGTCCTGTGAGTCTTCACTGTGGGCAAAATGTTGGAACAGCCAGGAAATTATACGTCTGTCTGTCTGTCTGTC
>Ga0126342_10010935_pt1 | contig 16223 bp, 13 predicted proteins | sample Cyp1metagenome_FD_92528 | JGI IMG/M metagenome (GOLD analysis project Ga0126342, IMG submission 92528) | Coral microbial communities from Lord Howe Island, Old Settlement Bay, Australia - Cyphastrea 1 metagenome | ecosystem: Host-associated > Invertebrates > Cnidaria > Coral ... | reverse complement strand
TTTTGATTCGTACCATTGGGTAATCAAATATCACTTCCTGATTTGTATGTTATACTGATATGTATTGAGAAAATCATTTTCATTGCCATGTTTGCTTGCCGGACAGTAATATATATATATATAATTAATATGTTTATTTTGATAGAATCAAAAAACTCGGAAGTTGCACTCCTGCCCCAGGTGCTACAGAGATTTCCTTGAGCCTTGCCGACTGCTCGGGGGTGCACAAAATCTGGAAAGTGGAACGAACCAGCCTGGTCTAGGAATCTGGGATGGCATTTTGGTGGATGATTTAGAGCAACAGCCAAGTTTGGGACGCGCCACGGATAATCCAGATTCGTCAACCAGTGGGTTTACCTAGTTCACCTGCAAGACTTGCCGCAACAATGCAAAATATATTACTAAAGCAATAGGATCCACCATCCCCATAACATTTTAATGGGTGGTATTAGCATGTATTTGCCATCAATCCATATGAGTGGTTTATGACGAACTGCCAGAAACAACTCCCACTGTTGGAGGGTCAAGTAGGAGAGTTCCTGGAGCCAACCTTCAACTCCAAGCCGCTCCAGGGCATGGACAATGTGGCTGTACTTATTATATCCAGAGTTTGCTTGAAAAATAATAAAAAAAAAAGAGAGTCTGGGCTAAGAATCCTGGTATTTGAATGAGGAAATTGCAAGACTTGGGCCATATTATATCTATCTATCTAATTTCTATCTTATCTAATCCAATCCAGTCCAATCCAAGCTAACATAATCTAATCTAATCTAATCTAATCTATACAATCTAATCTTTGTAATCTAATCTATAAAATCTAATCTATAAAATCTAATCTTTCTACCGATCAATCTATCAATCTCTCAATCAATCTATATATCTTATCTTATCTTACCTTTTCTTACCCTACCTGATCTTATCCTATCTAACTATCTATATATCGATCGACCTATCTTTCTATTTATCTCTCTATCTCTCTATCTATCTATCTATCTATCTATCTATATGTCTGTCTATCTTTCTATCTGTCTATCTATCTATCTACCTATCTATCTACCTATCTATCTATCTATCTATCTCTAGTCATTCCCTGGATGACGTACAAATTGACATAACTTCATACTTGCAAATGTTTGTTGGTTTAGTTGTAAATTTATATACTGACTGTATTCCTTAGGTTCAACTGCACTAGTGGACAATGTTACCCAGGTCCATGCGAGTACGACCACGCTCTGCCACCAAGAAGAAGTAGGTTGGCACGGATGAAATCATGTACGTAGACCTTCAATTACCCCTCGCAAATTGGTATTCACCTGATTTTGCCAGTATTTCAGTCATTTTAGACACGTGTAGGTCTACAATTTTGTTCAAGCAACGTTTTCTATAATGCATACTGTCCAGGGTCAGGGTCGTGAAACATATACCATACATTCCCATACCTGTTGTATGTTGGATTCCTGGAGAGCAGTTCCGGAACAGGCAAGATTTTGGGGATCGGCCCATTTCGACTGTCATAGCCAGTTTGAATTTATGAACAGGTGCATTGATGTAAGGAACTATCTGGCAAAGGTGGTGAATTCACCAAGACTTGAAGTATACGGAATTGCAAATGTTGAAATGATCATGCGAACAGGTGGATGGAATTTCAATGGGATTCGTTCCAGATTGTCTTCTGGGATGTTCTGGGCAAATTGCACAAGTTCATGGTTGATTCCCGAAATCGTTGCTTCGCAGGGAAAATGATGACGATGTTGCCCATCCCATGGCTGACGGCTGGAACACAGGAGCGCGAAGCAGAGAAGATTGCGTCAAATTGGAAAAAGAGACCGCTGGATGCAGTTTGTGCTGGATGCATTACTGGGAGTATTCCCATCTAAAATGCGAACATGTCTGAATTCGCAGTGCTTGCAATTTGAGCCCAAATAAGATACACACAGTGTATATAAACAATGTTAATGTTATAAAATGTTTTAATATGTGTACACATGTATATACAAACTGGATTTAAACGTCTCGATGACTTCACTGTGTGTGTGGATCAACTTGTCAGTCTTCTCAAGCGAACCTCCAGGGAGATGGTAGGTCATCATTTGAGTTCACCTGAACAACTTTCAACTGGTTTACATCTACGTTTGTTGATCAAGGACATATGTAGACGTTCCCTTTATTTGTTATATGTATGTGTATCATTGTGTATATAAACATTTACATATGTATTTAATTATATATATATGTAATTACATATATCTATATATATATATATTTATTCCATTCTATCCCGACATGTTTTTGGTTGTTCACAGCCCGATCCTTAATCCCTTCCATCTAAACCAAGGTTTGTTGGACCCTTCCTGGGAGCAGCGTTTGCTACCTTGGCGCATCACGGCTTTATCCCACTGCCTGTGAAAGAAGGCGAACCCAGGCACGGGGTGAACGAATGGATCGTTGAGTACTTGAATCCTTTGCCATGAATGGGGGGATGTCATCATGTGTTAGTAAAACAATGTCATAAACCACCCAGATTTTCATGGTTTATAAAATTTATACCCCATGTATGGTGAATGAATTTGGGGATGGTGGATCCTATTGCTTTACCAACATCAATTATGATTATTCATAATGGCTGGTGTCCATCAAATCTTTATATCCATCTAGTGCATGTAGTAGTGGTTTATAAGTACATCTTTTTATGAGTATTCATAGTGGTTGATATTCATTCAAGGGATCACGAAAGCTTGGAGGATCACGGGTGGCGGTTTATATTATGCATAGCTTGTAGTTTTTTCTTTGTATGACTGTATGAAATGACCCATTCACATCCATTTACTAGAACTGTTCACGCTTGTCTATGCTACATGACATCATTGTACTGGGGATTGTATGTTTTGAATCCCAGAGATGATGCCATTTAAATGATGTGCTTTGACAGGGGCTGCATTCACAAACCAGGAATAGTGTGATGTATAAAAGCATGCGGTGCCCGCTGCTCCAAGTGAAGATATTTCGCTCCCAAACTACCTTTCGCATCCTTTGCTTTGATAACAGTATGTAGATATATACAGTATTTCTGTATATGCATATTTGTGTCTATGTCTATGTGTTGCATCATTTGTTGTGTTCATAGATATCGACTTGGATATCAGGTATATACTCTCAGATGTGCTATGTAACAGTCGAGTCTATTTGGCCGGGACCGAGCCGTCGAGCCGCTACAGGACTCCATCCGGAGAGTCGGCTTCTCAGGGGCGCCTTGAGACCCAAAAAGAGGTACCCTCTAGTTGAACAGTTCGCTATGGAAGATTGATGAAGACTGCCCATTTTGGGATGCTTAAAACATGTTGAGCATGCGATGTTCTGTGGTTACCTTAAATAGTTCGAACGGATTGCAACCTGAAACTTAGGGTTTAAGTGAAAATAGTGAGTAAGAAAGATGGTTACCAATTGTATACAATCACATCCAAATGAACATGTCACATTTTTTTTGTGAAAAAACGAGGTTAGAATATTGTCTACACAAATGTGACATGTTCATTTGGATGGGTACATTTTTCGGGTCCTGCTAAAAGTTCAAACATCGCTGTCGGTGTTACGCTTCGCCCAGAGACGAGATTTTTTGAGGATGGGATGGCCCAGGAAAACCAACATGGCAATAGAAAGGTCAGCACTTTTTCTGGTCGGTGCTAGGATGATAATCCCATTTCAGAATATGAATGTGGATAGTACCCAGGGTATCCCAGGGTCAGGAAGTCCTATTGCCATACCATGCCATACCTGTCTCTGTTCTGGCCATGGATAGTAAGCTCCATAGCATGTGTTTGTTGATTGTTTACATGCCACGCTTGCAGTATATGCTGTATATGCCCAGCGACGTGTGTGTAATACCCCCATCTATTATACACATACACACATAGACACACATAGACACACATAGACACACATAGACACACATAGACACACATAGACACACATAGACACACATAGACACACATAGACACACATAGACACGCATAGACACACATAGACACACATAGACACACATAGACACACATAGACACACATAGACACACATAGACACACGTAGACAGACATACGTACGTACGTACATACATACATACATGCATACGTACGTACATATGTACATATGTACATACATACATATACATAACATATCGAGTTTATAATACATACACATACATTTACATTTACATATACATACAATAATAGATGATAGATAATATATAATATGTTTAATTTACAGTTTAATTACAATATATTTACATCATATAGTACCTATATATACACATACCTCTGGGGATGCACTTTAAACTGCCCCAACAGGGTAGAGAAGGACGTCAAGGAAGAGGTCAGGGTGAAAGAGCTGCGTCGTGGTCGTTTTTAGGGCTGAAAATACCTATGGTGGGATGACCATACGCCATGGAAAAAATGGTGGGATTACCCTGGCACATATTGGTCTGTCCGAAAGTGGAGATTGCCGCAAATTATAGTAAATTTGAGCTATGATAAACTTGATAAGCTATGATAAACAATGGTAGACTGTGAAATATGGGCACACCGTATTTCGAGACAGACCCATTCGAGACAGACCCATATTGGTTGTGCTACATGGCATTACATGGCTAAAGCAATTGCATTTCAACTTGTTTTCAGCCAGCGACAGGATGCAGGATACTGTAATTCACTTAAGGTCTTGGACTACACACATATGCAGAAGTTGAGTGACAGAGTATGATCAAACAAAAGAGTGGATTTCCTGAGCTTGCGAAGAAATCATTACAAAAGAAGTGCGGCGATGGGTGTATCCACGCAAATCGATGAAATGCATCATTTGTGCCATTTGGGTAAGCCACAGTTTTGGGAACACCTCGAAAAATCCAGCACCAATGCTGCAGGGCACCACAATTGGCCCGCGTGTGATGGATTTGTAAGGCAGGGAATCGGGGAGGACATGGACACGGGACGGCGGGTTAGCTGCTAAACCAGGCAACTGAGGGGGATTTACTCTCTGGTTATTTTGACAGTTTGCTATGCAAAATGACCTGTTTATAGATGAATCACATATTCAGAACGATTATTTCACGTAGCTATATATGTTGTATCTACTTATATTCTACTTATATTCATTACGTTGCCAGAGGGTAATGACTGTTTTAATGACGACATGTTTCATATCTCCACAATGAAATTGTCTGAAAATGGTGGAAACTCATAAAGTAGCTGTGGAAAATAGTGATTGACCATGAAAAAGTGGGGTGCAAAATACCGGATGTTGGGTCAAACCCATGTCATGTGGTACTATCAGGTCACCCAGTTAATCCCTGGTTGGGTGAACAGTGAACATATAATATGCTTACTCTCCGATTTAGTGACATGAGGCTATGTCTCCGAAATTATTGATATTATTGTGAATCCGTGGAAGGTGGTGCAAACAATTGCAAACATCACAGAGCGGAGACAAACTCCATGATAGAAACACAGATACATGCACAAAATAATCCAAATTATACCATTTTGCAACTGCTTGTTGCATGAGCTTCTACTATTTGGTTTGGCAGGGATGAAGTGTTTGGTGGATCTACAGATAGGCTAGAATTATTGGTCAGAAGGTACATATACTGCAGCTGATTCATGACGGTTCAACCGCCAGTGATCAATCCCAGATTAAGCAGTGTTTTTGTTTTTTAAAGCCTGGGTTGGCAACACAATGCCCGAATAAAACTCATGGTATTCATCGTCCTCTTTGGCTACATGATTCGTAGAGAGGACTCCATTCAGCTTGAGATCATTCTTGTGTTCCGTTTGTCCTTGAGGTCAAAAGAAACAGTTGGATCTGTTGGTAAGCAAACAAAATATGGGGATGGGTCAAAACCGATTGTCGTTTTACCATATTTGGGGGAGTTAACATCCATTAACCAACTATTTTATCCCTTTATCCCATTTTAAGGTACCTGTCAGGTGCCAGGGCTTTGGCTCATACCCATATAGCAACGGCCGGTGGATTCATGCTGAAGTATGATCATCCACCAGGATAACATTAAGGAGTGGTTTCAGATGCTCAGAAACAGCGTCATTTCTTGCTTCATGTAGTATAGTTTTATCATGTTTTATCTTTACTCCACTACGCAAATATATAATATGGTCAATCATATGGTTAAAGCCAAGCACGTTGCCCTTCATTTGTTTGCAACAAATGGAATCAATGAAAAGAACACACGTTGCTTATGCAATTTCCCACCTGCCTGAATTATTCAATTGCGACGAATTGGAAGCCCCAAAGGTAGGGACCCGGTTCTACGTTTTTTTGCATAACCCGCATCACGTAGATATATCTACCATAAATCCTAGTCAACTTACTTACAAAGCAACTTAGCTAACTTTTGGTCAGCAGCTTGTACCATGTTCTTTCTTGCCACCTGCTGCATGGTTGCCACTGGCAGGTGTGCGGTTCTTGTATGACTTCCACAGGCTAAGCCTTGAAGAAGTTAGTCCATTGGTTGCAGGAAAGATGCACTCATTGAACCTGGCAAATGATATAGTAATGGCAACAACATCATATTGTCATGTTGGTCAGGTTGGTGAGGAAAGCAACAGCCAGATAGGAATGCTGTCGTCATTGGGAGGAGGGACTAGATCCAGCTCAATATCATATGTATACTATGTATGTATAAATATATATATATATATATATAATTTACATATATTTTCGAGTAGATGAAAATCTGTTCTGTTCAGACCACCAGCCAGGTGCAAGGGGGTTGGACATACACTTCCAAAAATTATCAGAAGCCTTGTGGAAATGGAGAACAGTTCCCCTGGCATCAAGAGGACGTTGGCAACAAGCATGTCCAGAGCAAAGACACGTTCAGATCAAAGGGTCACGTTGCGCATCAAATCATCCAGCTCACAGTCCCTAAATTTAACATGGAACCCGACAATGGCCATACATACGAATCATTGACGTAGAGTTCCCAATTACCAAAAGAAACGACAAATAGAGGTGTCTAAGCTTGCAAAGTGGGCCGGCTTCACATACATGAGCATACATCTGAAGTTTTCTGGTCTTCATGTCCATTCACCTCTGGATCCGCTTTGTTTGTCCAGCTTGCCATTTGAGTACAGGAAAAAGTGTTTGGGGCAACTGGGTAACCAATCATTGGCAGTAAACTTCAAATTGTGTCCCAGACAGACGTACTTGTACCCATGAAAATACGTACAGGTCCCACAATAATGGGCATATATATATATTAATATATATATATATATATATCATTCTAGGTACTTGGAAGGTCTAGGTGTATATAATATTATATTATGTATAAAACACAAATTATGGGTACCTGTCAAACTTGAGAGACCACCACATCTTGGTCCCACACTAATCACCTTTGACCTGGGTCCTCGCTGACATTTGCTATGTTCATTTGGTCTCCAAAAACCTCCAGACCCTTGGCATCCGAGGACTGTGGCATTGTTTGGCAAAACAAAATTCCAGTGAGCCGAGTTTTCTGCCATGGTCCATCGACTCATGGCCCGGGCTTCACAACTCCACCAGTCGCGCACGGCGTAAGTGACGCGCACCAGTCGCGCAACGAAGAACTGGACCGTCCAGGGAATCCTGGAGACTCCTCTTGGATGACAAGTCTAGGTCTGGTGACTCACGCGCATTGTCGCCGGCGCCGAAAAAAAGAAACGTGACATGAGAGCAGTGAGTTGAACCAATGGGAACCAGCACTCTTTCTACTGGCCTACAATGCCTGTTTTCTTTGCCGTTTGTTTTGTAGGACTAAGTCCAAGATCAACTTTGCTCCCATGGGGAATTTGGATTGCGATTAGCTTTGTTGCGGGATGATTGGTGGACATCGTACAGCACAAACCATGCTGAAATGGTATGGTAGATGGTTTTACACAGCCTTGGACATGGGAACCATGGTGGATGGTTACAAACAAATCAGATTTCCAACTCCAACCAGACCTGGCTGGTTTCCCCAAGATTTTCGGCTACTAAATGTACTAGACTATAACTGTAAGATTTAACACCAAATTTGCTGGTTTCCAAATGATTTTCAGGTATTAAAACCGTAGAAATAGGTCTAGAAATAGGTCTAGAAATGCCAAGAGTTTCTCACATTTCAACGATTTTCAACGCCTCCCTGCAGGCCACGGCATCGGAGGAGCCCTGGAAAAAAATGGTGCGATGCTGACATGGGACCAATGCCGACCATCCACGACCGCTCGGTTCAAAATTGTTGGCTATTTTACTTCATGATACGTCATGTGTTGTTATATTTGTTTTTTCTTTATGTTGTTTTACTTCATGTGTGCTTTCCCATGTTTTTTTTTTGCATTCATGTGTTTGCTTCTGAAAACAGAATGGTGACTGTTGAGGAGCGTTTTTGTCCATCGAAGCCATTGCGCTAGTCAGGGCTACTCAGAACCCAAGTGATAGCTGATAGGGACCCTGTACCATGCCCATTAACCCAAAAACACAGCAAAAAACATCCCATGATGTTGATTCTATGTCAACCCAATGATCAAATTGATTGGTATGCATACACTCCTTGGGATCCTACTTTATGAGACATCTTTTTTTTAAACATCCTAATGTAGTTTATATATTTATATACATATTATTTTGAGCTTAGGATGATATCTATTTTGGTAGTCAGCTCATTTATAGATAGCGTTCCCAGTAAAAAAAAACCTTCATGGGAACATGGGATTTCCCGGTCAACCATGTTGTGCCAATCACCAAAAAATTCCCCCCTTCGCAGGCTCGTGCTATCGACATCCAGCAGTCGATGGAACAGGCGCTGAAAAGAGTCATGGTTCCCTGAAGCTCTTGGAAAATTATGTGGTCTATTTTTGATAGTACCCACCAAGAAGATAGAAAAGTAAATGTGAACTTTTACAGAAAGATTTCACCGTTCTATCTTTTTTGGGGTTGCTATTTTTTTTTGCAATGTTTACATGCATACATGCATGCATATATACATGCATACATACGTATGTACGTACGTACGGACGTACATTCATACATTCATACAATCATACATTATACATTCATACACACGTGTGTATGTAATTGTATGTATATGTATACATATATGGAGAGAGACAGATTGATTTACATATATTCATTTTTATGTTCGTACAATTACAAACATTCACTGTATTTGTATTTATATGTATATTTATATATACGTATATAACTATATATATATATATATACAAATTATACATATATACATAGTATGGGTACTATGTATATATATATACACATAGCATAACTAATATATATATATATATATATATATTACAACCGATAGATATGACATATATGGTTTCGAAAGTTCGAAGCTATCCAGCTATCGGGGTGGTAGTTGAGTGACAGGAGCAGGGCTATCTGAGTTCAACGTACCAAGGAATACCACTGAGTATTTGTTCCCTTTTCCTGTTGTCACCAAGGGCACGGGGTCTCCATTTTGTTTAAAGAAGAACTAGGGATTCAGAGAAGAAATGGATCCCACCAATTGGCACTCCGTCTTTGGGCGGGATACCAGCCTACGCGGGACCATACAGAAGCTCAAAGACTACAGCTTGATGCAGATACAGACAAATATTATTGAGTAATAGGTCGATTTTGGTTGTCTTCAAAGAAGCGACACAAAATCTGGAGATTGGAGATACTGCACACTGTTCCTCTTATGAGCTTTCTTTCTATATTTCCGTAATTGCATGATGAGAAGCCACAGGAAAACCATGGAAACACATGGAAAAAACGATGAAATTTGGGGGATCGCCTCAAGCCACCGACTGACGATTCAGAACTGGTGAACAGGATGAACAGCCTAGGCTTGAATGAAACTAGTCCAATCGGATCCATTGTATTCCATTGTCATTTTAACCATTGCAGTTATACCTAGACTCTCCAAGTACTGTACCTTGAAAGATGCGACAATATATACCATTTGCTTGGAACTTTTACCCATTTTTGTGGGGTACGGAGGGTCTAAGTATCAACAGCCAAACTGTTTTCGCCATCCCCCTCGTCCGACTCGTCAGGCGGTTGAGGCTTTAGACAAGTCCCTAGACATGGAGATTGTGGCGCGGGAACAGCGACAAGTTCACATTGAAGAGGAGATTTGTAAGGGCAGGTGGGGAAAATGGCAAGCCTAGAGCTTGCAGGTTGTCTTTGTTCACACATCCAACCGTCTACAATATATATATATATATATATGTATGTATACATATATACATACATTATCCATCATAAAACCAAATTAGCCTACTGTAATATCATCAATCAAGATGTATGCATGAATATGGCTTCATATGATTCCGAGGTCGGATGGTTGAGGATCAAAGTTGCTGTTACCTCGGTCAATGGTATGACCACATTTTCTGTTTATGGTTTGTCTCCTAGGTACAGATTATGGTGCCTGATGCATGATATTTGAATATAGTTGACTGGTTTTTAACTAGTTCGAACTGAGGAATTGAACATCCCATTTTCAAATTGTAGCCATCATGTGTCTGTTTGATCATGTGCAATGTCAACCTCCGATTAATCAACTCTGTGACTCTGTTGTATCAATCCGGGGTGTTCCCCCTAAATAGTGATAATTTGTCACTGAAATGAAATGGTACCCTGCCAATTGAACAGCCCAGTGGTTTACTAATGGGGAATTTTAGGTTATTATCAAAAAATGGACAAACATTGGGTGATATTAGGTGTGTATTTTTGTTAATGAAGATTCCAATGAAGATAATTGTTGATAATAGTTTTCTAGACCATTCCGGGTACCCTTGTTGAGACAAATTTATCTTCAGTTCATATTCAGGTACCTGGTTTTCAGCCATTTATCTGATGTCGTGTTACCATGGCATGACCCACCCGGCCTAGAAGGGCTAAGTTTGGCAAAGCGAACCTTACATATACAGTGTATTGTGTGTTCATAGGAATGTTTTTGGAGTTGAGGTCTCTTTTTTTTTGGATGGGTACGAATCATTCAATTCTGGGATTTATATTATATATGTAATATTATATACATGCATTATATTATGTATATAGTATAGACTAGGTATATCTGATTAGAGAATCTTGAATTTTGGGGGCCTATCCCGGCGTATTCACGTACCTCGGATATAGTGGGGTCTCTTCTCTTTGTTTGGATGTTTTTTGATCCAGAGGGCAGGTTGAAAGGATTGCTAGCAAGATGTTTTTTCTCAATAGATTCTACGTGCGCAAAGAAGGACCATGAATGAAGTGTGGTTTTGCTTCATGAGCAATCCCTGACATGACGATTATCCCTGAGGGGTTGTATCTTGGCGGAGCGCAGTGACAAACCACCGAACTCTCAGGTAATTTTACGTTGTGGAAACTGGCCCAGTTCGATGATTTACTGTGCCTATTTTGAACAATTTTAAACATGAGGATTTTTCCGTAGCCGCGTCAGTTTACTGGAGGCCAAAAAAGAGGAAACGCAGGGAGGGTGAATCTTTCCATCGTCCAGGAGTGGATGCGGGAAGTGGATCGACTGGATCGCAGGTGGGGGGAGAGTTTGAAGCAACTTCTCGAAGTCGTGGAATCGTGGAATTGATGGAGCATTGGAACATCAATGAAGATCACCATGTTTGAAAACCGGTATATAAATCATCATGTTTATCATATAAATGGGCCATTTTCCAAAACTATCTCAAAGAGCCAGAGGGTATATATGTGTATATATATATATTTATAATATAATAAGTCCAATGCCATAAACAATCCCACCAACCATTAATTCGGAGGTCAGTTTACATAATTTTAAATACTGGTATACAAAATAATATATGTATATGTTATCTATGATCTATTTATAATCTTACCATTTTCCAAAATTGATATATTTAATAGATATATGATTGTGTGGGTTTCAATTTTGTTTATATATATATATTCGATACATGCAAACATATTCCGAATCCAGTAGTTTTGACATTTCTAATCCACGAAACTATAGATAGATACATCTTAATATTTATATATATATATATCATATATAGATATATATGATCATATATCTATTATATATCTATATAACAATATTTCGGGATGTGTCAGAACCTATATTTCATCATATCAATATCTCTGGGGAACATCCGTAAATACCCCAAGCAATTTGAGGGGGAACATGAGGGTACCAGGCTAGCGGGTGCTAGCCCCAGCCCACTGGTTTATTCAGCCTCATGGGTTCATCATGTTCCCTAAAAGAAAAAAAACGTTTGGGGGTACACCTCATCTTCAGACACTCAAATCTCATATTGATGGTGCCTATGTATCCCAGTATGTCTTATGTATATAGTCCATTACATACGCCAGTACATCTTTTGTTCCATTATATATAGCTTCCCATTATGTATCCCAATATATATATACACATACACACCATTATAATATATTCCCATTATATCCCCAGCATTTGACTGCCATATTTTGGTGATATACTGGAACCATTACAACTGATCATTATATCCATTGTATATATCCCCATTCAATTTTTATTGTCAGCCCATTATATCTCCATCATATTTTTGGGGTATTTTTTTGGCTGATCCATCTCTGATCCAACTCTGAAAAGTCTCAAAAAAGCGGCATCCATCCGAAGGCATGACTCGGTGGTCGAGGTCTGCGACAAATGCTTGGCAGGTTTGCATGAGGCAAGCGTTTTATGGTGCTGTTGCCGGCGCCTATGGTTTTGTCAAGATCACAAAAATACATCAGTGTTTGAAAGAACCAATGTCTATGTTGTGTTTTTCAAACCGCGTATGTTTATTTGCCCAAACGATCCAAAATCTGGGGAAGATGAGCAGATGTTGCTGGGGTTTCCCAGCAGAATGCCCACCCAGATATTGGTGGAGTCCATGGCGTTTCAGGACGCGGAGCAAGAACATGCGGCGTGCATTGGCCACCAAGACCCAGTGGTGGAGGCGCGGGCAGTTTTTACGCAGTTTCTTGGAGGATGACCATAGTTACCCTCTGGAAATTGGAACATTTGCAGATGATTTACTCTGGTGTAGCTATAAAAATGGGATAAAATTGGTGTTGTTCCATAGTAGCTAATAGCTATGTTAAATTACCAGAGGGCACTATCTGCTTAGCAAGTACGCCGTGGCTTAAGCCCTTGTTGGTTGATGATCACAGGAGGTTATACTACCCAATAGATTGGGCATTGTCACAGTCCATTATGGAATCCCTATTGACCAACCAGTCTATGATATGTAATAGAATGACATGGAATGACATGGAATGACATGGAATGACATGGAATGACATGGAATGACAGAGGGTTTTGGACATTGTTCAAGTGATGTAAGAACGCAGTTTGAATACGATAAGCCACTTGGGCGACTTAGCAACCAGGCTTAATTAAGCAGTTACTAAGTAGGATGATCCTCCGGTTGGTTTGTGCTTGCTTTTCAGATTACATTAACCATGGTTTATGGCAGAAATGGTAAATCGAACCACTTCATGTGGTTTACAAACCAACAAAGGTGACTAGGGGTGTAGCGTAATCACTGACTAACCCGTGGACTTATAGTGATTCATCCGCATGTTTGGGAAGCATTTGATGGATGGCTATGGGTCAATATCTAAACATATATTCGCAGGGACATCCATCAGAGCGAGCTATTTTGGTGTAAAAGTCAAGGGTATAGGGGTTTGTTCCATCATCAGAAAGTCAAACGCGGGGTATAACCTATGATAGTGGTGGGATTTATCCTCTGTTTCAATGGGAGTAGAAAACCAACCATTTGATGATAATGCAATGAGATACAATTAATGAAAATGAATAGGATATGGCCAAACAGCCGGTGCAGGAATTTGAATTAGGGTCACAACAGGTATCATAATCCGAAGACAACGTCACTTGGGAATTGCATAAACGGTTGAATTCTCGCTTCCCGGTTGACAGATTGAATCAGCGGCTTTGAACAGTATTCGATTCATGTGGGCAAGAGTGCAAATTGACAGTGGTCTAGGTAGAAGGGCAACATCAGCTGGCCCCAAAAGTTCTTTACCAATACCCAGACATGTTTTCAGTATCCAGGAGATGATAGAGATGGATAGAGATGGATAGATATGGCATTTCATAGGCAACCCCCGACCGCCGACCGCGTGCGAAACAGAAAGCGGCTTCGTCGCCCCGGCGTCGCCAGATCCTCACGAAGTTCCTCAACGACTTCCACGCAGATGTGGAAGAAAAGGCTCTTCAAGGTTAGACGATTAGATGATAGATGTTTTGCTCGCCTCCAGAGTTGGCTCCAGGAAAGGACGGTTTAGTGCTTTGGGTGGTTACACAAAACATACAAAACAAAGGTGACCATAGTGAGAACCCAGAATGAGAGCACCATTAGCTCTTAGGAGTGCAATGGAAATTCCAGCCAGGCCGTCTTGGTCCTAAAGTTGGCATAGAAAGGAAGTGAATGTGCGATGGCATGCGATGGCTTTTTCTGTACCAATATGTAACTTTATTTCAACCATGTGGGGCCACATCTGGGCTACTTGAAGGACTTGAGCTTGTTTACACTGATGGCAGTTCTTAGTTGTGGGTTTGTGATTGAGACGCTGTGTATGGACCCTAAAAGTACACAATGGTACCATCATGTGCTTGCAAAAATTGTAAAACCTGTAATGTGTGTTTCCGTCAAGGTGGTATTTCACCCAGCATATTAACAGTTTTAATTATCAATAATTATATGTATGATTAGTTTAGTACTCGTAGGACATAATCATTAATGCATAACTATACACAATTATAATTGATATGATGTACTTTCAGGTTGGCAGGACATTGGTAGGTACAAGCGAGTTATCAGGGAGGTGAGCTGTGCGAGCGATGTTTCACTGAGCGACAAGGTCAAAACCTGCAGGGGGGATTGAAGGTCAACTGGCCTGGCTTCGGCACATTTTGGTGTAGTATATATATATATACATATATATATACATATATATATATATATATATATTTAAATATATATATATATATATTTCCTTTCTGATCTGTGACAGTTGTCATCATTGTACAGGTTGATCCGTGTCATCATCAATTGTCTATTGATTGAAAGCATTTCGAACACGTGCATCTCTGCTAGGTTACAAGCTTGTGGTGGCTCGGGAATTTTAGGGGCACCACCACAAACTGACATGCGGAATAAGACCCCGGATGCGGGGTAGAGTGTGTATTTCGCATAGGGAACGCGTTCATTACTTACCTTTTCTGGGCAAATTATAGTGACCTCACTGTTCTCCCTCACTGGAATGATGCTTAGTAAGGGGAATCATCCCAAAATGGCAGTATTTCAGGTTAGTGAAATGGGGATGGGTCAAAACCTTGTACCCCTGGTGAACATCAAAATAGCTGGTAACTGGATGTTCATTCCACTAAAAATGGTATGTATAGGTATTGATCCATAGCCAAATATTGTAATTCACGGAGATCTTTTGCACCATCCAGCTTCACGGAGCTTCAACACAAGCCCCTTTGGTCACCTTGTGGCTCTGAATGAGAGGCCCATTCTGCTATTCAAAATAGCTGAAATGGCCCATGCCATGCAGATGGCTTTAGCCTCGAAGTCACTTTGGAACCACTGCTGCAGTCATGAGGAAGCCCCCAGAATGGAATGGTTGACATTTGTTTTGTTTGTGAAACATGTTGTTATCTTGACATATCTTGACCTGGACCCATAGCCAACCACACATGCACAGAGGGCAGGGTATTTGAAACGTTTGCGAATTGTTGATAGCGGAGAAGGGGTGATATTCCAAAGTCTGATAGGAACCAAGAGACTTCCACTTAATCTGTCAGTGAAGTTGCTCCTCAAGAACCATTCAGACGAGGAAGACTCTTAAGCTTAAGGTTTCATATTTTCACGTGTATAATACACTTACATATAATTTACATATATGCATTCCGAATGTGTATAATGATAATAATACTAATAATAATAAAAAATAAAAATACATATGATGATAATAATATATATATATATATACACGTAATATATACACATATATGATATATATATACATGTAATATATATATATATATATATTTATACATGCAATAAATATATATATATACATGTAATATATATATATATATGATATACATATAGATATATTTGCAATATATATGTATATATATGTTATATATGTATATATG
>Ga0126342_10010934_pt1:10000-16223 | contig 16223 bp, 14 predicted proteins | sample Cyp1metagenome_FD_92528 | JGI IMG/M metagenome (GOLD analysis project Ga0126342, IMG submission 92528) | Coral microbial communities from Lord Howe Island, Old Settlement Bay, Australia - Cyphastrea 1 metagenome | ecosystem: Host-associated > Invertebrates > Cnidaria > Coral ... | reverse complement strand
CTTTTGTTCTGCCAAGTTGCGGTTTGAGCTGTAAAAGGGCAGCTGTGAATACAGCCAGGATTGAATTTGAAATGTCACATGTTTATGGTGACATGTAGTGAAAAAGCAAATGAAGGATCAGCAGAAACCATCCAAAATAGGGCGGGTAAGTTACCCTCTGGTAAACTAACAGTTTGCTCTTGAAAATGGCCATTTATAGTGGATTTACCCATTAATAGCATGGTGGATCTTTCCAGTTCGTTATGTGAACGTTTACCAGGCCGGGTATTGCTTTACTAAGACTGGCCCAAGTGGAACGTACAAGATCGGTACCCGGCCTGGTAAACGTTCACAGAACGAACTGGAAAGATCCAGCATTTTTAATGGGTAAATCCACTATTTCGACTGGGCCATTCTCAATAGCTAACTGTAACAAATTACCAGAGGGTAAGTTTGTTTACAGCTAGGCCAGCGATTGGATTTATGGTGGCTGTCTCTATGGTTGGACGAAAATCCTGCAATTTATGAAATCAGGCAGGCCCGGGTCAAGATTGGATGCGTGGCATCGACAAAGTCTCCAAGCTCTGCAAGCTGACAGGGAACATATCATGATAAAATGTGGGGAATGGGATGATCAAATGCGCACCAAGTGAGCTGAATGATATTGACTCACTCATGACTCATATTTAAGATTTATGAAGAGTTGGAAGAACAAACATGAAAAGCTCATCCGTCAGTGGAAAGAGTCAAAACCTACCCTCTGGCAAACTAACGTAGCTATGGAAAATATTGGAAAATGGCGCATTATGGCATAGATGATTTATCACATCATGATTTACAGTAGCGTCTTCAAAAAAAGCCATGGTGATTTCCCACTTCGCAAATCGTTAGTCATAACCAGAGGGTACCATCTGGTAAATAAACATAGACCCTGAAAATCACCCATTTTTAATGGAAACTAATCTTCCAACCTCTATCTGCCAGGGTCTATGTTAATTACCAGAGGGTAACTTTGGAATCTGTAATCCGCCAGTCAACTCAGTCAACATGGCGGAAATCCGATGACTGGACAGCACTGTGATGCTAACCCCTGGCACCTCCTGCCTCCTTAATATTTACATTACTACATATATATATAATATACGTATATATATATTATTATTATTACTACTATTACTACTATTATTATTATTATTTATTATTATGATATTATATTATATTATCATTCTCATTATTATTATTAATTATTATTATTATCATCATAATCATTGTTATATATATATATTATTCAAAACACATTCGTGACATTATAAGTTATCAATCATTGTTTTATATGGCTATGGCTCAAAATTCTGGTACTATTTTTCGTAATTTCCTCGCAGTGGTTCAAGACGAGACTTCGAGTAGACAGCTTTTGCATATTGCCATGGCAAGGAACATCACTGTGGAACTTCTCAGTGGCAAGGTTCACACCCTGGCAGTACAGCCAGAAATGACCATCAAAGAGTTGAAGGAGGAAGTGAAGGTCGGGCGAGGGGCAATGTTTCCAGAAGCACCGGTTGTTTGTTGCGGCTATACCTTCGTGAAGCACGCAATTTATATCATGCTATGTCTAAACAACTTTGAAATCAAGTGAAGTTTCTAAGTGTTTGGTGGTTGACAATCGGTTCAACTTCACTTTTTTTCCATCCAACTGGGATGATGATGATCCCCATTGACTTCATGTTTTTTAGGGAGTGGCTCAACCACCAACCTGTGCTGCAGTTGAATTGATGCCGCCTTTTCGAGGTTTTTCATCCATCAGAGGATGCGCTCACCCGGAGACTCAGCACCGTGGAACTTGTCCTTGACGGAGAGAAGCTGAATGGTCTCAAGATGACCGTCTCAGAGTCTATCCTCGACTCTGCCAAAGTACAGGTTCGCTGAAAAAAACCATTGCAAAGCGTAGTTATTTTGGCCCAAAGAATGACTTAACGTAGTTTGACGCTCTTCGTTTGTAATGAGGATAAACTGCAAAGTTCCAACCTTTGATATGTGTACATTTGTGGTCATAATATGCTAAAGATCCGACTTCATTCATCACCTTGTTTATAAGGGAAAACATGCCCCATTGTTTGTGAGCCAACATGATTGGCAATTTGAGGACCAACGCCACACCCAATGTTTATTTGGGTCCCATATTGTTTGCGGTTGGGGTCAGAAGTCAACATGTTTCTATGCATGTACCATCATCAAAACTGGGGGGCCCATGTTGGGGATGGTCATCAGTCCATTTTCATAGGGATTCACGTACCCATAAGGATTCCCGTTCTTATGGGATGGATGACCATACCACATGTGTATATATATATATTATTATCGAAGGAAGTTTAGAAGTCAAACTTCCGACAACATGGACAAATGAAAAGCAGAGGTGGGAAGAGTCAGAGAAGAGAAGAGAAGAGAAGAAGAAAGAAGATCAACAAAGAGAAAGTCTCAGAAAAAAGAATATCCAGGTGCGCGAAAAGGTAGGAAAGTCGCGAAACACATCCAATGATTTGTGGCTCCGGAGGGTCGAAAAGTAGGTTCGCTAAAGCGGCGGGTGCGGAGCCCGCTGGGCAGATGAGAGATTAAAAATTGCACGCCGTCATGGCGCGAAGCACGTTTGTGAAGTTGAGATGTCGAAAAAGTGCACGCCGTTGTGGCGCGAAGCACATTTCAAAATCAAAGTGTACAAAGCACACCAACTCGGGACCACTTTTGGAAGTTGAGATGTGGAAAAAGTGCACGCCGTTGTGGCGCGAAGCACATTTCGAAGTCAAAATGTACAAAGCACACCAACTCCGGACCACTTTTGGAAGTTGAGATGTGGGAAAAGTGCATGCCGTTGTCGCGCGAAGCACATTTCGAAGTCAAAATGTACAAAACACACCAACTCCGGACCACTTTTGGAAGTTGAGATGTGGAAAAAGTGCACGCCGTTGTGGCGCGAAGCACATTTCGAAGTCAAAATGTACAAAAAACACCAACTCCGGACCACTTTTGGAAGGTGAGATGTGGAAAAAGTGCACGCCGTTGTTGCGCAAAGCACGTTTCGAAGTCAAAATGTACAAAACACCAGGGGTTCGGACCACTTTTGGACGTTCAGATGTCGTTTCGTGTGGCAGGCGCACGGGATTGTGCACCTTGTGAAAAGTGAGCAAAGCGTGAAGGCTTTGTAGTATGTCCAAAAACGATGGCAGGCGTGGGACATTTGAAGAGGATCTGCAAAGATGAGGTAGGTAGGTAGGTAGGTAGGTGGGTAGGTAGGTAGGTAGGGAGGTAGGGAGGTAGGTAGGTAGGTAGATAGTCAGAGAAAGAGAGAGAAAGAGAGGAGACCTGAAGCACCTTTCGGTCCATCAGTGGTTTCGCTCTGCCATCCGTGATTCACAACAACCAACCTCTCCTATAGGTTCCCTATTTTTGAAACTTCCGCCACCGCCTTGTGCGGTACTACTGGTATATATCATATATATATATATATAGATATGTATAACTTCATACAGCACGTTTGACCCTGGCTGCAGGTTGTCTTCTCCAGCTTGACGCTTGAGTGTGTCAGCGCATCTGGCTACAAAATTAAGAAAGTGCGTGACGTACGCATCCCCGACACTGAAACATTCATCCCAGCCAATGCCTTTCTGGCGTGCAGTTACTTGTTGCGACTTGTCATCCCGGAGTCTGTGACTCAAATTGGAGCAAAGGCCTTTTGTCACTGCAGCTCTTTGAAGAGTTTGATTCTCCCAGAGTCTGTGACTCGAATTGGAGATAGCACCTTTTGTAACTGCAGCTCTTTGACGAGTTTGATTCTCCCAGCGTCTCTGACTGAAATTGGAGCTAATGCCTTTAGTGGCTGCAACTCTTTGACGAGTTTGATTATCCCAGCATCTGTGAGTCAAGTTGGAGCAAATGCCTTTCGTGGCTGCAGCTCTTTGACGAGTTTGATTCTCCCAGAGTCTGTGACTCAAATTGGAGCAAATGCTTTGAGTGGCTGCAGCTCTTTGACGAGTTTGACTATCCCAGAGTCTGTGACTCAAATTGGAGAATATGCCTTTTGTGGCTGCAAGTCTTTGACCAGTTTGATTATACCAGAGTCTGTGACTCGAATTGGAGGTAGCACCTTTAGTGGCTGCAGCTCCTTGACGAGATTGATGATCCCATCATCTGTGATTCAAATTGGAGCAGATGCCTTTCTTGGCTGCAGCTCTTTGGCGAGTTTGATTATCCCAGAGTCTGTGACTCGACTTGGAGATAGCACCTTCTGTGGCTGCAGCTCTTTGATGAGTTTGATTCTCCCAGAGTCTGTGATTCAAATTGGAGATAACACCTTTTGTGGCTGCAGGTCCTTGACGAGTTTGATTCTCCCAGCGTCTCTGACGGAAACTGGAGCAGATGCCTTTCGTGGCTGCAGCTCTTTGACGAGTTTGATTCTCCCAGAGTCTGTGACTCAAATTGGAGCAAATGCTTTGAGTGGCTGCAGCTCTTTGACGAGTTTGATTATCCCAGAGTCTGTGACTCGAATCGGAGATAGCACCTTTTGTGGCTGCAGCTCTTTGACGAGTTTGATTCTCCCAGCGTCTCTGACTGAAATTGGAGTCTATGCCTTTCGTGCCTGTAGTTCTTTGACAAGTTTGATTGTCCCAAAGTCTGTGACTCAAATTCGAGGTAGTGCTTTTGCTTATTGCAGCTCTTTGAGGAGTTTGATTCTCCCAGAGTCTCTGACTCAAATAGGAGTTTATGCCTTTCGTGACTGCAGCTCTTTGACAAGTTTGGTTATCCCAGAATCTGTGACTCAAATTGGAGAATATGCCTTTTGTGGCTGCAAGTCTTTGACCAGTTTGATTATTCCAGAGTCTGTGACTGAAATTGGAGATAGCACCTTTTGTGGCTGCAACTCTTTGACAAGTTTGATTCTCCCAGCGTCTCTGACTGAAATTGGAGTTTATGCCTTTCGTGCCTGCAGCGCTTTGACGAGTTTGATTATCCCAGCATCTGTGACTCAAATTGGAGCTAATGCCTTTGGTGGCTGCAGCTCCTTGACGAGTTTGATTCTCCCAGAGTCTGTGACTCAAATTGGAGATAGTGCTTTTTCTTATTGCAGCTCTTTGACGAGTTTGATTATCCCAGCGTCTCTGATTGAAATTGAAGATAGCACCTTTTGTGGCTGCAGCTCTTTGACGAGTTTGATGATCCCAGCATCTGTGACTGAAATTGGAGAAGATGCCTTTCGTGGCTGCAGCTCTTTGACGAGTTTGATTATCCCAGAGTCTGTGACTAAAATTGGAGATGGCGCCTTTCGTGGCTGCAGCCCTTTGACGAGTTTGATTCTCCCAGAGTCTGTGACTCGAATCGGAGATAGCACCTTTTGTGACTGCAGCTCTTTGACGAGTTTGATTATCCCAGCATCTGTGACTCAAATTGGAGCAGATGCCTTTCGTGGCTGCAGCTCTTTGACGAGTTTGATTCTTCCAGAGTCTGTGACTCAAATTGGAGATAGTGCTTTTGCTAATTGCAGCTCTTTGACGAGTTTGATTATCCCAGAGTCTGCGACTCAAATTGGAGATAGTGCTTTTGCTCATTGCAGCTCGTTGACGAGTTTGATTATCCCAGAGTCTGCGACTCAAATTGGAGATAGTGCTTTTGCTAGTTGCAACTCTTTGACGAGTTTGATTATCCCAGAGTCTGTGACTCAAATTGGAACTGATGCTTTCGCTGGGTGCAGCTCTGTGGCGGTGATGGCACCGCCGCCCAAAAGACGTCGCAGATGAAATTGGTGCAGCCGCGATGGGATTGGACGTTACAACGTGTTACAACACATTAGACTTTCCACACACACACACGATGCAGCAACCAGAAGCATCCAAATCATCCAAATCATTATCCAAAATCCCATTTGTAGGATCATATTTAACTCTTCCTGTGGACTGGGCCTTGGGGTAAGGTTAACGATGAAGTAACTTTGAGGTTGGGCATTCCAGGCAAATGATTATATCAGCCCACGTGAATCCGCATATCATGTATTGCTGGATATGTTTCCCATTTAAGATTCCATTCACATCCCTATACCGACATAATTGGTTTTATACCACCATTGTTGTTGTGCACACTGAAATAGCTGGTAAATAGATGGCTCCCAACTTTATGGAAAATAGATGAAAATAGTAGGGTTTGATCCATCTTCATCATCTTCATCCCATATCCCATTCTATCACCCGTGATCTTCCAT
>Ga0126342_10010934_pt1:0-5000 | contig 16223 bp, 14 predicted proteins | sample Cyp1metagenome_FD_92528 | JGI IMG/M metagenome (GOLD analysis project Ga0126342, IMG submission 92528) | Coral microbial communities from Lord Howe Island, Old Settlement Bay, Australia - Cyphastrea 1 metagenome | ecosystem: Host-associated > Invertebrates > Cnidaria > Coral ... | reverse complement strand
GGCCAGATTTGTTTACCCAAAAGGTATTAGAGGGGAGAAGTTGCGAACGATCGGGGGGAACCTACCGCTTTTCTGCTATCAATATCCTTCTTACCGGGAGGTGCCAGGCTGGGATACTTTATTTCGCACAACTGGGACACCAAAGTGCGCCTCCCAAGAAGCAATTTAAAGCACTGGAAGCTTTGGGGAAATTCATCTTGTTTTCCATGTAGCCAATTTGTTGATGGCGTCGAATCATGCCAGCACTGCAAGGGCCGAGAGGGACAAAGCTTCGATTACAGCACCGACTCCAAGATCAAGGACCGATCTCGCCGGGTGTTCTTATTGGAAAGGACCGTTTTTCTGCCTGGCGTGTGAACTCCCCATAATTCTTAGCCCTTTCATTTTGATGTGTTTTTGCGTTGGATTTTTTGGATTTTACCGATTTTACCTTCCCAACTTTTCCTTTCGAGGTGCCGTTTTTTGCCTATCTTTTGGGGATCACCATCCAACCCGTGAGGAGTTCACCTGTGCCGCCTTCAACCCCTCCGGTGAATCGGTGGTGCTGGGGAACTACAATCGCATCCTGGCGCCTTGGTCGCCAGGGGGCGCAGAAGCCCACGGGAGCCCTGGTGTTTGACCACCGATAGTCACTTAGGATGGGATGATCTTCTAAGATTCTTCCAAGTGACTACTATGACTACTAGCTGGTTGGTGGTTTCAAACATGACTGGATTATTTTCCATTTCATATATGGGATGTCATCCGAAACCCATTGACGAACTCATATTTTTCAAGATTGTTAAAACCACCAACCAGTCTTTGTTGGACCTTGAATGAATGGAGCAGCGCCTATTGCATCATCGGATTGGATTACAGGAACATCGAGAAACCCCGGAAACGAGATGTCACTTTTGCCCATGAAATACAGGAGTGTCCTCCGTATGATTTCCCTGAAACCAATTCAAGGATTTATTCAATCGATTAAAACTCATAATTCATGGGTTCAATCCAACCTGTTTCATGGTTGAAGTCCCAACAATCCATTGTTCGCGGGTTAAAGTACAACTTTTTTTCATGGTTAAAGTCCCAAAAACTGCTATTCAACACTGAAATCCAGCATTTTGGATGGTTAAATCAAATCATCCATTTTCCCCTCAAACCAACCGAAAGATCGAAGGGTCTGGTCCTTTTGCAGGTCTTCGCATGGCATCCAAAGAGGAGCGAATGGGCAGAGGTTGTGCAGCGCGAGGCGGGTGATTGCACCAGCAAAAACAGGAATAAACCAATGAATGCGTATGGATTATACTCATAATGGGTATGTAATGCTCTGAGTACATATTAATGGGTTCTTTGGTCAATGAACTTGTTGATTTAAACCACCACAATGCGGCAAATCCAATATCTTTCAATGTAATGAATCATCATCCCCAGTTTAGAAGTGGGGAGGACTTTAGCCATCTGCAAGTGGAGGATCACTTGGCTTTTGCCAATACCTGCCAGGTGACGCCCTCCCCAAGAGGTAAGCGAGTCATTGACCCAACTTGATTAACGAACTGAGGCATCACTGCGTTTTCCACATACGTTACAGGATGGGGCCCCCAAGATAGCTAAGTTGGTTTATAAGTGGCTGAATTCTATGGTTTATGGTAGATATAACTATAGTTAATGGGGATTAATTATAATGGTTTATAAACCAGCTTATAACTGGGGGGGCCCCATCCTGTAGTATAGTTAAATTCCATTTGTTAATGGTTAAAACGGTTAAACCAGGGTAAATATTGCAAAATGATTCATGCTCTAGGTAGATTTTTGCATTTTTTGATGCTTAACCACAATTTATGGATGGTCAAACTTTGATGTCAAAGCACTATTTTTTGGACGGTCAAACTTCTATTGTCGCTGATGTTCCCAAGCACACGTACCACCCGTTTGAACCACTTAATGTTTTTTATTTTAAATATTATTCATATAATTGCATATACGTAATACACATACATATTATACATACACAGACACATATTATATATATATACACATATAAACTATAGTATTATATAGTATTATATATCCCTATACTGCTAGTTCAAAGCAATGGCTCCGCGGTAGGTGCCCAACCTCTACTCCGTGACAGCCCTGACCTGGCGCGCCGACGGCTCGCGGCTCATCGTGGGCTCGTTGTGCGGCGGCGTGGACATGTTCGACGTCTGCATCCGGCGCTCGCGTCGGGGATGCCTGAGGGGGTGGGTTTTAAGGATCCCAGGATTTCTGCAGACTTTTTGATGAGTTGTAAGTAACATGTAATGTGGGTAAAACAATGCCATTGGCACCACCCATTTGGGGCAAACATACCACCTATTATGGTGATGACTGGGGGATGGTTTGTTATTTTGCCCACATTAGTCCACGGTGCAAGACTGGAAGCTATCAGTTGAACAGATGTGCTGCCCTTCACTTGCGGTACCATGGTTGATTTCAGACCGGGTTTGCACCAGAAAGCATGGGTGCGGAACCTGTTTGGGGGCAACACTGTAGAAATTGGGCAGGATGCAGATCAAAGTTTCTCTGAGGACCACAGGTAGACATGATGATTTTCCAACGCCGGACGTGACGGTGCAACCAACTTTTAGACTCCTTGGCCAGACACTATGATCATCCATGATCATTGTTAACACCATCCAAATTGTTGGGTATCCAAGGTTGATCGATAGCTTCTGTGCTTCATTTTACTGCAAACTCACCCACAGCCCGGCCACTTTGAGTGGTCAAAGGTTGGCTCATGGTACTGCTAGCATGGTATGTAGCCTTTGGAAATGCCTTCTGTCACTTTGAACGAAAACCCTGCGTTGACATCCCAGGACATTCGACAAATACCCTCTGGTAAACTAACAGTTTGCTATAGAAAATGGCCCATAGAAATAGTTGATTTACCTATAAAAAAATGGTGATTTTCAATCGCTTTTTGTAGGTTTACCAGAGGGTAACAAGGGTGGTTTTCTCCAGCTTCAAGTGGATCCCAAGGGTTCCATCGCCGAGATCTCCCAAGGCTATCGCGGCACGCATGAATTCACCTACGTCTCGCTGAGTCAGGCCGAGAACGTTCACTGGGGAGTGCTGCAGAAAAATTGGTTTATGGTAGATATATATATATATATAACTAGAATGGGGATTAATTCATGGTTTATGGGGATTATAATTATAACGATTATGGGGATTATAATTATAGATAACCATTATAACTATATAGTCAATGGGGATTAATTCATGGTTTATAAACCAACAAACACTGATTGGTGGTTTGGAACATGGCTGGATTATGACTTTCCCATGATATTGGGAATGGAATAATCATCCCAAGTGACGAACTCCATCATTTTTCAGAGGGGTAGGTATACCACCAACCAGCAATTTAGGCTTATGCCATTAGACAAAGATTTGTTGGTTTCTGCAAATGCTGCGCTCACTCCAGAGGGGAACGTGTTGGTGATTTCAAGCATCTGCGACGTCACTGCGGGTACCTATCCCCAAATGACCAAAGATTTCAGTTTGGCTCATCATAATCGATCCAGAAAAAACTATATCTTTAAGACATCACTTAAAATTTAACAAAGTTCAGTTAGAGAATCATCTTGAAATGATAGTGTTTGTGTAACTCCCAACCTTCCAGGATTTACCCTCTGGTAATTTAACATAGCTATTGAAAATGACCATAGAAATAGTGGATTTTCCCATTGAACATGGTGGATCTTTCCATAGTTTTTTGTATGTTTACCAGGCCGGGTAACCGTACCGTAGGTCATTGTGAAGAGCATCGCTACGGGCCATCGCATCGTGCTGAAGAGCAACGTTGGGTTCGAGATCCAAAAGATCAACATTTTCCAGGACCGTAGCTGGGGCGGGGCGTGGTAGCCCTGAAGGAGGGGATTTATGGGGGATTTAAAGAGCCAACATGGTGGTTATTTACCATCAAGAATGGGAATTTAGCAATCAAACATGGTGATTTCACCAGCTCAAATGGAGATTTTAAGAGCTAAAAAAGGGATTTTATGAACACAAATTCGGTGGATCTCTGGTAGAGGGTCTGGGTCAATGGGTGGGTGGCAGAAGTGGTTCCACTGCCAGAAAAGCCTCCCATTAACATGATGGACATTCCAATAGGGCAGGTGTGGAATTCTGCCAGAACATGGTCTCCTTTGAACCAACATTGAAGTCATCAACACCTCAACTCCTCAACTTGAGTGGAATCTCCAACTTCATAGACTTATAGAACTTCGATTTACAGCTCAGTGAAAGCATTCAGCTTTCCAGGATTCTCCCATCCAAACGTTGCGTGAGGATCGATTCTTGGTGGCCAACACGCCTGAGAGTATTCTGCTGGGTGATCTTCAAACCTGTCGGGGCCTGAACATGCACCTGGTTGACATGTGGTCATTTGAAAAAGAACACCTCTGATTGGTGGTTTGGAACATGGCTGGATTATGACTTTCCCATCATATTGGGAATGTCATCATCCCAAGTGACGAACTCATATTTTTCAGAGGGGTAGGAATACCATCAACCAGACCTGGATGAAGTTGAGGTTTGTTCCAGATTTTCAAAACTTGGCTGCAATTTCGCAGACTCAATGACTCATTGCTGGACCCTTTACCCTAATTTCTGCTGGCTTCTTGAAATGAGGTTGTGATGAAAACGCAGGTGTGAAAGCTTTCGATTGATCCGGACTTTTGGGTTCAAGAGCAACCAACATCCAATTTCTCTGGTGCCATTGTGCCATTGTGCCAAGCCAGATTGCCTTGCGAGCACGATGATGTTCCTGGCTGTGATCCTCCTTGGTGCCAGTGCCGCGGTGCAAGTGCCATCCGGCATCTCGGTTGCACATCGAGAGAAGAGGGTTCTTGATCCTGAGCAACAAGAAAGCTTCAGCTTGGATGATGTCATCCATGGAAACAAAAAGATGCCTGGCATGGGAGCATGGAGCAGCATCTTTCAGAAGCTGGGGTCCAACAAGCACATCGACGCAG
>Ga0126342_10010933_pt1 | contig 16223 bp, 11 predicted proteins | sample Cyp1metagenome_FD_92528 | JGI IMG/M metagenome (GOLD analysis project Ga0126342, IMG submission 92528) | Coral microbial communities from Lord Howe Island, Old Settlement Bay, Australia - Cyphastrea 1 metagenome | ecosystem: Host-associated > Invertebrates > Cnidaria > Coral ... | reverse complement strand
CCGTGTGTACCTGCAGTAATCTCAGTATGGCAACTGGGCAAAGCCAAAAACCCAGCATGAGGAAACATGAATTCTCATTTCATCTCACTTCATCGTCTCCCTTCGGGGTGTTTCTAAGTGTGTGTGTGTGTTTTTTGCTCACACACCTTTTTATGTCTGCAAAGGTCAGTGCCAGCCTTCAGCATCTTGCTGGTTCCTTTGGTAGGAAGCACCGGCTGTTCCCTGTCTAAGCCTCTCACGTTACGCTTCTTGATTTGTGCTGTCATCCGCACTTGCTCTGGGAAAAATTCAGTTGGGTTCTTGGAAAAAGAAAACGGTCTGCAAATCAAAAAACGGTTCACTGCATTGCACTGGATGGCGCCATGATGTGTGGCTGGGCTTCACGTTGCAGCAGAGTAAGGATCTGCTGTTCGAGGCCTCCCTCCAAAGTCTCAGGCATGGTTGTATGGGCAGGCAGCAAGGTTGGAATCTTCAAATTGTCCACACGCAGGAGCCACAGGACTGTCAGGTTTTGGCGGATGTATTCAGGTACCTGCCAGTGAGGAGCAGGTCGTTCATTGTCCTGTGTCACCAACCATTGAACAGGGCAACCTGAGCTCATGAGTGTGGGCTGCACTTTGAGGATCGCCTGGTAATGGCCTGATGCATCCTGGCCCAAGTGTGATGCTGCAGCAATCAACACATAGTTTTGATACTCTGTGGTCGTGCCGTCAGCAAGGAAGGACGGTACTGGGACTTCGGAGTCCACATCAATGGCGCAACTGCTTTTCTCGATCAGGCCAGATTCAGTTACATGAAGTCTGTCCACATGGATACATATGATTGGGGCCGCACGCAAAAGGGCAGCCTGCATCCCATCAACCTGGCTCCAGTGGTGGATCAGCTGGTCAATCTTGCAACTTGGCATCATGAGGAAATGATTGGGAAATTGTACAAACAAGGGCATGCATGAGTCACTGCTATCCTGAATGCAAACGCGGGCATCTGTTTCACATCTGCGTTGCCATCCCATGTCGATGGCTGGTGAAGAAAGCCACTGCAGCAGGTGATTAACAAACTCACTGCAATCCTGCTGTGCAGGCGGTCGTCCCCAACATTCAAGCAGTTGAGCAAACCATGGTAAATCAACAAGCTGAATCGCAACATCCAAACCATCTTTGAGAAAATGGGTCAACCGCTCAAAATGTTTGCCCCAGTTGGCACTCTCTGTTGGCTGCAGACTGAGCAGCGTCCAGCACAGACAATACATGGTAGCATTGGCAAAACACCAGTTGCTGCTGTTGGCAAGTTTTTTGGCTGCAAGCAGCTGGCATAGATGCTGCACCTCGTGCTCAGTCATGCCGTGTTCTTCGCTTTGCCCTTGCTCCGAGTCTTCCCTTTGCCTTCCCCTTTGCCCTTGGGCATCAGGTGTCGGAGCTGATTGGCCAGGTTGCTCGGTTTGGCATTGTGTGGTTTCAGCGACGATCCCACTAGCATCCAAATGGCTGAGTGGGTGAGCTCCAACAGCAGTTCGTAGGGTCTGTCCGTCCTGAGATTCAGTTGGAGTTTCCACGGAATTGTGGATTGAGAAGAGCTCGTTTGAAGACCTTGGAATTTCAGCACAAGCGTTGGGTCCCTGAAATCCTGGATCAGCTCTTCCAGGTGTTGCAACATTTTCTTCATGGAGACAGACTTCTTCTTGTCGATCACCAGGGCCGTCTGCACAGGGTCCCAACGTAGGTAGGGCCAGCTCAGGTCCTCCAGCAGCAGGCGCTTCTCCAGGCAAGCTTGCAAGATCTGGTCCCCTTTCTGGGCTTCTGAGACCTTCGTGGCCTTGTTCAGCAGATCGGTCAACAGCCATTGGCAGAGGTGCTGTCGCAGAGGGGTCTGCGTCGTGCCGGTGCTCGTCTGGCGTTGCTGATTCCATTTCTGTGTCTCCTGGAGGAGACCCTGTAACGCTCCTCCCTGTTCCTGCTGGAAAAACAGGATGAAAGAGTCTGTGCTTTGCATCAAGCTCAAACTTTGCTCGTGGCGTAATGCCAGTTGCCCCAGAATTTGGAGGTACTGCATCAGGTGGGTGTGAGGCCTTGGTTCTGGCTGATCTGGATCGTCCTTGACTTGCTGGCCCTGTCCTTCTGTTCTTCTGTGTTTCGCAGGCTTTGGATTTGGCGGCAGTTTGAGGCTCTTGTCGAAGATCGGTGCAAGGAACTGGAACGGTTCTCGGATCTGCCCAAACGCTGTCTCGTCCCATCCAGTCAAAGCCAAGTCCCCCTCCATTGAGCGCGGTTCCAAGGAGGAGGGCACACTGCAGGAAAACAGGGCAATTGCCTTTCAGATGAGCTTGAACCAACCTCTGTCGCTGTGCAGCTGTCTCATGAGAGTCTGAACTGGCAGGCAAATTGAAGACTTGTTGACACAGCACACATTGGTGATCCTGCTGAAAGGTCATGGTGACCGTTTGCAGAAGGGTGTCTGTGTAGAAGTCAACAAAACGATGACCACATACGTGCGCCTTGTGCAGGTGCCGGCAAAGTTCACCTGGATGTTGGTCTTGTCCACAAATGGTACATGCATTGCTGAGGATCTGCAGCACGTCCTGGGCTGTCCAAAGGTCTGTGAATGTGCGGTTGGTAAAAATACCGCGCAGGCGTGCTTGGACGTCTGCTGAAAAAGATGGATGTACCAAATGTTCAAGCACAGTGTCTGGCAATTGGATCGGCATGAATGGTTCCTGGTGCAGCCTGTAGTAGATCATAGCGATCTGCCTCAGCGGCACACAAATGTGATTCTGCCTCTGTTGATGAATCTGGGGGTTGCAGGTGCAGCCACGGCGTGCAAACAGTAGGTCAACAAGGATCAAGGTGAGTCCTTGTGCCTGCCTCCACAATCTTGAGTGAGAATTCATCAAGTGGTTTGCAAGGTCTCCAGCACGAGCATACACCTTCGGACATTGTTGGCATCTGATGGTCCAATGCAAACGTGTCATGGGTGATTGCAAGAATTCAAGCATCTTGCCATGCAAACAAATGTCAAGCCAGTCCTGTGAGACCGGTGTTGTCTCTGCTTCTGCTGCCGGGTTGAAGCACGGGCATCTGCCCTGCGTTATGTGAGACCGCAGTCCCTCCATCGAGGCATGGGTGGAGCCGCAGTGTGCGCATGCAGCCTGGGCATCTAGACTGTCTCTTGACACGTTGAACGTCATGCCAGCTAGCTTGTGTTTGGTTTGCAAGCGTCTGGCAAGCTGAGCTGCGTCTGGGTGAAGTTCCAAACAAATGTCACAACGATACTCTGGTATGGCCTCCACTGGTTCTGTCGGCTGGACCAGGCTTCCTCCGTACAAGCTCATGATTGAAATCTGTGTCCAGAATGGGCATTGATGTCTCTTGAAAATGCCACCGCAATGTGGACATGGTGATTCCGAACTGTGGATGTTCGACAAGATCATGGCTTTGGTTGGAACTCTATCCCAGTAGGCTGGGTGTTCTGTTCTGAAATGATGGTGTAGGTCCTGCGTGCGGGGCAGCTGCAAGCCACAAATGAAGCAGCGTGATGAGAGGTATTGGCAAGCCTCCCGAACGTGCTCCAAATTGTGCATGGTGTTTGTGGCAATGCAATGCAAAACGCTGGCGCACCAAGGCATACTGCGCAACAGGGCAAGGTCAGCATCTGTCAAGGTAACTGGGCCTGGTGTCTGTGCCATGGGTCTCGTAGGCAAAGTGCCTGTGGACATGGCCATCTTGTATGGAGTGCCAGTGCAGTCAGGTGGTCCCTGGATAATGGCCTGGCAGCCGCGCTCCATGTGGTGTCTAAAACTGCGCCATGAATGAAAAAACTGATGACAGAATTTACATGTAGGCAATCCATCTGTGGCATGTGTATGTAGCGGCAAATCATGTGTCCTGTACATTCTCTGGGCATGTGAGGTCGTGCAATGGCTTCTAAACGCTGGCAAATGATCGGTGCGAAAGTTGCACAGTGCACATTGATACAGGCTGTTGTCCCCTGTTACCACGCCTGAGAGTGCAGTCTCAGCACAACGGTTTGCGTGATCTGCCTGGGCCATTAAAATCATGGGTGCATAGGTGGGAAGGAGGTCCCAATTCAACAATTTGGCACAATCATCCTCTTGCAGCGTTGGAATTCTCTGGGTGATGGACCGCTGCAAAGTGTCAACGGCAGCAATCAAAAGGTCGGCCGGGTTTGGAAGTGCAGATGAATGAAAAACCTGTGCATTTGTGTTACCTGTATGGAAAGCATGATCTCCTGCGATGGAACGTAGCATTTTGCCAAGTTGTACAAGCATATGTTTACATCCCTTGGGGGTGATGCCAACAGCAAAAACTCCATAAGTCATGACAGGCATGATACATGTTTGCCACAATCTGAGCCGGCGCTGTCTGGAGAAAAAACGGTTGCAGAGCCACTTGCGCATTCTGGCAAATCCAATCTGTGCAAGCCTAACTCGATGCCAGGTGGTAAGGTTCTCAAAGTGTTGATAGCCCATGATGCAGCCCAGATAGACTGTGGTCTTTTTGATGGGCACCAGGGTCACCTTGTCATCTACCGGGATTCTGAGCAGCTCACCGCGTTTGTCACACAGGATGTGCTTTGCACGTGTCTTGCGGCTCATGGAGCCCGTCATGGCAAGGATTGCAACAGACTTCTGTGGATTGAGCTTCAGGTCAAATTCTTCAAGCAAGGAAAAAAGTACCCCAATGCTTTCAATCAAGGTTTGAAGTTCCATGCAGCTTTGGAAAGTGCCTCCTATGTGTAGGTCGTCAGCATAGGCTGTCAGGTGTTCACGGATCCAACATGCTGTAACTTTGCCCTGAAGTTCATGCAACAGAAGGATGGTCAGGCAGTTCCATAAGAACGGGGCGCCTTTACAGCCCTGTCTTAGGCCAGTGTTCACTGAAATTGCAACGCTCTCGCCCCCATGCGTGACATGGTAATAGGTGTCAACATGCCAGTTTCTTAGTAGTTGGATTATTTCAGGGGAAATGTTGAGCTGGGATAAACGGGAAAATAATTTGGTCCTGTTTACACAATCGAAAGCCCTTTCAAGATCTAGAAAGACTTGCAGGCCACCGCAGCAAGAGTATTTGGGTTCATGGGCAGCTCTAGAATGCGGGGTGGATTTTTGGGCTTGTAGTAGGTGGCGCACCGCTCTGCAGTGTGCAGCAACTTTGGCGAGCGGGTCCTGCGTGGACCTGCGGCCCAAAAAAGCCCAAATAGGCCACTTTCGAAATTCAACATCGACCTGCTCAGCAGCAACCTGAATGAGCAATCCAAACACCGCCTTACCTAGTGGGCATTGCAGGGCCAACGGCCTCAATTGTTCAGGTCGAGTGGGTGGCTTATTCGGTTTGGGAATAAGCTGGAGCCATCCTGAACGCCACTGGGAAGGTATCCAAGGTTGGCATGTTCCCCACCATTTAGTAAGAATGTCAAACAGGATGGGTGAGATGATTGGTGCAAGTGAGTTCCAAATGATCCCTGGGGCACAATTGGGGGCTACTGCTTTCCCAGTGGGGATGCGTCGAATCGCCGCGGTCAGGGCACTCAGTGTGAAGGGTACTCCTGGTGGAGCAGCACTGACAGTTGCCGGCATGGGTGTGCCAGCCCAGGTTTTTTCAACAAACCTGGTCAGCTCACTACGTTCTTCTGAAATTGTCATCAAGGTTCCCAATTCATTTCTCAACTGCATTTTTCTTCTCGGTACCTTGGGGGAAAACCTGTGGATGATATCAAACAGCTTTCTGGTGTCATGTTGCATGGCAGCAGTGTTGGCAAGTTGCAAAATCTCCTCAAATTTCTGTCTTCTGAGCAGTGCAGCATGCCTTCGATGAGCCCGTTTAAGGCACTGAAAAGGCGCAATGTGAAACCATCCTCTGAAGAAACTGTGCAAACCATGTGTTGTGAGGGTGGTGGCTAACCGTCTGTGTTGCCATTTGTTCAAAACATATGGATTGTTTTGCCACGGTTCAGGTTTGGTTACAGTGCTAATGGCAGGAAAAGCTTGTGCAAAATGTTCAATGGCAGTCTCATGAATGGCATGAGGTTCAGAAAAACCTGAGGTCAGCACGCTTTGAAACTGGTGCCAAACCGGCTCTGCAGTGGCAGTCAGGAAGGTATGCCAGTCTGGGCCAGCAGCAAGCTTGGCTAGGCGTCCTCGTTCCTTCTGGTTTGGGGTCAGGCCAAATCTGGAGTGTTGTGGCGGGATCCAATATCGAGCCAATGTGCAAACAATGGGGACATGTCCCTGGTGTCCAGGTGAAAGAAACGGGGCGGTCCACAGGTAGTGAACATCTTTGGCTTGGCCATCAGCAAACTGGCTACGGGCGCAGGCATAGTCAATCCGGCTGGAGCTATGCTGGTGAATATACGTAGGGCCTAGTTTGTGATCCCATGTATTTAGAGCGACAAGTCCTCCTGCCCTCAAGACCTGCATGAATCTGTTGCTGTCTGAATGGCAAGCTCCAGATTGCAGGCTTTGGTTCCATTGGTATTGGCCGGTGCCGCAGATACCGCCTGATGCTTGCAAACTGCAGTTAAAGTCTCCTAAAACAGCCACCGTGTTGCGTGATGGCAACAGGCTGAGTTGTTTTTCCAACTTGCTCCAAAACTGTTCACGTCGCTTCAATTGATCAGGGTCTTTGCGGAACACATGCTGGTAGCAGCCTAGGATGTCAATGTTGCGCAACCCATGCATGAGTCTGATGTGGAGAATGCGTCCTGGAATGATCTCGTTCCATCTGATGTCACGGTCGGAGCACAGGGATTTTGAGATCAAGATCAGCACTCCAGAGCCACGGTGTTCTGTGTCAGCGCTATGTACATGGTGCCAGGTATGGTCGCTCCAACTGGATTGGAATGACCATCGGGTTTCCGTCAAGACAGCAATGTCAATCTGTTGCAAACTGAGCCAATTTTTGATCTCATCTAAGGTGTGGGAGGCAAGGCCACCTCCGTTCCAATGAAAGCAGGTTAGACGTCTCTTGGGTTTGTTGGAGCTGTGACATGTCCTAATATCTTTTGGCTTTCCAACAGTTCCTGCATGCGAGAGTGGCGCCATTCCCATCTTGATGAAATCATTTGGTGTCAGGCAACGTCCCTTATACCATGTCATGCCGTGGCTGAACGCCCGCTTTTGGGCTCTGTGAAGGCTGCGTTTTACTACTGGTGAGGCTTTTTTAGGGCACAGCGCATCTGGTGCGGTACCGCACAATGGTGGCCGCGGTCCATGTGGCTTCACGTCTGGTATGGTGTTCATCAGGAGGTTCCATCTGTTTGACGTTTCAGCATCCCCCATGGAAGAGATGCAACCCTCGCCCCGGCCAATCCCTGACAGATTGTCAGTCATGCCCCAAAAAAGGAGCAATGCAAACCAGCCAAAAATAGGTATCAGGAAAAGGCGCCTGGATTTGGGACCAGGCCAGCGCCAATAGCGTTTTTGCTCACGCGCTCTTGTCCACCTCAGCAGCTTTGCACTACGTCGGTCAGTGCAAGTCCCCCCCCTGTCCAGGTTTGTTCGAGTTCTGTGCCAATGCCAAAAAAATGAATGGATGGAGTAAATGTGTTGTTGCCACAGCTCAAGGGTCCAAGCCAGCAGGAGCGTAGCAATGATTGTAAATATCCAGGCAACCAAATTGAAAAATTTGCACTGTTGGGCCAGAAAAGGTGTCAGGGAGCCCACCCCTTGTCGTACTTGAATAGCGTGGTGGTATTGCTCTGCAAGGGCCAGTGATGTTGTAGGGAAGCCCACTCCCAGGTGAAATATAATGTTCACGCAAACTCCAGTGCAAGATATGTGTAGATTCAGGGCCAGAAATAGTGAAAGGGAGCCCACCCCAAAATTAAAACAAAGGTTGGCAATGTCTGCAAGATCTATGACGGAACTGATCAATATTTCTTCTGCAAGGGCCAGTGAAAAATTCTCTGGGAAGCCCACTCCCAAAATCTGAATGAATGTACAAACGCCAGCACAAAAAAATCTGATGGGGGCCAGCAGGTAGTCCACCGTTTTGTCGGCAAGAAGGGTTGTTTGTCTCCTTTCTGCTATCAAAACTAGTGATCTCTGAAGGGCCAGTGAGAAGCAGTTCGGGAAGCTCACTCCCTCTGAAAAAAAATTTTGAATGTCACCCGCAAGCCTGCAAGGATCCAGACCTTGTATTGAAGTGTTGGCACTGAGGAGCGTGATATCTGGACAGTCAAGCAGGCCTTCCTCGCCTTGTACTATTGTAGCCAATGGCACCCCTCCGGTCTGGCCAGTCAGATACAATCGGGAGCCAAGTCCGCAGTGTGACCGGAGGGTAATGGGTAGCTGTTGATCCAAAAATTCCCAGGAAAAAATGATATCGGAACAGTCAGTCAGGCCGTCCACGCCTTGCACTGTTGTATCCAATTGCACCCCTCCGGTCTGGCCAGTCAGATAAAAACGGGAGCCAAGTCCGCAGTGTGACCGAAGGGTAATGGGTATCCGTTGATCCAAAATTGCCCAGGAAAAAAAGATGTCGGAACAGGCAGTCAGGCCGTCCACGCCTTGTTCTGTAATTTCCAATTGCACCCCTCCGGTCTGGCCAGACAGATAAAAACGGGAGCCAAGTCCGCAGAGTGACCTGAGGGTATTGGGTGTCTGTTGATCCAAAAGTTGAATATCCGTCCAATCGCAAAAAGAATAAAAATTGTCTGTCACTGGTGAGACCGGGCCAGTCTGAATCCGGAAGCCCACTCCGCAGATTGGTCTCACCAAATTGTCGTGCCAAGCAACTGTTGATTGGCCACTCAGCTGTTGAAGTTTCGCGCAGTACGTCAAATAAGATCCCCCGTCAGTATCAGGCACTGTCAAGAATGAAATCAGGAGAAAAACGTAGGTCAGCAGGCAAATGCTAGCCCAATGGGAAAGCAGAGCCGTGGTCCAGTGCAGGGAGGCTGGTCACCCAGCTCAAATGTATCAAATATATCTAACAAAAGATGTCAAATTTGTGATCCCAATGGAAGCAAAATGGCAGCACAGCAACGTGGAAATCAAATGGCTCGAACCGATGGCAAATGAAACAGGGGGCACTAACGCCGCGTCACCGCTGATGGTGCACTTGAGTGCGCCTCAGATGGGCGCTCGGGGCTTGTGTGTGTGTGTAGTGTATGAATGTGCGCATTCATATGCACGTATGCAGGTTTGCATGTTTTGTCGTGTCTTCATGTATGCCTGTGCGCATGTATGCCCGTATGTCCATATGTTTGTATGCGGCTGTATGCATGTATGTAATATGTCGATATGGTACTGACAGTGCAGCGCAGTGGAAAACATAGTGGAGTAATGAAATGTCATCCTAAGACTGGAACGGTCCCTTACATCAAAGCTGTGGACAAAGTGGCATGTGTCGGGTGTCAGTTCATGCAATGCAATGCACTGCAATGCAATGCACTGCAATGCAATGCACTGCAATGCTGGTACTGCAGGAGTAAGGGGTCATCGTGAAGAAATGCAATGCGATGGTTGGACAAACCGCAAGTTTCATAGTCCATCGATGTCCATCGTGACAGGTCCTAGACGCACAGGGGGGGATGCAGATCAAATGAGATCGTCCGCTGCCTTCAATTTTGAGCTGTCAGGGGGCAGAGACGGGCCGGCGCATCGGCGGGCAGATGCGGGCAGGCAAACAACAACACAACCAAGATCAACCAAGCAAAACAAAACAAAATGAAACGAAGCAAGCAAACGACGAGAACAAACATGTGAACTGTAAACATACAACATCAAGCATTCAAAATATCATTGAACATTGTTGAGCGAACAAGGAAGGAAGGAATCTTAGAAGCTATCTCCATCCGCCCGTGGTCTCCACCGATCCTCTTTTTGAATAATTTGAATATGTATGTGTTTGATATTCCTTATGCATCCTTATGCTGGCTTACCGCTTGGCCCCAGCTCCACTTCAGGTCAAATCAAATTGGTCAAGTCATCAACGTGCTAGGTGGGAGGCCTCATAAAGCTGCTCACGGCCACAACCTGTCAGACATGTTGGCACTTGGGAAGCTACCGTCACGTTTCGAGGATAATTTTCTAGGGGGTCATGTCTCTGGTGAACAAAGATTCTCTCGGACCACTATCGATTATCGTACATCATGACCAGCGTTGCCAGGTGGACAACAGTGGACAACCTAGCTCTGGCCATTTGCGTTCCATGACCTCCCAGAACATCATCTCCACTCAAGACACTGGATCCCTTCACCAAGGGCCTGCTTTTGCAGTGTTGCGCTGTCAGATTGCTGCCTTCAAGTAGCGGCCAAAAAAGCAGCTGAAACAGCAAACGATGTCCGTGAGTTATCAGGCAAACACACATCCATATCATCTATGAGGCAAAATCATACTGGAAGCGCCTACATGCACTTGCCTACAAGCTATCTCCTCTGAAAATAGGTCGTTAACATTTGCTAACTAACACCTGCACTGCAGATGGTGAGCCTGGCAAAGGCTTGTTGCACCTGCCGTGTCGGGTTGTAAACAACATGTTTCTTTTTACATCTTAAATATTTAAATCTTGCTTCTAACATCTTCTAACTCTGTTAGCTGCAGTTTCACGCGATGCAATTTCACTGAAGAACAGCATCGTTGGTGTTCATGAAACTGAAAGGGACAGTTGCATACGGTTGTATTCCATGCCCGCTCTTGAGTGAGAGTAGGCCAGCATGAAAGGCTGCCAAATGGCAGCACGGTTGCATATGTTGCATACGTCATCAACTGGCCTGGCCAGTCTCTGAACGTTGATTCCTTTGCCTGAACCCTTTGCAGCCCTGAATTATGCAAAGCTTTCAAAACGCCAAGCCAAAAAAAACTGAAGGATTAGAACCACCCTATAAATCCCTATATAAAGTATTTACAGTTTAATGCCATCATGGCAACCCAGCTATCCTAGCGGTCAAGCTTGTTCGTGACCTTGGAAGCCCCCGCGCATCCCATGGTAAAGGCATGCGGCCCCAAGTCATCACACCAAGTGGCACAAGATGTATTGTACACATGTATATATAAATATATAATTATATAATATTATATATATTTATATATATACAAAGATCATATATTTGGCAAAGAAGACCTTTCCTATCCAGGACTCGTGACTGCATAGGACAAAGCACAACAGGAACGCACGAATCGTGTCCAACCAAGCTTCCAACCATCCGAACAGGGGACAACTAACAAGGAGCATCTGTTTCTGGCAAAGTGATCCCTTGGCGCTCCGAGAGATCGCTTCATCAAGCCGAGTCAGATCCTGTAGCCCTCCATCCATCTATGGGCAAACTTCCGGGTTCAAAGAAAGTGCCTCTTGCCCAATGCTTGGGGACCTCTTGCAGCATGGCGAACAAACTCGAAGGGCTGCCCGAGCGCTAAAACCATCCAAAACCAAACAGTCCCTGAAGCTATCTGAAGCTGAACCGGCTGAACCGGCTGAACCGGCTGAACCGGCTGAACCGGCTGAACGCACCGAACAAGGGCCTGTTTGAGGCCATTCGGCCCCTGTGGCCCAAGGACCAGCTGTGAGTTGAACCACTATTGAGCAGATGACACACAACATTACATGGTGATATGGTCGTGTACGGTGAACATAATGCCTGGATGCTCCTGGTCAAGCCAGAAAATCCTGGACGCTCCATCTGAGTGCAGCTTGGTGTGGCTTTCTGCTTGTGTTCTGTAAAGGGCATAGAAGAACAAGTCGTGAGCTTTACTGTGGATCACTATGAGCGATTTCACACTGACTTCAGGTGCCAAAAAAGCTGCTGGACATGGCAGCCACCCATCCCCCTGGCCTTTTCATAGCTGTCTCCCTCGCTGACCCTTAGATGACGGGATCATGCGGATCAGAAGGTTCACAACCACCCTGCAGGAATTCACACATGAACTCATCAAAAGGCAGCGCAAGCAAAAAATGTGTGACTTTTTCTCAACATGAGCCATGCTGTCAGCTTAAGTGAACAACAACCATCTAGCTTCACTTAAAATGGTTTCCTCCTTGATCAGGCCAAGCGACGCCCTCTTTCCAAGTGTTGGAGACCTGGCCAAATATTGAAAACTCCACGTCGTAGGGGTTGGTGGGCCGTTCTATCTACTGCCCTGAATAGGCCTTTCCTGAATTTCATTGTGAGTCACTCTTACAATAGCTCTGTTATTAAAAAGCAGGGGCACGATTCACGATTGCAGGGTGGATAACAGCAACAGGAACTGCAAAACTGGACCTGCGTAGATCAGTATCTAAGTGAAGCTGGGACAATAGGCTACGGCTAGGGAATCAAAATAAGGAGAAACCTTATAACCGGAGACCAAGATCACAAAAAACACGTGAAAGATTGTTCTTTCTCACCTCATACAGTAATTGTGGAGCTTGAGTCGCGACGGTCTACGGTCAGACCGCTCCGACTTGCATGAGACTTGTACAGTAGAAGGCTGGTACTGGCCACGAAGCCACAGAATCGTCTCCCCCGGTCTAGGCAACATGCAACTTTGCATGTGTTGTGCATATATAGTCAAGCCCTCGGCAAAATTGCGGCTAAGATGCCTCACGCCTGAAGTTGCGAAGATCGGAGCATTCAAACGCAAGCGTCGCAAAAAAAGAAAAAGAACGCAGGCTAATGATGATTGCTGCACCAATTGAGGAAGTAGTCACTAGTCACATCTTGACAGCACAAAGGGTTGAACAACTTTGAAGTGATCGCTTTGCAAACTGCCTGAGAAAGGGGGGAGCATTCAACAAACATTCATTTTTGTTTAAAGAAAGTAAGTGTACAGGAAGCTTGCTTTGCTTCTCTCCTTCATGTCAGCGGTGAACGATGAGAGCCAACCGTCTGCATCTAACGTTGCCAACTAAGCGACCCAATGTTTGCAGCTTTTTCTCCTGAAGCAAGGCCCGCCTGACGTGTAACCCGTGTAACCCCTCGCAAGTGGGGCCCCCTTCCATCCAACAAGTAACTATTTGTTCCTACCCGGTCCTATCATCCACCACAACCTCGCTCCTGCTGGTAGACCTTGTCCCGCAGTTCCAGCAGTTGTTGGCTGCTGCTAATCAGCCTCAGCAACAAAATGTCCTGCCAGGTGCTTCTAAGGTATATCGCATGTTGTCTCGTGCACTCACAATTTGATGCATGTTCCATCTTCACTGCTAAGCCCTCTGCCTCTCACATCCATGAACTGCACTCACATCACCTCCACCATTCGTACCCTTTCACTAGGTGAGTCACTCGTATTGGACGGCTTTGCGCTTCTTCAGCTCATCCAATAGCTCTTGTTGAGCTCGCGCCTAGTTACAAAGCTGGCAATGTTGGAAGAATAGGGAGTCGGCATCTTTCATAGGCACCGTGTAGGACATTGGAAACACTCCAGGTCTGACAAAGGATCAAAACTTTCAAACTTGTTTAACAAAGGAAAAGGAAAATTAGCTCCCAGGGCATCGGTTCTTGCTCGCTCACCCACGTTTCCCATCTTTTAAGTCCCTAAGTCCAGGTCCACTTCACCATCCTGGCGCTCCTGCACGGGTGAACGTCCTTGCGATATCTTACCATGTAATGTTCACATCAGGTTCAAAGAAAGTCAGCCAAATCCCGGGACAGATTAATCAATCACCACGACAATAAAGTGCGCCAGCATTTTGGATACCCTGTTTTCTCTTGATTATATACTTCCCCTCTTTTGAATCTGACCTTCATAAATATCCAGGTCCTGAAGTTGCATTTTCTTTATTGCGTCTTGATTCAAGAAAGCTTCCCGACAAGCTCGCAAAGGGTGTGCCTAGAAACAATCGGGAACCTGAATGAAGTGCATTGTTTAACCCCCGGAATAGAAACCCCTTTTTTTTGGGCCTTCCCAACAGTCCCTATAGTTTAGATTCGATTTCAATTTCAAGCGGAAGTGTTCACAGCCCATTATCTAATACTAATTCCCTTGTTTAAGTAAATTTAAATCCATGTTGAAGTCAAATTGAAGTCAAATCCAAGCAGGTCCCTTCAACTTAAATCAATGAAAAATGAAATTTAGTGCAAACTCAATCAAAACAGACCAAGTCGAAGTCAACTTAGAATCATTTGAAATTCAAGAACAACATGACTACATTTATCCATTAGCAAGAAAACTTTTCCTCACTCCATGCCTGGGGTCCCAAGAAGTTTGCCTGGCCTCAACTTTACACTTGTCTGATATGTTATATGTTTGAATTTTTAGGGCGGCTGATCAATACAATATAATGTCAACCTTACAAATCAAAACTTTGGCTGTACCTGCACTAGCCCTGGGGCCATCTGGGGCCTCAAACAAGAAGAAACATGTGAAGAAATCGGACGGCAATACCCCATTAGGTACCAACCTTCCCAGCCACCACGCAAAGCCAGAAGCCGGTCTTTTACATGATCTCTCTGACTTCTTGCAAAGGAACCAGGAAGCAAAGGCCGACCGAATGCAAATGATGGGCTAACGTCCTAAATCGTCCCAATATTCAAGGACGACAACTGCACAGCCTTCACAGCCACCTTCAGCTGCGCTTTTTCAAGGTCAGCTTCCTGGGCTGAGATCTCTTTTCATGTCGCCATATGTCGCCTCTTCTGTCTGGGGTCAGGTGACATGAATGACATGATATCATCAGGAAAGTGCGGTAAGTCAGGGGCATCAAGAGACCATCCTCAGCCCTTGTGTGACGCATGCTGACACGACTACAGTAGCTGGTAGCAAGCAGAATCTTACCACGAGACTCCTCCTGAAAGTTTTAGATTTGAATAGCTGTAGCAGTGTTTGGCTTTTGGTAGACTGGAGACCCCACCCCAAAAAAATTGACGCCAAGCGGCCAAGTCTTTCACTCGCGCCTCCAATTTTTGAATTTGCGCCTTGGCTCCCCCATGACACAATTTCCGGCCACAGGACTCGTGAGATCTTATATGCGGAGTTCATGCCATGTTTTGGATATGGATATGGAACTGACCTGTGCACAAACAAAAGAAATGGCAGAATTGCGACTGAATATCACAGAAAAAAACTGTTTGAGCACCAGCGTGCCCAATACAACGGAAACCCCCCGGTGCGGGGAAGCCTTCTGTTTTTGAACATATTTTTTGACTTAGTCCACATTCTGAATCCCAATTCACTATCCATTGCCATTCACTATCATTTCATTATCCATTCATGATCCGTTCATTGCCCATTCATTGTTGCAATTTGTTATATTTCATAACCACACACTGTGAAGCCCTTGGAGGCTATGTCCCCAGCGTCCTTTTGCTTGGACAGCTGGCGCTCCTTCTGCAGCAGCGCCTGGGACTGCAATGCGTAGCAACGGGTTTGCGCTGATGTCTGGATGCCTTGGAGAAATTGCGAGCTCTTTTGCTCCTCTTGAAAATTTCATTTATAACACTTACATACACTTACCTTGAATTATTCAAGCAGCAAGCTGCGTTCATTTCATCAGTTCCGGGTGGGTACAATCCCATGTCTTGTGATCCAGCCTATATGTCTGTATGACGGTATGCATGCATGCATGTACAGGCCTTCAAGGATGCTTCGTCCCCAGAGTCAGTGCCAGTGGACGCCTCCTCAGCGTCGAAAGCGAACGGACAAGGCAACCGCACTTGTGGTGTCATCTTTCGCAAACTTTCATGCATATCTTCTATTGTAAATACATTTGCATATGTGTTTACATCTATTCTATATCTACACGCCTCTCTCTCTCCCTATGTGTGTAAATATATATATATGTGTGTGTGCTGCATGTGTGTGTGTGAGTATGTATGTATGTATGTATGTATGTATGTATGGATGGATGGATGGATGGATGGATGGATGGATGGATGGATGGATGTATGCATGTATGTATGTATGTATGAGTTATGTATGTATGTATGTTTGTATGTAGGTAGGTAGGTAGGTATGTGTGTGTATGTATGTGTGCATGCATGCATGCATGCATGCATGCATGCCTGCCTGCCTGCCTGCCTGCCTGCCTGCCTGTATGTATGTATGTATGTATGTATGTATGTTTGTATGTGTGTATGCATGCATGCATGGCTGTCTGTCTGTCTGTCTGTCTGTCTGTATGTATGTATGTATGTATGTTATTGTATGTTATTGTATGTTATTGTATGTTTTTTATGTGTGTATGTATGTATGTATGTATGTATGTATGTATGTATGTGTGTATGTATGTATGTATGTATGTATGTATGTATGTATGTATGTATGTATGTATGTATGTATGTATGTATGTATGTAT
>Ga0126342_10010932_pt1 | contig 16224 bp, 12 predicted proteins | sample Cyp1metagenome_FD_92528 | JGI IMG/M metagenome (GOLD analysis project Ga0126342, IMG submission 92528) | Coral microbial communities from Lord Howe Island, Old Settlement Bay, Australia - Cyphastrea 1 metagenome | ecosystem: Host-associated > Invertebrates > Cnidaria > Coral ... | reverse complement strand
TGTGCAAGCTTTGTAGTACAAAGTAGTACTGGGAAGTGCTTTGTGCAAGCTGTGTAGTACAAAGTAGTACTGGGAAGTGCTTTGTGCAAGCTTTGTAGTACAAAGTAGTACTGGGAAGTGCTTTGTGCAAGCTTTGCAGTACAAAGTAGTACGGGGAAGTGGTTTGTGCAAGCTTTGTAGTACAAAGTAGTACTGGGAAGTGCTTTGCGCAAGCTTTGTAGTACAAAGCAGTACGGGGAAGTGCTTTGTGCAAGCTTTGTAGTACAAAGTATTTTGTAAAGACTCTTCTGTGTAAATGCATCTGTGTCTCAAGCTTTCTGACGCGCAGAAGAGCTGAGATGAGTTGAGACTAGCTTCGGTGAGATGAGAAAGGTTGAGCTGCGCTCAGATCACATGAAAATAGCCAAGAAGAACTTAGCTGACATATGGGAAGACATGAAATGAGATGAGAAGAGCTCAGATGAGGTGAGTTGAGATGAAGTGCAAGTGTGAAGTGTGGAGTGTGGGGTGTGAAGAATACAATGTGAAGTGTGAGGAAAGTGTTTGCTTGACGTTGCATTGCACCGGGGTCCCGCGCAGGTCATGTTCTTGGACAACAACACTGCAACAGCTTCGCACAAAGCACGCACGCACGGGCCTGGCTGGCGCACGGCGCATGCAAGTTCTCGAAGTAGTACTGGGAAGTGATTCAGGAAAGCTTAGATGACATATGAGAAGAGATGAGATGAGAAGAGATGAGCTGGGATAAGGTGAGAAGAGCTCAGATGAGATGAAGTGTGGAGTGTGAAGTGTGAAGTGTGGAGTGTGACGAGTGCAGTGTGAAGTGTGGGGCGTGAAGAGCGCAGTGTAAGTGTGAAGAGTGAAGTGTGGAGTGTGAAGGGTGAAGTGTGGAGTCTGAAGAAAGCAGTGAGAAGTGTGAATCCTTGGCCATTTTAGGAACCTAAATTGGAGGTACCTACCATGTAGCCATATATAAGGCCTATGTAAGGCCTATGTAAGGCCTATGTAAGGGAATATCCCCACAAAATATGGCCTTATATGGTACAGTACCTCCATTTTAGGGATCCTGAGTGCGAAGTAGAGCTTCACATGTGACATGTGAAACAGGACACAACTTTCGCAGAATGCACGCACGCAGGGGCCTGGCTGGCGCACGGCGCATGCAAGTTCTATAGATGAAAAAGGGCTTATAGTATATCCTAAAGGCAACTTCCGCCCCGCCTCGTGCGGGTACTACTGGGAATCTATTTGTCGGATGTAAATGATGTAAGATGATGTACGATGATGTAAGCACTCCCCTGCTAAAGATGGCCTGCATCCATGCAGGAAATTCCACACGACATTCAACTTCACCCATTTGTTCAGATCTGTTCAGAGTCAGTTGAGTATGGTCCGGTATGGTTCGATTTCAGGAAGCCCAACTTGCCACCCGGCCCAAGGTCATCACTGACAACAACTGCAAGAGGGAGCTCAAGGCGCATTTCACCGGAAAGATCAGAGATAGACCACGAACATCCACAAATCATCAGATATCATCAGCACCCCTCAGTCCACAGTCTAATGCGAATCTTACAAGATGATCAAGATGTACAAGTGTATCAAGTGTTATTTCTGGATGGAATCCCTATTTTGCCACACCCCAGTAGCACACTGCTGCTCTATTAACATTGAGCTGACGTTGGAGCGCCAACAAGCTGAGCCCTAAAATCCATACAGTGCAAACAACATCAAAAAGTCTTCAACGCACATATAAAATATTTAACGAACATATATACTCAGATGAACCATCGCAGTGCAGCGCTCAGACGTGGCAGCTCAGTTCCTGCAGGAGTTTCTTTTGGATCGTGTGGGTTCAGAAAAGCAAAAGTCCCAAGAGAGAGAGGACTGGTCTTCGCCTGGTGGAGAGTGTAATATAGTTTAATCATTGTTTGATTTTCTGTATAATCATGTTACGAAAGCCAGCCGATAGGCTAGGCAAAGTTGTTTTCGCGAACGAAGTGAGTATAGGGGGTGTGGGGGGGTGGACGTTGCCCAGTGGAGCCAAAATCTCGATATAGGGTGGTGATTAGGGTGAGGAAATGGAGTTTTTTTGGGGGGGGCATGTGCTACTAGGCAGTTTGGTGACGGTGGGTTTCGATCCCCCCTAGGTCCCTTGAACACGGTAGGCAAAAGGTAGGAAAAAACTAAGGAAAATGAAGGCAACGCGTTGAAAACAAGGGGAAAATGGAGGAAAATTGGGGAAAATTGCGAAAAAAAACCCTTAAACTGGAGAAAACATGAATGGCAAGCTTGGAAAAACCGCTTGGAAAAACCAAGGGTATCGAGGAAAACGTTGGGGAAATGAGGAAATTGCAGGAAGGAAACCCTGGAAAAGCATGGAGAAACTGTAGAACATAGAGGCAAGCATGTTGAAAAGAATAAGGGTCTGAAGCTCAACGGCGAGCAGCGTCCGTTGGGGTTCGGAGCAAGACGGTTTGCAAGGGGATGAGGAGTGATGCCGAGGAAGGTCTTTCACACACCATCTTTCACACACAACTTTGTCACACACCATCTTTCACACACCACTTTGTCACACACTATCTTTCACACACAACTTTGTCACACACCATCTTTTCACACCACTTTGTCACACACCATCTTTTACATACCGTCACAGACCATCTTTCACACACCATCTTTCACACACACCATCTTTCACACACCATGTTTCACAGACCATCTTTCACACCACTTTGTGACACACCATCTTTCACACACTACTTTGTCACACGCAATCTTTCACCCACCATCTTTCACACACAACTTTGTCACACACCATCTTTCGCACACAACTTTGTCACACACCATTTTTCACACACCACTTTGTGACACACTATCCTTCACCCACCATCTTTCACACACAGCTTTGTCACAGACCACCTATCACACACAACTTTGTCACACACCACCCTCGCACACAACTTTGTCACACCACTTTGTCACACACCATCCTTGACACAAAGTGTGGAGTGAGAGGTGTACAGTGTAAAGTGTGAGGTGTGGAGTGTAGAGTGTAGCGTGCAACGTGCAGAGTGTAAAGTGTAGAGTGTGGAGTGTAAAGTGTGGAGTGTGGAGTGGGAAGTGTACAGTATAAAGTGTAAAGTGTGGAGTGTAGAGTGTACAGTGTAGAGTGTAAAGTGTAGAGTGTGAAGTGTAGAGTGTGCAGTGTAAAGTGCAAAGTGTGGAGTGTAAAGTGCGCATTGCGGAGCGAGGAGTGTAGAGTGTAAAGTGTAAAGTATGGAGTGTAGAGTGAAGAGTGTAGAGTGTAAAGTGTAGAGTGTAAAGTGTAGAGTGTGGAGTGTGGAGCGTAAAGTGTAGAGTGTGGAGTGTGGAGTGGAAAGTGTAGAGTTTGAAGTGTGGAGTGTGGAGTGTAAAGTAAGGAGTGTGGAGTGTAAAGTGTGGAGTGTGGAGTGTAAAGTGTAGAGTGTGGAGTGTGGAGTGAGGAGTACGGAGTGTAGAGTCTGGAGTGAGGAGTGTAAAGTGTGGAATGGGGAGTGGGCAGTGTAAAGTGTAAAGTGTGGAGTGCAGAGTGTAGAGTGTAGAATGTAAAGGTACGTAGAGTTAAAAGTTAAAAGTGTAGAGTGTCAAGTGTAAAGTGTAGAATGTAAAGTGTAGAGTGTGGAGTGTGGCGTGGAAAGTGTAGAGTATGGAGTTTGGAGTGTGGAGCGTGGAGTGTAAAGTGTAAAGTGTGGAGTGTAAAGTGTGGAGTGTGGAGTGGGGATTGTCGAGTGAGGAGTGTGGAGTGTGGAGTGTGGAGTGTAGGGTGTGGAGTGTGGGGTGTAAAGTAAGGAGTGTGGAGTGTCAAGTGTGGAGTCCGAAGTGTGGAGTGAGGAGTGCACAGTGTAAAGTGTGGAGTGTAGAGTGTCGAGTGTAAACTGTAGAGTGTAGAGCGTGGAGTGTACAGTTTGGAGTGTAAAGTGTGAAGGGAGGAGTGTGCAGTGTGGAGTGTAAAGTGTAGAGTGTGGAGTGTGGAGTGTAAAGTGTGGAGTGTGGAGTGTGGCGCGTGGAGTGGAAAGAGTAGAGTGTTGAGTGTAAATTGTGGTGTGTAAAGTGTACAGTGTGGAGTTGGGAGTGTAAAGTGTAACGTGTGGAGTGTGGAGTGTAAAGTGTAGAGTGCGGAGTGTAAAGTGTGGAGTGTGGAGTGTAAAGTGTGGAGTGAGGAGTGAGGAGTGCAAAGTGTAAAGTGTAAAGTGTGGAGTGTGCAGTGTAGAGTGTGCGTGTGGAGTGTGTAGAGTGTGGAGTGTGGAGTGAGGAGTGTGGAGTCTAGAGTGTGGAGTGTACAGTGTAAAGTGTAAACTGTTGCGTGAGGAGTGTACAATGTAAAGTCTACAGTGTAAAGTGTAGAGTGTAGAGAGTAAAGTGTAGAGTGTAAAGTGTGGAGTGTGGAGTGTACAGTGTAAAGTGCAAAGTGTTGAGTGGGAACTGTACAGTGTAAAGTGTAGCGTGTGGAGTCTGGAGTATGGAGTGTGGGTTGTAAAGTGTGGAGTGACACACAATCTTTCACCCACCATCTTTCACACACAACTTTGTCACACACACACCATCTTTCACACACCACTTTGTGACACACTATCTTTCACCCACCATCTTTCACACACAACTTTGTCACAGACCACGTATCACACACAACTTTGTCACACACCACCCTCGCACACAACTTTGTCACACACCACTTTGTCACACACCATCTTTGACACAAAGTGTGGAGTGAGAGGTGCACAGTGTAAAGTGTAAGGCGTGGAGTGTAGAGTGTAGAGTGTAAAGTGTAGAGTGTAAAGTGTAGAGTGTGGAGTGCACAGTGTGGAGTGTGGAGTGAGAAGTGTACAGTGTAAAGTGTAAAGTGTGGAGTGTAGAGTGTAGAGTGTAAAGTGTAGAGTGTAAAGTGTAGAGTGTGGAGTGTAAAGTGTGGAGTGTGCAGTGTGCAGTGAGGAGTGAGGCATGTAACGTGTACAGTGTAAAGTGTGGAGTGTAGAGTGTAGAGTGTAAAGTGTAGAGTGTAAAGTGTAGAGTGTGGAGTGTAAAGTGTAGAGTGTGGAGTGTGGAGTGGACAGCGTAGAGTGTAGAGTGTGGAGTGTGGAGTGTAAAGTAAGGAGTGTGGAGTGTAAAGTGTGGAGTGTGGAATGTGGAGTGTAAAGTGTAGAGCGTGGAGTGTGGAGTCAGGAGCATGGAGTGTAGAGTGTCGAGTGTGGAGTGAGGAGTGTAAAGTGTGGAGTGGGGAGTGTACAGTGTAAAGTGTGGAGTGTCGAGTGTAGAGTGTAAAGGGTAGAGTGAAAAGTGTAGAGTGTAAAGTGTAGAGTGTAAAGTGTAGAGTGAAAAGTGTAGAGTGTAAAGTGTAGAGTGTGGAGTGTGGCGTGGAAAGTGTAGAGCGTGGAGTTTAGAGTGTGGAGTGTAAAGTGTGAAGTGTAAAGTGTAGAGTGTAAAGTGTGGAGTGAGGAGTGTGGAGCGTGGTGCAGTGTGGAGTGTGGAGTGTAGGGTGTGGAGTGTGGAGTGTGTGGTATAAAGTAAGGAGTGTGGAGTGTACAGTGTGGAGTGTGAAGTGTGGAGTGAGGAGTGTACAGTGTAAAGTGTAGAGTGTGGAGTGTAGAGTGTAAAGTGTAGAGTGTAGAGCGTGGAGTGTAAAATGTGGAGTGTAAAGTATGAAGTGAGGAGTGTAAAGTGTGGAGTGTAGAGTGTAAAGTGTCAAGTGTGGAGTGTCAAGTGTGGAGTGTAAAATTTGGAGTGTAGAGTGTAAAGTGTAGAGTGTAAAGTGTCGAGTGTGGAGAGTGGAGTGTAAAGTGTGGAGTGTGGAGTGGAAAGAGTAAAGTGTGGAGTGGAAAGAGTAAAGTGTGGAGTGGAAAGAGTAAAGTGTGGAGTGTAAAGTGTACAGTGTGGAGTGAGGAGTGGACAGTGTAAAGTATAAAGTGTGGAGTGTAGAGTGTAAAGTGTAGAGTGTAAAGTGTGGAGTGTGGAGTGTAAAGTGTGGAGTGTAAAGTGTGGGGTGGGGATTGAGGAGTGCAAAGTGTAAAGTGTAGAGTTTGGAGTGCAGAGTGAAGAGTAAAGAGTGTAAAGTGTAGAGTGTACAGTGTAAAGTGCAAAGTGTTGAGTGAGGAGTGTAAAGTGTGGAGTGTAGAGTGTAGAGAGTAGAGTGTGAAGTGTAGAGTGCACAGAGCAGAGTGTAAAGTGTCAAGTGCAGAGTGTAAAGCGTGGAGTGTCAAGTGTAAAGTGTAGAGTGTGGAATGTGGAGTGGAAAGTGTAGAGTGTGAAGTGTGGAGTGAGGACTGTGGAGTGTCAAGTGTGGAGTGAGGACTGTGGAGTGTGGTGGACTGTGGTGGACTGTGGTGGAGTGTGGAGTGTGTGGAGTGTGTGGTGTAAAGTACGGAGTGTACAGTGTAAAGTGTGGAGTGTAAAGTGTGGAGTGTCAAGTGTGAAGTGAGGAAAGTACAGTGTGGAGTATGGAGTGTAAAGTGTGGAGTGAGGAGCGTGGTGTGAGGAGTAAAGTGTAAAGTGTGGAGTGTAAAGTAAGGAGTGTAAAGTGTGAAGTGTGGAGTGGGGAGTGTACAGTGCAAAGTGTGGAGTGTAGAGTGTAAAGTGGCAAGTTGGGAGTGTAGAATGTGGGGTATGCAAAACAGGTTGGAATGTTGCGAACGTAACCGTAACGTCAAGCGAACACACCCTCAGCCCCTAGACCCCCAGAGTGAAACAGTAATCTTTGCTACGCACTCGGGAAAAAGGCATGACATGGAGGAAAGGCAAAGCTTTGAAAAGGCTAGGAACAGAGGCAAGCAGCAAGCATATTGAAAAAAAAGGATCCGAAGCTCAATGGAGAGCAGCGTCCGTTGGGGTTCGGAGCAAGACAGTTTGCAGAACAAAAAATCTTCCTGCTAGGGGCTGGCTTTCGTCCCCCCTTCTCAGGTTTAATCATGTTTAATCACAATGCCAAGAACCTGAAGTAAGGCGCAAGAAGATGCCAGATTTGCAAAGCAGACAACACAGATTGAAAGATATGGAATGCTACGCTGCTAGGTTTGGGTCCCAATTTGGTGTCATTTCATTTGTTCCCGACACCCAGTGCTTGTTAGGACCAGCAATACGTGAAGAAAACGTGCTGATCTCAGGACATGGGACACCTTGAATTTTGTGTTCCGCTGCGAGCAGTTTTAGGGTATTTTAGGCTAAATCGGTATTCTTTTCACATGTGTTCACAATTCTGGGCCGTGCGTTGTTTGCGATTTCCCGATTCTTTCTGAGCAGCCAAGGATACACTTCGCGGATTTGCTGGACAAAATGCTCGAACACACCTTACCAAAGGGATCATCAGATTTTAGAGTTGGAGCCAGCCTGCAACCGTTTTTTTTGAGTTCACTTTCTAAGATTTTTCTGGCTGAGGCACTTGATCCTGACAAACGAATCACAGCCGATGATGATTGGCACTTAGAGCAGTGCAAGGCTAAACAGGAAAAAAAATCAGGTGACTGAGATTGGAGGTGATGATGTAGATCTAAAAACCGGGCACCTCCAAAAATCACATGTATCATTCGGTTGTTATTTGCTTGTCATCACATGTCACTGACTACAACCAAAGTCAATTCAGTGAATTCTCCGTGTTTTTTGTTTGTCCGCCGCACGGTGTCACGGAGGCCTTGAGACATCATTTTGTGGAGGATCCCAAAGCCTTGAAGGCTGCAGGCGTCCGCCGATCACCACGCACCACGAACCACCGCGGTCTCACCGATCAAAACATTTTGGCCACGGGGGACATTTTGAGACTCAAGACTTTAGTTCTGATGAGTCAGGGTGAGAAATAATGAGAAACATGTGGAAAATCGAACTAAAGGATGCTCCAGACACGCAGTAAAGGATGCAATTTTCAAAACAGAAAATGTGTGTCCGGAATCGCTCAAAGAGATATGACAGACGCGATTAAGACATGTCAAGACCATGTTTGTAGCATGGGAAGGACAGCATGTGCGGCTGACATGGGGCTTCAGAGATGTCCCAATATCGAACACGACTTTCAGAATCTTTTAGACATTGACATGTCAATACGGATAATACGGTCGATATGATCATGATTCTGATATGATCTATACCCGGCGGAGGACTTGATTGCGTCTACATTTTCTGGGGTGTCAGGGTTTTCTGCTTCTTGGAGCAAACTACAATTTTTTTTGCTTTCGAGCGGCAGCGTTGTCTTGGTATTGGTGAACCTTTGTGCCTGGGAACAACATAGCTGAATTTGTATCAAGAGTGTCATGGAAAGAGGCAAGAGTGGTTTTATGGCAAAAGGCTGCAATTGTGGATTGTATAAATCCCACAATGCGGGAATCTTTTGGTCGAATCACAAACACAGCCCCCGGTGAAGCTCTGCGTGGACATGTTTCTTCTCCAACAACGGTGGAGATCGTCAAGAGTCCCTAGACGCGTTTTTTTCCAAAAAGGCAAAAACAAAAATGGCGTAAACCTGTTGAAACGCCATAAAAATGTGCTAAAACGGCATAACATAGCACAGAAAACTGCGTAGACAAAACATGTAATTTGGATACTTCAAGAGATGTCTCTAGAGCCACAGTTTTGCAAGTACAGCTCTTGGATGATCTGACTTTTTTCCATATTTTCTCCACTGCGAGTGGTCAGCTTTCATAAATCCTTGAACGGTTTGAAAACAATTCTACTTATGATGCAACACTTGGGCTTCCTGGAAATGGGCGTCGTTAAGAGCTTAATTGCTCCATACATAGAATTCACCGAAGGCCCTGACTTGTTTTTCTGTTTTTTCCTGTATATGTGCTTTCTGATTGGAGATAGCGCGAGCTTTTTTTCCCTTAAACGGCAGTTTTTTTTGGTGGAAGCAAAGTAAATTGTTTGCATTTCAGAAACCGGCAGATGCTTTGGACAGTTGGATTTGTAGGTGTATATATATATATGTATATACACATCGATATCATCTATAATTATCTTCAATATTCTATAATAATCTACCAATATCATCGATAGCTTTCGGAATCTTGCAGAATCTTGCCTTCCTTGCGTAGGTGCAGCTGGAACTCCAGGTGCCCGCATTGCACATGTCAATGTCTCATGATGTCTCACCATGTCTCGCCGTGTTCCTCCATGTCCCATTCTATCTCGGAGAATATTATCCTCAAAATCAAAATATGTCTTAATAATTCTTAATATGCTATATTGAGAATTATTGAGATATATTGAGCAGATTGTGATGTTGGTATCTTGCGAAGAGCCCTTTTCTTGTAGGAAGGTTTAAGATGTTTGAGGGACGAGCACTTACTTGATGCACCCCACTGCGGCATGTTCTGCGAGTGAATTTGACCTGCCAGGCAAGCGCTAGAGCGCGCTTCACTGTGGAAACCGCCTGACATCGACAAAGCCAGCAAGACAATGAACTTCGTCCTGCTTGTCGAAAAGAATTGCCCTTCCCTATGCCATGCACCTGTGCAGATCAAATGCATGATATGCATGGCTGTCATGCACGACATTGATTTGGTTGGCACATGGATTCTGAAGAAAGGCATCCCGCCAGACGTTTTGATTGTGCTCTTGTTCGGTTTCGCTTTTATGTTGGTATGTGGTGTGAAATCTTCTTGGATGCATAGGAGCACCTTCCTCTATATACGTGAGGTTTGTTGCATGTTCTTGCGACTACGCATTTGAATTTCATCATCGATCAGCGTTAGTGGTGACTATAGCAAATGAGGGATCTGCAGTACCTCCGTGTATTTCGGACTTATCACAGGATTCATCAAGATATTGTGCTTCTCATTGCATTTTTCATGTGGAATGACCTGTGAGCGGTCACGCAACTTGTGCTTTGCTCTTTGCTGTACGGTTCAGCAACTTCAAAGCTTCACATCTACTGGCCTTGTAGGATAACAATGGGAAGGCTTTTGTGTCCCAGGCTTTCATCGGCCGTTTGCGAATGTTTGTACCCAATGTTGTTGCATATCGGTTTGCTGAATATTATGAATATTATTGGGGCATATCAGAGTGTGTGTTTGGAGGATGCTTGTGGCCATGCGAGTTGAGGGGGGGTTGTCTTTTTTGTCCACTGGTGATCATCCGCGTGCGCAAACACAACAATTCATCAAAATTGAAACTTGGATAAATTTGATATAAATTTGGTGGATTGGGCGGATTGGGGGTTGTGCGTGTCAAAGCAGGGTTTGATTTCATCGTCCATCTATGGTTCCATGCAATGATACTCAGAGTTCATGCTGCATGCGACAGAGATGTTGCACGCTCAGGTTCTTTGTCTCGGCGTGCCTCTGCAATTTAAAACGTTGTAGGGGATGCGAATGGGATGCGAACACATGACCTCTGTGATGCAATGATCTCCATATGCTAAGCAAAGAACTTCACATGGTTTTGTCGAACATTGATATTTGGGCTGGTTTCATGTTCCATTTACGGAAGGTCTTACTGGTACACCCAGCTCATGTACAGCATTGCTGCTCGGTTTTTGCTCAAAAGAGGCCACCAAACTTTCAAATTAAAGCCGTGCCGCACCCCCATCAAAATGTGCATTCTGCAAACCGAGGATGAAAATCCCACAGGCCCACAGGCTCACACAGACACAGAGAAAGATACAGAAAGGAACAGGGATCAGGGCGGCTGGGACTGGGATGTGTCAGGGCTGTTTGCCCTGCATGGCTCACATGCTGTGCCGCGGTGCTATTCAGCATGGTTCACGGAGGCTGGGAGTTGAGCTCAGATTCTCATGTTTTTGATGCTGCTTTTGACTGGGGCAGCATTGCAGGTGCCCTGTACCAACGTTGCTCCCACTGCGGACTCGTTTTTGAAGTCCAAAGATTGCAAAAACATGAATCAGAATGCAAAGACGATGCTGTCAGGCTCGACAACTGTGTTGCATGATCCTGCATAATTCTGCCATAGATGGTATGTAAAAGGGCCGGCACCTAACACATCCCACAACCGTGCAGCGCATCCAGAGCATCAAACATGTAAAGATGAAAACGATAAAACTTGAAAGATTAGACGCCAGACAGAAAGCTGAGATCATGATCCTTGGCAGTGCAGGCCTCAATCAAAAAGATCCCGCCGCGCAAGAGATCAGACCCCAGCATTTGTTCAGGCAGCAGCTCAGATTCCAGATTTCGCCGGCCATCAAGTTTGTGTAATTTCATGATATTTCCTGTTTGCTCTTTGGATGTGTAGTATTGATGGTGTTGGCGTGTGTTGGCAGTGTCGACCTGTGGGACCCATGGTCGTTTGACCGATGTACTTCATCAATCTTCACCTTGTGCCACCTTTGAAGGCCAGGAAGGATTTCTTGGACGCCGCCGCAGAAGCTTTTGGGCAGAAGCCTTTCCTTCTCCGGTGCAATTGCTCTCCATCATGCTCTTTTCAGAAGGTCCCGAAGGCGACACCCTACGAGGAGATTCGCAAGAGATTTGAGGAGCATTTCTACGTGCGAGGCTCAAGCCTCTACATGCAATTTTTGCCTCTGGAGTTTCTTGCAAATGATAGTCTGAGTGGATACTCTGAGTGCGTACTCTGGGTATAGGGTACTATGTGATATTGCGCTTGTTTCCGTGAGGCAGTCGATCCAGGTGCTGCGGCGAAGGAGGCGCAAACACCCAGCAACTGTTCTCAGAATACCAGAACTCAGGCACACAGAACACTGACAACAGATATAAATAAATGATATAAATAACAACACACACACACAGAGAATCACATGGATGGATGAATGGATAGATAGACAGCCAGCCAGACACGCAGATATACGCGTACACGTAGCTACAGATGCTACAGAGGTGCATGATAATAGGCATGTGTTTTGATATGGAAACAGGCCGATAGAGGTTCCGAACTGCAATTGGTGGGGTTTTGAACTCTTCCAGGTCATGCGTACATTGTAAAGGAATACACGCAACTTGTGTTCCAATTCATTGCCTCGCAAACACTCAAAGAGCACACTTACGAAGATATGAAAGTGAGAATAGGCTTTAGTTCGCTGCATTGAAACCACCTGACGCTTCGATACTTCCCTTTATGTCTGAGAGCCTCCATGTTATTCCCTCTGCTTCCCTTGAGGTTGGGAGGGTCTCTGTTTCCCCCACTCCGTATACAGTGTAAAAACCCAAAACCGCGAGAGGTTCCCTATTTCCTCTTCCCCTTTGAGCTGCAGCATGCTGCAGCTTTCATGTTTCTTTCGTTGTTTGCTTGAACTTGGCATAGCACTCCTAGCCGCAGCTTGCTGCAGTCTCATCAGTGATATCTTAAGACAAGAATACCAGAACTGACAAAGAGTCTTAGCAAACACGATGTGATTGACGAACAAAGCCTTGGACATTGCGGAAAGACTGTATAGAAAGCAGTTGAACATGCTGTCACAAGGTCTCACGAGTTGAGGTTACGACGGTTACGACCCCGATCCAGTACACATGCACTGTGTATGTACAGTAATATACAGCAATCGTGGTAACAGCGCTGATTTCTTGTGCGTCACACTTTGAAGGACCTGACCTTTTGAGTTTTTTCATCCTGAAAGTGCCAGAGTCATTGCAGCACATTTTGACAGGCACGAGTGCTGAAGCACAAGGCCGAACAGCTCGAGAAGCAGTTGCAGGAGGGAAAGCAGGAAGCTGATATCAGAACACAAGAGGTGGGTTCTGAACTTATGAGCTTGAGCATGATGTGAGCAAAAAGTGTTTCGATGTGTTTCCTCACAGGCTGATGTTCACAAGCCTTTCTGAGATGCACTTGCTTTGGAGTGCTGTCAGGCAAAGAAACGCATCGAAGCTGCAAAGGCGATTGAGGAGAACTCCCAGATGCTGATATGCGAGCAATTGGCAAAGAACGAGGCTTTAGCGGCTTTGGCTAGGGACAATGCCCGCCTGAAGCGTGAGTTGACTGAGACTCAGAGAGAGTCCTTGTGCGTAATTTGCCGGGATTCAAAGAAAACTGAGGCATTTGTTCCCTGTGGACATGTTTGTGTTTGCAAACCATGTTATGATCGTTTGGCTGGAAGGGCTTCTGTAATTTGCCCCGCTTGCCGCCAAGAAGTTCGCTTCACAATGCGAGTGTATCTCTAACCTGAGTTGGACATGCTGGGCCTGAAGCCACTGCGTGAGACGGGCTGGGCGGGATTGCACACCCTGTCTACCGGGGCCAACACTAACTAGGGCAGTGACCCTTTTAGATCCTTTTAGTATATCTATGTTTCATGCTCATTTTCCTTAAAGGAGGGCTTCTCGAAACAGTTGATAACTGGATAGCGAGTGATCAGTATCAAAAAGAAGTGCTAATGGCGGTGTTGTGTCAGGTTGTAAATTAGAAAGATCGCATCCACGCAGCCCATACCCGGAAATCCTTGATGTGCCACATAGCAGGGCCTGACCACCAGCACTTTGGAAGAAGTTTGCCCCAACAGTGTGCTCTCATCGCTCTCAGAATCATTTTGTCTCAGAATCAAGTTCATCATGTGAAGTGAAGGTATACATCGGATGAGACTCAGCCGGCCTCATGATGCAATGTGATCAGTGTCTCGTGTCGTCAGTTGCAAGTAGCTGAGATCCGATGTCGTTAAGCCACTGAGCTCAAAGTTTGCCATCAAGTGAGCTCAAAGCTTGCAGATCGCTAGATTTGCGGAGGACAAAAGTTCGGATATTTCTGGAATTTCAGTGAATTTCACAGATATCAGATATTCATTGATGCTGGTAGGCTGCTGACCAATGGTGTTTAACTAACCTTCCGAGACTATAGGGCCATGCTCAAACACAGGGAGTGCGGAGTGCCTCATGCAAGATTCTTTGCTGCTTTCATATTATGTTTCTGCTAGATTTGGATCAACATTCCTATACTGCCCACCTTTGAACAGGAGCTATCAGGAAGTGCAGCATACAGCGCGGCTATCAGGCAGTTAGGTAATGAGTCAGATACACCCCGATCCCGATGACGCACTGCAAATGATTGCAACATGTACAGAAAATAGGCATAAAACATGAAATAAAGGTGTTTGCTCTGTCACCGTCATAGCATCCACGTTTCCCTTGGTCCCAAAGTGGCAACAGGTTGGGTCTGGGGTGCTTGGGCACATGGGCCGACACTAGTTGGTGTCAAAAGCACATTCTATTTGCATGCCTATGTGTATGATGATCCCTGTTGACTCACAGTTTGAAATTCAAGCCACCGAACGGCATTCTGTTCTGGCCTTTCACAATGCATTCTGTTCTGGCCTTTCACAATGACTATTTGACTATTTGTACACAATTATATAATATTATATATGTATTTGTTGTTGCGTTGAGGTTTGGTTCCAGGAGTATTTACGCCTATGGATCGTTGTTGGCTGAACTTGTTCGAAATCTCAAAGATGGGTTGAAGTTTCTCAATCATTTAAGAACATGATCTGTAGAGAACGGATAGCTCAGTCATAGTCGAATGGCAGAGAATTGCAAGATGAGATCTAGACCATGGAGGCACACTCTCACCTTGTACCTGTTTGTCATCTATTTGGAGGTTGGGACTAAAGCTTGAAGACGAGCAGTGACTGTGTGTCCTGGGATTTGCTTTGGTGACCTTTCCACATTCTGCTGCTTTGCCACAGGTGAATGACCCCAGGCGTGCGGGCTCGATCACTTTCACCAAGTATCACGAATCTGGAATTGTGGAGACTGAAAGTGGAGATGCGTGCCGCGGGGCGCGATGGGGCTGCAGGGGCGCGCTTGGCATCTCCAAGGGAGCATAGCATGCTAGGAATTATCATGAGCATGTAAAGCCCATATTGGATTCTAGTACGTTCCTTTATATATACTATATGGTTCTACTAGCTTGTTTAATGGGACGCATTATAATCCACTATGGGAATTCCTGCCAACCATCCAGAATAACAGACCCACGAAATTCCACACACAGTTTCTAGAGCGAGAGAGAGGTTTTGGAGACTGCTCACATGTGTTGGCCTACAGCTATTTTCTGGTTAGTGGTTTCAAGCACGTTTTATTTTCAAGCCTATTTGGGGTTACGATCCCCCACTGACTACGGCAATTTTTTTCCTAGGAGTTGAAACTATGAGCCAGTTTAATGTAGGGTTCCTGTGCTTCCAATTGTATATTTCCCCATTATTTGTTGATCATTGTCTCTGGTAAAACAGTAAAGCCAGCTTCTCTGGACATATCTACATATGTCATATGTCACATATCGCGTCCCCCATCCTTTTTGCTTTGAAATGCTTTGAAGAAAGCGCAATGATCCAAGGATACCCAAGCATACCTACCCCAGGTTTCATGGAAAGGGATTCAAAGTGTGTTGAAGGATGTCTCCATTGTGTTGGGTGATGATCGCTTAAGCTTTGAGCTTTGAGACTCGGAATCGTCAGGTACTACGATCGTTCGACTGCAATTGGTTCAAAGATCCAGTCAGATCAACAGTGCGAAAACTCAGTGGGGCTTGAGCCTTCTTTCAAGGTTGAAATTAAATTGGCAGCCACGCTTTCGACTTCCCACTTTGCTTCACTTAGAAGGCGCCTGTTGTAGGTTCGAACGGACAACCAACCTTCCAATATCTTGCAATAAATTCGTGTCCCTTATCCATTTTCTATACAGTACCAAACTCAGAACAATCTGACTGCACGAAACTTTGTATTGTGAAAGATGTTTTAAAATGAAGTTGCATGGATCAGGATCAGTGGCGTTGTTGGGACTGTGTGTGCACCGCGGTGTCACATGTTGTTGGTGCCAAGGCGTTTGCATGAGGCCCTCACGGACAATCGACTGGCCTTGTCCGGTGGCCAAGGGTCCAACAGCAAAGCGCCGCGCCGTCTATAGTTGTTGGACCCTGTGGAAGGCCCAAATTGGATGGTTTACAAAGGCCTATACAAGACTTTGGTCATCTTTGGCGCCTCTTTCCTGAGTGATAACCCATTCATGATCCAGATATTTACTAAACGAAACTCTAAAGAAACCCTAAATGGTTTAGGGTTTAGGGTTTAGGGTTTAAGGGTTTAAGGGTTTAAGGGTTTAAGGGTTTAAGGGTTTAAGGGTTTAAGGGTTTAAGGGTTTAAGGGTTTAAGGGTTTAAGGGTTTAAGGGTTTAGATAGAGGGGTTTAGAGGGGTTTAGATGGGTTTAGAGGGGTTTAGAGGGGTTTAGAGGGGTTTAGAGGGGTTTAGAGGGGTTTAGAGGGGTTTAGAGGGGTTTATAGGGGTTTATAGGGGTTTATAGGGGTTT
>Ga0126342_10010931_pt1 | contig 16226 bp, 18 predicted proteins | sample Cyp1metagenome_FD_92528 | JGI IMG/M metagenome (GOLD analysis project Ga0126342, IMG submission 92528) | Coral microbial communities from Lord Howe Island, Old Settlement Bay, Australia - Cyphastrea 1 metagenome | ecosystem: Host-associated > Invertebrates > Cnidaria > Coral ... | reverse complement strand
TATACTATAATAACTATAATATACTATAATATACTATAGTATACTATAATAACTATAATATACTATAGTATACTATAATATGCTACAATATACTATATTATAATATAATATGCTATAATATACTATAATATACTATAATAACTATAATATACTATAATATACTATAGTATACTACAATAACTATAATATACTATAGTATACTTTAATATGCTACAATATACGTTATTATACTATAATATGTTATAATATACTATAATATACTATAGTATACTATAATATGCTATGATATACTATAATATGCCATAATATACTATAATATACTATAATATGCTATAATATACTATATTTTACTATAGTATACTATAATATGCTACAATATACTATATTATACTATAATATGCTATAATATACTATAAAATACTATAATATACTATAGTATACTATAATATGCTACAATATACTATATTATACTATAATATGCTACAATATACTATAATATGCTTTAATATACTATAGTATACTATAATATGCTACAATATACTATATTATGCTATAATATGCTATAATATACTATAATATGCTTTAATATACTATAATAACTAAAATATACTATAATAATTATAATATACTAGAATATACTATAATATACTATAATATACTATAGTATACTATAATATGCTATGATATACTATAATATGCCATAATATACTATAATATACTATAATATACTATAGTATACTATAATATGCAATAATTTACTATATTTTACTATAGTATACTATAATATGCTACAATATACTATATTTTACTATAGTATACTATAATATGCTACAATATACTATATTATACTATAATATGCTATAATATTCTATAATATACTATAATATATTATAATATACTATAATATACTAAAATATACTATAATATACTATAATATACTATAATATACTATAATAACTATAATATACTATAATATACTATAGTATACTATAATATGCTGCTAGACTATATTATAGTATATTTAATAGATCTACAATAAACCATTGATTATTAGTCTATAATATCATTAGTCATTATTAATAAAAGTGCTACATCAAATCTGTCCAATCTGTTAGCATCGGCCAAACACATTCCACAAGTATCCACGCTCCACACTTTCGAGAAATTCCAACACCAAGCCCGAAGTCGACGGAAGTCCGGAAGTCCACGGCCGTTGGTCCAAAAAAAATGGGATGAATGACATGGTTACTCATCATGTTCAGTGTTGCAAGAATCGCCTGATTTGGAAATGTTTGGAGTATACCCACCAGCTTCGTTACGTGGTTGTTTCCAGCTTGCCTCGCACAAGTTGACGCTATACCTTGGCGCTTCCAAAGGAAAGTCCCTTTTGAGAATGACTTCACATGACTTGGTAGAACACGAATCTTCAAGAGGTTTAGGTTATATGTATATATATATATATATGTATATATGTATATATATATACATATATGTGCATCTATTATTCTATCATATATATATATATTATATATGGGTATATTTAATCTACGTATAGATACATATCTCAATCGCAAAGTGCTCTGCATGGTATCAACGCACTAAAATGAAAACTGCCGAATTGAGGATAGGCATATATTGGCATCATAAACATCCTAGCGGGTCTGAAAGGGCGTGTGCATTTTGGCACGTAAGAAAGTACATCATCATCATCATCATCATCATCATAATCATCATTATCATCATCGACTGCGTTTTACATGTTTTACATTACGAACCGTCCTGTAATCCGAATCAACATTGTCTTGAACAAATGGTTTCGAATTCCAGCGCTTTCAACAAAACCCTCCGTGGGGTTGAACAAAATCGCAAGGCTTTCCAGCCCAATTCAGAATCATCTGCGTGTGCAAGTTCAGAAGCGAAGCATGATGCTTGCAACATGCTAAACATGATGACATGCAAACATAAATAATATCAGATAATGAAACACATGACAGGTGGTGGCAGACCAAAAAAGCAAAAACAGAAACATGCTTTGCGAGCCGTAGGCGACAACATCGTAAAGTTTGCGACGGATAAACAGATACGAATCGATATGAAACAGAATCATCAGCAAAAAAAAACAAAAAAAATCTCCAGCAGCCTCTTCCTATCCAGACTACTTGTATCTACTTGAATCTACTTGTACTGAGTTGATCTGAATACTTCTGAAGGTGTGGACCTGGGCTACCCAAACATACACTGGTCCAGCTCAGCAGGACCCACCTTTGCAGGCGCCAGCGACAGATAGGTCAGTTGCTTCATATCTAGGCGGGTCACAATATATGTGTATATGTTATATACAAAACATAACATAACATATCATAACATAACATTACATTACATAACATACATACGTGTATATATATATACGTACATTTGCACAGATTTATTACAAACATAAACATAACTCCGGTGCCACCAATGGGGATTAACCGATTATATAACCATTATGAACAGTTCATCCGTTATAACGGTAATTAACATAGTATGGGACCCTACCTGGTTGGTGGTATACCTGCCCCTCTGAAAAATATGAAAGTCAGTTGGGATTATTATTCCCAATATATGGAAAAACAAAACATGTTCCAAACCACCAGTTATTCAAATAGCTATCCACTATCCATGATTCATCCAGTTGAACTTGATCGTGTTCAGATGACCTCATTTAAAACTGGGCATGTTTTGGACTTGTAGGGTTTAGGATACCCCACATAGTCATCCATTTACATTGTATTACTATTAGCATTACTGATTCTTGATTGATTATCATTATTACTATTGATTGATTATCATGCAATTCCTATTACTGACTATGGCCAATCTATGCCGATCTTAGATACCTGCAAAAGATGCAAACAATGACTTATTAGCTGGTTGGCAGATAATCCCATTGATACCAAAAGACTGAAGGATTAAACTACCCATCCAAGATTGACCTAGAGACTATCAATATCATTAATATTATTGTAAGGAGCTGACCGGAGAAGGGAAAAGGTATGATGTGGTGGTTTGTCTGTATTTCCGGGGAGGCACTGCAGTCTTTCCGGATACTTCTGTCTGTATATCATTGTTCATTACTGTTAATAATTAAGATTGCTTATTATTATTGTTGTTGGTATTATGAATGACTATTATTGTTGTGAATATTAACATTGTTAATAAATATTGTTCTTTCATCATCATCCTCGTCATCATGAGTGTTGATCATCATTGTTGATCATTGTGACACTACGATTCATCATTAGTTCATTTTGTTTTAACACTTTTAAATAATGATCGTTGTTAATCTTGCTTTCATCATCGATAATTATTTTCTTGTCATGTTATTGTTGGTTGTTATTGACTGTTGGTTGAACATTGTCAAGATTATTTTCTTATCATTATTGTTATAATATCAGTGTTGGAAATTATATTCTTTTTTAGCATTATTCTTACTACTATTTATAGCATTCCTATTCTGAATGTTCTTATTGGTTATCATGAACAGTATGTTTATTCTTATAATGTTAGTGTTGGTTATTTGTAGTATTCCTATTCTTATTCTTACGGTTATGTTTATTAGTATTCTTATTTGTAGTCCTCCATTTCAACCTCTTACTGTTAATGACAATCCATCGCTGGTTACCCTCCAGTAAATTAACATAGACCCTGGCAGATAGTGGTTGGAAGATTAGTTTCCATGAAAAATTGGAGATTATCAGGGTCTATGTTTATTTACCAGAGTGTAATATTCCTAGCCTTATTGTTATCATCATTACTTCAACCATCCTGGTCCGAGTTTGTACCAAGTCCCCCAGTGTCTTGGCACCCAAACACACGCCACCAATGGATTACAACCTTCCAGCCGCGCCAGTGGTTGACAGTCATTGGTGAAAATGCACACCACCTGACGCAAAGAAGGTAATTTCATGGAAGATCATGGGATGTTTTTTTGGGAAAATATCATACAATCTGGGTAAATTACAATATTTCACTAACCTGAATTAAGGCTATTTGGGGATGATTTCCCTTACTAACCATGATTCCAGTGAGGTCGCAGTGAGGTCGTTATAATTTACCCAGATACAATAACACAACATATCATGATTCAATCATGAATAATTGAGATTTAATGGGATATGAAGAGAAATCCGAGAGGAAAATCGCATTGAAATAACCAACTAGATCCAGTTCGGGGGTGTCTGAAAATGGCTTAATTTCTGATCTTGTTTGCCCCACATGGCAAGTTTGAGAAAGAGAATGAATGCAAATAATCTGGGTAAATTATCATATGTCACTCATCTGAATCTTGCGGCCTCACATGGGGAAGATTTCCCTAACATAAACCATGATTCCAGGCTTCGGGAGAACAGTGAGGTCGTGATGAAATTTACCCAGAAATAACATGACACAACGATGAACCCGTGGATTTTAGGGTAATCCAAATGTCGCTTATACCACAAGGAAGGCAGTAACAATAACAAAGCGCTGTTATACAGGTACAAAGATACTATTATACCATTGTAATCTATCATATACACTATGTCACTATGTGTGTATATATATAATCATCATAATAGTGTTTAATAATGATAATAACAATAATAATAATTAATAATAATAATACAATAAAATAATGATGATAATAATAATAATATATATATATATATACTGTTATACTGAGTTATACTGTTTATACTGTTATACTGTTATAATCTAGTGTATACTTGCAGTACAGTGCGCAACCACTATGAGAATGAAAGACTTGTCCGGTTGTGATTTTTGGCTACATGTATGATCATTGGCTGCAAATCCGCAACTTTCAAGTCCAAGCCTCAAGATGGCCTAGAAAAACCGGGAAACATTGCCGATTCATGTTGAAGCTTGGAATTGTTTTGGATCATTGGATCGGTTTAAGGGGGAAAATCTGAACCGGAAACCCATGGGTTTTTACCATTAAATATAGGGGTTTCCGGTTAAAATTTTCCCATCATCCAATTCTATGATTGGAACCAAGGGATTTCATCATCCCTTCCTCCTTTCAAAATTCAGCAGCCAGAGTCATACAGAGCCTGAGGCTGGCCAGCGAACTTCTCAGCGCATGTCAATGAAGTGCCATTCTGCAGAGGAACAACAAAACAGAGAAAGGAGCTCTTGACCAACCTAACAGGCCCATCTTCGAAAAAATCACAGGATGAGATTCAGGCTTCATATCATATGCATGCTGCATAGCAATTGATTCTAACAAACCGTATAGGATGACACTTCCGGCTGCTTCACCGAGTTCCAGTGTGCATTTTTTGCGAACACAAGAATGTAACAATCAAAAGATCGCACGGTTTTCAGACGTTGTCAAACATGCTTCAAACGATTGAAACTCTAACTTGGGAGCAATAGCAATTTCCTACGATTTTGAGGAAATACGTATATGACTATAACCGGTAACCTCGAACAAATGCTTTGACATGGACATGTTCAGCAAATGTCCATGCAAACATGATGTCCAATATTCAAAGACTCACAAACGCGTAAATGATTCAAGATATATACCTATATGGAAAACTTCAAGCCTACAAACCTTTACACATGCATGTATGGTGAAGAATTATGTAGATATCACTGGTAATTTATCCAATATGTCCATGATTTGTTTACAATATTACAATGTGAATAATATATATATATATACGTACGTATATATGTGATTAGTGTACATGCGTACTAACAAGTACTGCACATATATATATATATATTACGAGAACGGTATGCACATTCCATGTCCACATGCATCTCATCAAGTGGGAAAAATGCATGAGAATGCTCTGTGCAATAAAGCATGGTTGTTACGAAACAAAAAGGGAACTGAGCATGATTTGCCAGTTCCAATAACATGCAAAGGCTCAATATCTGCTCCTGGTTGCAAGTTGCAACCATAATGATTGTTCCAGAAAAGTCATGAAAATGTCATGTATTCATCACTCTCAACGAGACATCTCCTAGGAATTCCTATCACAACTTTCCCCTTTGCCAATAACCTGCGCTTCATTTTGGTTGCGTCCTCGTTCTCTTCCTCCATGTAACCCGTGGTGATGGGCTGCGGATTTGGGCATGTTGGAATAGTACACGTTGGGAGGCTGTAAATCAACTCCTGGCGTAGCAAAGCAGTCAGGTAACATAGAAAAACCAAGAATTCTAGGGGTATATAATGACAATATTAATAGCATACCATATCAACTATGGTTATTTACCCAGTAATGTGCTATGATATTGAATACCCTCTGGCAAACGTTTACACAACTATGGGAAAAATCACCGTGCTATTAATGGGAAAATCCACTATTTCGACTGGGCCATTTTCAATAGCTATGTAAACGTTTACCAGAGGGTATCTCTTATGATGTTTACCAACATAAATGCGTACAGTATGTCACCAACACTCCATGGTACCACCATAATCTACGTTGCCAACAATTTCTATCATGATAAGTTCCTCTTTTCTTCGACGAGTAGTGGATTCTATACATATGTAATGTGGCATGTCCCAACTGTTTGCATAGCAACATCGATTCCATTCAACTATTTTGGTCAATCAATCTTATATAAGTTGAAGAAGAAACTCAGTTGCAAGATCACATTAGAGTTGATCTCATGATTTCTTAGTCTATCCTCATTGATAGTCGTCACAATGTGCAAATTAATCATCATTACCCTCCGGTCCGGTAAACGTTTACATAGCTATGGAAAATCACCAATATTGATAGGTAAATCAACGAACTAAAACTAAATGGGCCATTTTCCAGCAAGCTATGTAAAGGTTTACCAGGCTGGGTAGTCTATCCTCATCCTACCCGATCCAAAAAGATCTCGGCGTCCTGGTCTGGGTCCACATTCTCCTCCGGGCACATTGCCAGCACCGTTGCGCCCTCCGCAGGTGCCTTGCAACGGATCTCACCTGATCAGCCCATCCAGGCCACTGGAAAATGGTGAAAGGGCAGAAGCAAAGAACGTCATGTGGATAAAACAATCATAAACCACCTATAAAAATGGTGATTTGCGGGATGGTTTTTATATTTATATAATTTTATATATATTTATGGCATTGTTTTACCCCAACAGATGTGAGAGGCAGTTGAATTTGTGCCAATCCTGAACAAGAAGGTTACAGGTTGACTGACTGTGATGATTGGGTAGTCCGTGTCCACATCGGAGTATGCAGAAGCTTACGGTAAGACTATACGTAATTTTCTTAGCTCCAAGAAGTGACGAAGGTTTGCAACAAATGAAATCCAGTTGACAAGTCTGACAAATCCAGCATTTCGAAGGGAAGGAGTCCGAAGGAGTGGACTCCTAAGTTAGAGGCCAACGTCCAAGTATCCGATATTCCAACATATTCCAAGTATCATCGAATCATCAAACATACTTCATCATATTTCATCGTTTTCATCATGACTTCAGAAAATATACCCATATTTTCGAAGCATGGTGCTGGTAGATTTACCTACAAAACTGGGTGATTTTGGACAAGGGCAGTCATGTTGGTGTATACCCTCTGGTAATTTAACATAGCTATGGAAAATCACCATTTTCAATGGGAAAACTCACTATTTCTATGGCCATTTCCAATAGCTACGTAACAAATTACCGGAGGGCAATGGGAAAAACATTAGTCAATGGGATTTATAGTGGATTTTCCAATTAAAAAGGGTGTTTTTCCATAGTTTTTTGTATGTTCACCAGAGGGTAAATCTTCCAGCACCATGCTTCGCATCTGGCTTCCACCAGAGTCTCTCAGGTCCTGGCAGGCTTGCCCACCCATCAGGCCGGAACAGCCTGGACGAAAGAGTCTAAACATCTAAGGACCGTACAGGAACGACATAAAAAAACGTAGTTACTTAATGGGCTTTCCGAAACAGTCTATAATTATCAACAAATAGGAATCTCAGAATATCTCAGATAATGATAGTTATGTCATGGTTTTTAAGGAGTTACTATTGTGGGTGGAAGAAATAAATCCTGCACCAGTCAATAGGTGGTTTATCCCATTATAGGCTTTTTACCATCCCAGGTGGTGCAAGATTTCGCAACCATCCACAGTAAGCAGTGATCGCCTTGATCGCCATCTTCAATGACTTAGATGGGTGAATCCTGCCTGGAAATCTAAATGTTTGGAGTGATAACAAATAATATGTATATATATATATATGTATGTATATATATATAAGCTCTATATATAATATATGTGTATATAAGCTCTATACATATATATATATATATATCATATATCTTGACATGCAGTCAGACCGTTTTTGTGTCTCCCATATTTCCCCGTACAATGATGAGACCTTCACCTTGTTCTATCCGATCTATCCAACAGAATTTGAGACGAATTCAGCAAAGTCGCTAGTCGGTAGGTTACCTACACTTGAAGGAAGGACATGAAAGGACCACTTGGGTTTGTCTGAAAATAGGGTATACCCCCAATGAAATAGCCATTTAGTAGGGATAATGATCAGCAAAACCATTGGGTTTAGGGGTTTTCTCTATTTTCAGACACAGCCACTTGGACCATTGACATGTCATGACTCCACTATAGGCCGCTGCGGCCTATGGCTTCATAGCGGCAACTGCTCAAGAGCAAAGTTTCACAGGGCTGTTCCCTTGGCGATGGCAGAACCCGGAGATCTTGGACCTTCCCAAGAAATCACAAAGGACGTTTCCCCAAAATTCACAAAGGAAAGGTCTCCATATCCAAAGAATACCTAAAAGACCTACCAGTTCCAGGATGGTGTTGATCAGTTGCTACCACCATCTAGCGATCAATTGGACTCCTAGAGCTGTAGATGGATGTGGATGGGGTGGTCAGCCTGGTCAGCCTTCTCTCTTGGGCGATTCTACTCAGTGCCCTGGAAATCTCGACGAAACCCTTCCCTTTTGATGAAGAGTTCATTTAAGAAGAGGGAACACGAAAGGTAGATTCATGGAAAGGGGCGAAACGAAGTGGACAATTCATAAGCGCTTGCAAACCAGTTTGACAGCGACCAAACAAACTCTTGCATGAAAAACATTCTCAAACTGGAGCCTGGACTTGGTAAAAACAAAGAAAACTTTGTGGGACCCCAGCAGATTTTTGGATTTGCAAGACTTCTTACTGCCATAGATTCCCTCATGTCGAGCATTTGTCCACTCTGAGCTGCGTCCTAAGTTTGGTGCATTGGGGAGTTGATTTGCATCAAACCCTAGGCCCGCAGTTCAAAGCCCCGCCGACATTCGGCTGTGTATCTTTTCTCTTAATTTTTGTTGCAGCGTGGTTTGTTAATAGTGGTATCTTCATCACATTACCCTCTGGTAAATTAACATAGACCCTGGCAGTCATCGGGGTTGGAAGACTAGTTTCCATTAAAAATTGGTGATTTTCAGGGTCAACATGTTTATTTACCAGAGGGTAAATGGCATTTTTGATGCATGGGGGGACAATTTGACAAAAATGATCAACAGTTGGGACTCAATTGGGTTGCGGAGCATCGTTCGACATGACACCCTCATTCCCTCAGTCCAAGAGTCGCTTGGCATCCACTAAGCTGTGTTGGCTGTCCGCATGGTTCCATCGGCGTACAGGTCTGGCGGGCACTGTCCGGAAGATCTCTTGTGTCCCTGTCACTTGGAATGTCTTCTCCGCATCTAGACGAATTTGGCACAATGAGAACTATAATTTCCTGATCTGATCAATGGCATCAATGGGACTTGACACGCTGACGTGCTGTAGTTGAAGACTTGTGAAATCATTGTGGATTCGTTCCGGTGCATTTGTTCCACCCATCAAAGAAGCACCAAACAGGCACAAATTGTGAAATCTTGTAGCCAAAACCGCACTTAGCCCATGGATTTGGAAGTTGAACTACAGTTAAACGTAGTTGGATGCTTTTCTTGAGGCTGTACAGAGGGATAACCAAGGGAAAACCAAGGAGAAAATTGGTTTCGTCTGAAAAAAATGGGCCCCAAAAAAATTGACGGTTTATAATGTTTTGTCATCATTTATCATCATTTTCCCTTGTAAGATTGCCATTTTATGGTATAGCCATTTTCAGACATACCCATGTCTTCTACAGGATCCAGGACTCAATCCATCGCGTCTAGTCTCCGTGCCTCAATGGGCGTTCCTACGTAGCCTTCTGCGCAGCTCCAAACGCTGCCATTAAGCACATATCCTGGCACGGCCAGTTTTTACCCTCTGGTTATGACTAACAGTTTGCTATTGAAAATGGTGATTTATAGTGGATTTTCCCATTGAAAATGGTGATTTTCCATAGCTATGTGACAGTTTACCAGAGGGTAATCTTGAAACCAAACATGATAAAAATGGCTGACGGACCAAACAGGTTTCACATATCTTCCAGAGTCTCCAGAGTGGGCCGGACAGGATTCCTATCTTCCAAAAAACGTGGACATCAGCCTGGCATCCTGTGACTCACCGGGGTTTGTAAAATCTCTCACGCTCCGTATCTCGCGCTTTTGGAATTTCTGACATCATGACATCATGTCGACATCATGTCGACATGGATGGAGAATGTTGTAACATATTAATACATATTAATACATATTGTAAATTATTGTAACATATTGTAACATTTGTTTTTTTGACCCGATACAGTAATACGCTGACACATATCCTGATGCTTCTTCAATGTGGACATTGATTCACGTTTCGGTAACCTCCATGGAATTTCATGGAGCCTTTCACATGCCAACATAAGCCAAGAATGTCCTTGTCGGAAAAAGGGGAGGTTAAACATGATGAAAAACCGGCCATAAACTCGCCAAAATCCGTTGTTTGGCGTCTCAAGTTGTGACAAAAAAAAACGCATCCAATATGGACCATGTTGTGGACCAATTATTATGGTTTATTAGGTTTTTTATTATGGTTTTTATGGTTTTTTCTAATTCAAAGGTTTTCGGGTTTTAGGGAATCAGCAGCCCCTGCTACACATCACCAGGGGACCTGAAACCTGGGATCTGGGGATGGTTTGATGAGGGATTCAACGAAAACCATGGGGATTCATAACAAACCATGGTATAATTAACGTCATTGGATTCATAAACGAAAGGGGATTCATCACGTTTATGTATGTTGATGTATGTTGATGTATGTTGATGTATGTTGATGTGGGTTGATGTGGGATTCATCTTTTCCCGTCATAAACGGATAAGAAAAACATGACGTTTGGCAACCAGCATTAATTACCCACGACCTGCTGGCCATGGAGATGGCTCATAGCATCCATCCTGAGGGAAGGTCCTGCGGGATCCGCGTCAGCCAGGATGAGCATATCTGGGAATGTGCAAAAAATATATTTGTAGATGTGTAATTGCATATGATGTCATATATATATATATATATGTATGTATGTATGTATGTATATGTCTATATGTATATATATATATATATATTCATATATATATATATGTATACATACACATTTACAGTCATATACATGTGTATATATATATATACATACATACGAGCATTATATATATATATGAATATGTATGAATATTATATATATATATATATGAATATATGTTATAATTATTATATATATGAATTTTATATTAGGTATTCGCGCGACGGTACTCAATTAACAGGTCAATCGTATGCATTTCCAGCGACTCCCCCCAGCAATCGATCGTATGCAATGCACAAGGGTTGGAATGGAAGAAATGACTGCAGCAGGAATTCGAATAGCAAAAAACGGCAGCCGTACAACAGCCCTTGGATTGTGGAGACGACAGAAGGCCAGAAATCAAATGTTCTGTCTGATGCATCAAAGACATGTCCCAGTCTCCAACAGGGTATCTCAATCCTGAAATCAGTTGAGAAGAAAAGGCAGTTGATGAAGACTTGAATCAAACACAGCTAGTTTGAACACATGCAACCATCCTCCTTTTGGGTGGAAGTGTTCACGCCGACACCAATCGAAATGTCTTTGATCAACCAGCTGGGACGACCCAAACACATTTTGGTCGCAAACCCGCCATAAACCATCCGACGAACCAAACATTTGGGGTGCTTCACATCACCTTGGGATATACCAAATTTGTCCAAATTTCATCGAATTTCGGTCGAATGATCCATGATTATTCAGCAAGACGATCCGATAATTATCTATATGGGGATGGGTCAAAACCTTGTACACCTGGTGAACCTCAAAATAGCTGGGATTTATGGATGTTCATCCCCCTAAAAATGGTATTAATAGGTATTGATCCATAGCCATATAATGTTCCTATTCATATTCTACACTATGCTTGGATTTCCTTCAGGAACGCCTGAAAAAGGATGGAAATCCTCATGATTCCCCAAGATCTTTGGCAAATCCAGGTACCTCATTATCAACGGATATAGTCTTTTCTCCCAATGGGAAATAAATGTTCTCCTATGAATAACTATAATATACTATAATGGGATCTAGTTAGTTATTCTCATTCTTCTTGTTATTCCAATACTATCCCAGTATCCTGTATATAGACCGGCTGGTGGTTTCAACCCCTCTGAAAAATATGATGCAAGTCAGTTGGGATTATTATTCCCAATATATGGAAACTCATAAAAGTCATGTTCCAAACCACCAACCAGTATATATATAGCGGTATATAAAGATATATGTATATATATATAATATAATATAATATAATATATATATATATATATTCATATATATATATATATATTCATATTCGACTTTTTTAGTTCGACCATTTTGCCCAGGTCCCCCCGGGATTTTCCAGTTCCCCCCAAACCCAAACGGCTCCGTTGGCACTCTGGCAGTTCTGCGAAGTGCAAGGCCCTGAAGGATGGAGTTTCTACATGGGTTTCACGAAGACAACGTGACGTGACTTTGTCTCCATACCCTCTGGTAAACTAACATAGCTATGGAAAATCCCTATTTTTAAAGTAAATCCATTATAAATGGTGATTTTCAATAGCTATGTTAGTTTACCAGAGGGTAATTTCTTAGACAATATCCTGGCATCTATCTTGAAAAAATGTTATTATCTGGTGGTATACCAGGATGTTCCACATAACTATGGAACTCACTAGTATTATGACTCTTCAGGAATGGCACATTGTAGTTATACATGCCACATGCTAGTTGATTTAAACAGTGTGATAAAACCAATGTCATAAACCACCCCCAAGTCATCACCATTTTGATAGGTGAGATTCCAACCATTCCCAGGTTTGGTAGTTTTCTTATTGGGTTTACCACATTACTGAAAATAATATACAAAAAATGATTAAAACAAAAAAATGATACCAGTGGCAACAATATAGAAATTTAAGAAGAAACAACATGACAACAAGAGCAACGGCGACAGCAACAAACAAGTAGCCTTTGACAGAAGGTAAATTCGAGCAACTTTATCTTTGGCAGTGGATGAAGCCTCCATAACAAACCATACCATCCTTCCAAGTCAGAAACCGTATGATCTATGTGGAAGGCTGGGAAAAATCAAGGGAAATTTACTGACTTGGAAAATTTCCGAGTTACATGAGTTACGGACGACGGTCAGGTTAGCTCATCATCAAGTAGTTGGGAGGTGTAACAGTCCGGGAGCGTGTGAATTCAAGAACACTTTCCGGCGCGAAACCCTGTGTTTTTTCGGGCATGTGGCTCCGGGGGTCGCCGAAGTAGGGTCCGTGTTTCGCCAACGTTGGTCGATTTGGTGCGACGCTCCTGCTATGCGGGTTTGCAACCGCCTTTTACAAAATGCATTGGCACAGCGCTGATTCATTGGTTCAGTGGTTCACTGAATCATTGATGAACCATTGGTCCATTGATTCATTGATTCGCTACTTCAATGGTTCATTGATTCATTGCTGCGTTGCTTCATTGAATCACTGATTCCTTGATTCACTGGTTCAGTGATTCACTGCCTCATTGGTTCATTGAATTCATTGATTCCTTGAATCATTGGTTCACTGAATCATCAGTGATTCGTTGATTCATTGATTCACTGAGTCATTGGTTCATTGATTCATCGTTTCATTCATTCACTCATTCATTGAATCAATGGTTGACAGATTCACTGATTCATTGTTTCACCGAATCATTCATTCATGGACTCACTAATCGCTCATTCATCGATTCATTGATTCGATGGTTCGTTGATTCATTGATTCATACTGATTCATTGGCCCATTGGTTCACTGATTCATTGATTCAGTGTTCATGCATACACTGATTCGTTGATTTATCGGTTCATTGGTCCATTGGTTTATTCAGTCACTTCTTCATGTCATTTCACTGGCATCTCAACCGCCATTTGCTCATTCGTTGATGCACATCGCAACTTCAACACTTCATTGCTTCTGATTCTCAAAACTTCCTATAGGCCGTGATTTAATATAATTAGTTGGTTTTAAATGTTTCGAAACGGCATGGGCCGGGCACTACCTGGTCTGCTAAAGGTCAAAATTGTTTCTTCGGAATGCTGGATTCTCCAATGATTCTCCAATGATCCAACACTTGACCCGAAAAAAAAGATGGCATGCGTTCTCGAAGCCTGTTCTCTTCATGGCTCTTCATTTCTGGGATCCGCTATAAACCGCTCAAATCCAAAGGATCCAAAGGAAAACAATCTGTATTCTGAGCTAAAACATTTCACTGACCTGAAAATAGCTGAAATATGGCCCATTTGTTAATAATTCTCGTTTTTCCTCGTCATTCCAGTGACATCACAGTGAGGGACCCTCAGCCACCACTAGTTACTTGGGGGATCGTCTTTTAGGCTTAGGATGCGAAACATTGGCGACGCCAGCATGTAAAATAGATCAAAATGGAAGGTTTTTATAGATGGTCGCTGTATCTGGAATTCTCTGGAATTTCATGGATTGTGATAATCCCCAATATATATATATATATATGTATATATTATATATATGTAAGTGTACTGGGTAGTATGTAACTCAGAATCATCAATCAACTAGGGTTTAGCAGCAACCGCTCAGGTGTTGCTGATGCGCCGTCATCACTTTTCCATTCAGGTTCAGCACGCGTGAAGCGGCCGTAGCTCCGCAGCCGACGCTGGCGAAAGCTGATCCTTGAAGGTGCCAAAACAGGGCCGAACGCGACAACGGTGTCCTGATGTTCACACCACACTGGTGCCCCAGATGTACCCTCTGGTAAACTTATAAAAAACTATGGAAAATCACCATGTTTAATGGGTAAATCCACTATTTCTATGGTCATGTTCAATAGCTTATGTTAAATTGCCAGAGGGTACCCCAAATATGAAAGTTGTAATAACTTTTTGATCCATCCCCCATATCTAAAGAAACCAGATTAGAAAAAACTGAGATATGATATGTGTTCCATAAGAAGAGAAATTTTCAGTCAAGACTTGACGTCATGCTTTTTCGGGCAACAGGATGCACAAATACATACAAATACATATCCCATGACGGATCCATGGTGCTGCTATATATGGTAACATGGATCCCATTAATATACCCCAGTCATGTTAGCATATATACCAGCACCATGGATCCTATGGCTATATATATATATATATTATTTCTGATTTTTTGGACAATATTCAAAATATATTCAATATTATGAAATACATTGAAATACGATGCAACCATTGCACAATTTGTATGAGAGGAAGACTTCACAAAAAAAAAAAAACGTGGCTGCCGAGTATCGGTTCCACTTCCGCCGTGGCTTTTCTTTGTCGCACCAGCGGGATCAGTAAGGCTTCCGGCGAGGGCCTCGGTTGAAAATTTCATCAGATCATCCATGTTGGCAACAGAAGTGATGTCAATCTTTCAGACCTCGTACGTCGTACGTGAATCGACTCCGACCTGTCGTGAGGCTTCATGCTGAGTATTGCTGAGTGCTGACACAGACAACAGGAAACAATTGATATATTCAGGTCACTGGAAGAAGAAGGTGGCGGAAAGACGCGGTTTCTCCATATCTTCAACCTTGGTGACCACCCGATGTTTTCCTTTGGCGAATCTCCTCACACAAAACGACTTTGGCATGTCCAGCTCTCAGTCCCATTCTTAGATACCTTGCAAACACTACAGGATGGTGCCCCCCAGTTATAAGTTGGTTTATAAACCCCATTAACTATAGTTATATCTGCCATAAACCATAGTTACTGGAGTTATAAACCAACTTAGCTAACTATGGGGCACCACCTTG
>Ga0126342_10010930_pt1 | contig 16226 bp, 22 predicted proteins | sample Cyp1metagenome_FD_92528 | JGI IMG/M metagenome (GOLD analysis project Ga0126342, IMG submission 92528) | Coral microbial communities from Lord Howe Island, Old Settlement Bay, Australia - Cyphastrea 1 metagenome | ecosystem: Host-associated > Invertebrates > Cnidaria > Coral ... | reverse complement strand
ATACATTACATTACATTACATTACATTACATTACATTACATTACATTACATTACATTACATTACATTACATTACATTACATTACATTACATACATTACATTACGTTACGTTACGTTACATTACGTTACGTTACGTTGCGTTACATTACATTACCTTAAGTTCGTTACGTTACATTACATTACGTTACGTTACGTTACAGTATACATTACATTACATTACATTGCGTTACGTTACGTTACAGTATACATTATCATTACATTACATTACGTTATGTTACGTTACAGTATACATGACATTACATTACATTACGTTACGTTACGTTACGTTACATTACATTACGTTACGTACGTTACAGTATACATTACATTACGTTACGTTACGTTGCGTTACATTACATTACATTACGTTACGTTACATTACATTACATACATATATATATATATATATTATATATATATATACATATAATGACATATACATTTTTTGTGCACCCCGATCTCCGCCTCCGGATCCCAGCGCGGCAGCTGTTGCAGAGCTGCCAGCGCCACCCGCCGCAACTCGGGCGACAGAACTTGGATCAGCAGGGCCTTCGAAAGCTCCTGCGCAACGGGGACAACCACAGAAAACCCACGGAAAACCAGCAAGGTTGGGGGGTTCACCAACGGAAATGTTATGACATGTTGGGAACTTGGATGATTTTGCAGACAAAATATGATGTTTCCATGATTTTGAAGGGAAAATGGCAGGATTTAATCAAACCAATTGGGGATTCTTTGGTTTGGTTGAGGGGAACATTTGCAGGAGGCTGGCAAGTTTTTGCCTGTAAATGTAGAGGTTCCAAAAGTGATGTTTTTCCTTCAACCAATTCTAGAAAACACCGATCCAGCTCAAAGAAAACTTGGGGAAAAATTAGATAGCTAAACGTCCAAGACAGTAACTGAGGCAGTAAAAATCATAAATTATGGGTACCAGGTAAGAACATCTAAGAACTATAGAATATATAGTTTAAACTGTATATGACCTTATATAATGTACATATATATATATATACACATGTATGTATATACATATATATATGTATATATGTATACATGTATATATATATACATGTATATATGTGTGTGTGATTGTATGTATGATATATCTATATTTAAGTTTAATGATATATATTTATAGTTACATATAGCTATAGTGAAATCATACTACTATATTATATGAGATCATATGATAATCATATTAAATCAAATTAAATCATATTATAATGTATTATATTGTATTATATTAAATCGTATTATATCATATTATGTCATATTATGTCACATCATATCAGATCATATCATATCATATCATTTTGTATCGTATTATATCATGTTGTATCATATCATATCATGTTGTATCATATCATATCGTATGGTATTACATTATATCTTAGGATGTTGCTGTAACACGTTTTCTTTATCCATTATTGTTCCTTAATTTTCCATTATTGTTCCCTTAACCGTTCCCTCAACTTTCCATTATTGTTCCCTTAACTTTCCATCATTGTTCCCTTAACTGTTCCCTTAACTTTCCAGAAAATGGGGAAAGTTAAGGGGACAGTAATGCAGAAAATGGAGAAAGTTAAGGGGACAGTAATGCAGAAAATGGAGAAAGTTAAGGGGACAGTAGTGCAGAAAATGGAGGCAGACATAGGCTCCAAAGAGACCCCTCAAAAACGTGCTAGAGCGACGTGCTAAATTATACCATATTAATGTTGGATCCAGATTAGTGCCATGGCACTCTACTGTGAGACAATTCCCAAAAATAATTGAATATGTTCAAACACTTTGAAAAGAACCCAATTGCGAGAAGTTTTTTCTCAGATCCAATTTTTCCAGGCGGAGCTTTTTTTCACCTTCATACGCATTTCTTTGGGTAAAGCTGGTCCATTTACTTTAGAAAGCCATATCCATGTTAAAGCCTTGAAAACGCAAGGTTTCTCAAATAATTAGATGCTTATTAAACCCTTATTTAAAAACAACCCCAAAACAATTTTTCAAGGGGGTACCCCATGAGTGGCCCAGATCCTCAATAATCTAATTGTTTTGATGGCACCCCATTGTGCACAAAAACTTTGTGGGGTGATTTTCTTTGATCAAAAAGGGAAATCAGGTGAAAGTGGATTCAAACGAATTGAAAGTAAATTGGTTTCAATTGAAATCCTTTCATTGAAAGTAGATTCAAATGAATTGAAAGTTGAAACTAAATTGATTTCAATTGATAACCTTTCTTATCAATAGATTTCTTTGAGGGTTGAAAGGAAAATCAATTGAAAGTAGATTCAAATGAATTGAAAGTAAATTGATTTCAAGTGAAATCCTTTCTTATCAATAGATTTCTTTGCGGTTTGAAAGGAAAATCAAATTGAATGTAGATTCAAAAAAACTGACAATAAAGTGATTTCAATTGAAATCCTTTCTTATCAATAGATGTTTTTAGGGTTTAAAAGGAAAAGCAATTGAAAGTAGATTGATGTCAATTGAAATCCTTACTTAAGTTGGCTATCCTAAAAATTGTTGAGCGGGGGCAGAAAATGCCGAGTTATTAAGTCAAGTAGCCGAAAATTGTTGGGGGGGGCCCTACACTATATAATCAGTATCCAACATTAATCATAGATATATTCATCAGCGGCAACTAAATCATGATCATGAAGCTCTGCTCCTCCAGCCTTCTTTGGTTGGATTTCCCCTGTGTACTTTGGTCGGACTTACTGGCCTTGTTTTGCCTTAAATTGACAGTTCTTGCGTCAAGTTGCTTGCAGAAAGCGGCAATCCTTCTCAAGAGATATCTGCTCATCGGTGGGCGTTTCGGAGCTGCCAAACCTCGCCAAATGGCATGACACCAGTGTCCAATCCATCTTCTTAGAACCAATGGTGAACTTTCCCTGAACTCGCACGGATCAAAGCTCTGAACATGTTGGGATGAACTTCAAAAGCACCTGGGATATGCAAAAAGAAATCGAGATGGCCCAAAATCCAATGGTTTCTCATGATTCATCGCATGTCATGGCCACTTTTACTTAAGAATCACCCATTTTTTAAGAAACCCACCTACACTTCACCTGCCAAGCAGCAAAGTTAACAGCTGCCTACAGCTGGCCGCTCGCTGGGCCAAGGAGGCATCAAAGAGCCCAGACAAAGCAGCCTGATGGCCAGGGGATATGTATGATATCTGTCATAATATGTCATAATGGCTTGTGAATATTGTGCCAAAATGATCCAAAAAGGGGATATCGGGATATCTGTGGAACGTTACCACTGGTGCGAAATTGATATGGGCATACCAACCCATTGACTCATGTTCGAACCAATGGCAGGCGGGCAAACCCCCAGCTCTTTTGTGAGCAGGCATGATTCAAATTCAATCAAATTCATACAAACCTGATCAAACTTTGCGAGCGCCGCAGATGTCATGTTGGCCATGCGGTATTCAAAAAGTCATGCCGCACCACTAAGTTGGACAATTGGAATTGCTACACTCCTTTCTGGTATGCCCCTGATTCGGCGGGGTCCTTGAGTTGTTGGCACACCAGCGCAGGCCTTCCATAACAGCGGAAGCAACAAAATTACACGAAGTCCTTCGAGTCTTCCAGTCTGTTGGTGTATGACGGAAGCTGCTATCAGTTCTCTCTATTGGGGGGCTATGACACCAATGGCTTGCAAATTCAATGACAAGCGGAAGTGATACTCTCCACTCTCTACTGGACAGCCTCCCCTCCAGCTCTCAAACAATCACTCAGATCAACATCCCACCCTCCCCACCAGAACGAGGAGAGATTTTTCCTGAGTTGCCATAAATTGGGTTCACTGCTCATGGCTGGATCTTTAAGAGTGGGATCCACACTCCTCCCCACAACCTGCCTGTTGACCGGCTGAAGTGGATCTGGAGGTAGTCCTCTCCAGATAAACCTGGTCAGCAGGCCCCACGACTGCTTATGGTGTGGGCGGGGGGGAGAAAAAAAACCTGACGTCTTATGGCATCCTGGAGCCAGAATGGACAACAGGATCTGGCCTTCCTCCCACCATTGTTGATCTACGTTCATTGTTAAATCCACACTGCATGTTCCACACAACAACAATCACTCAGATCAACATCCCACCCTCCCTACCAGAACGAGGAGAGATTTTTCCTGAGTTGCCATAAATTGGGTTCACTGCTAATGGCTGGATCTTTAGGAGTGGGATACTCCTCCCCAACCTGCCTGTTGTTGACCGGCTGCTGAAGTAGATCTGGAGGTAGTCCTCTCCAGATAGACCTGGTCAGCAGGCCCCACGACTGCTTATGGTCAATGGCAGTGGACGAGGCAAAGCCTGACTCAAACCAACATTTCTTTTCAACTGCAGGACTGAGAGCTGCTGTCCGACGAGCTGGTCCCGCCGTTCTTAATGAGTTGCCAGCATTTGTCGCATCGGCTCTTGCCGTTTCCGGAAATGGTGTCGGACCGAGTAAAATTTGAATTTGAATGTCCGACCACAAAGAAGGGTGGTTGATTTGACATCCACGGCGTTGACATGCCAAACGGCGGAACTTGAATTCCTAATGTACTCAGAAGGCTTCACTATCAGTCTTGTCTTGCCTTGCTGAATCTCTTCTCTGATCATCTTAGAGTGTTAGAAGTCTTGTCATCAAGTGCAATCAAGTCCCGTTCCACTTTGTTCACTCGATCCTCAAAGTTTCTTAGAGAATCGGGTGATGCGGTTTCAAGGAATCAATTTGTTCTTTCAGACCATCAATCAATCGCAATCTCATATTCCTGGGTGACGTGTTTGAGCGGTGCAGCCTGGGCATGGTGGATCAGCATTGGTGACTCCCATCGGGCCATGCAACACTTGGCCATGCTCACAAACCGATTCAATGTGGATCATTTGGCATCCTTGCCTTTCTTCCCCACGAAGCACGGGGCCCTACGACCTGTCGACACTCGCCGCAGCTGCGCTTGTTTTAGAGCTAGGCAGCTTCAAGGTGACAGTCTCGATAAAGCGGTCCATTCTAATATTGGCTGTGAGTGAGAGTGATGCTTCGGCCTCCCTCAGCATGAAGAAGGCGCCCAGCACTTCTAAACAAGTTGGCCCCATCGGGCCATCATCAACAAGAGGTTGGCTATCCAGAGGGTCTGAGCTATGACCTTCCATGATTCTGTCAATGTCACGCGGTGTTCTCTGTGACACCAGCCCTATGCCTCTGGTGGCACTGCGGAACGGTCTGCGACTCTCCAAGGCCAAGTCTGGACCCCATTCCTGATAGAGCTCTATGTGATGCTCCTTCGCCTTGCTGATGTAGTTCGAGAAGCTGCGGTAGCCACATGCTTTGAAGGTTGCTACACGAGCTATCTTCTCTGCTGTTAGTGGGAAGGGTGGTTCTCCGTTGTTGTGCATCTTTCGATGCATGCTCTGTAGGACTGATGCAGGTGGTCCCTGTGCACTGATCGCAGTGTAGCACCAGGTTGTTCAAGGCCAGCTGCTGTTTCTCTTCCGACCAGACTTTGTCGGGACATCTTCTTGCCTTTCTGGTGTAGTTCCAAATGGGTGCGTCCTTTCTAGGTGCCAGCCAAGGGCGTTGCGAAGGTTCCCCAATCACTTCAGGATCCCTGACGTGTGCAGGGCCCTGACGGTCTGGGCATTCTGTTGGCCGCCCGTCTGGCAGAGTTTGCCTTGGTTGTCAAGGCACTGGATGGCAGTGAGACTGATCACTGGTAAGCCATTGGTTACCTTGGTCCTTGGTCTTTTCATTTTGAGCCCTCTTGCGTGCACGACAGGTGCAATCCCAAAAGACGAAAGCAGGACAAATCCAGCAATCACCATGGTCATGAAAAGCAAACAAAACAGGCAGCGAGGAAAAACAGACAGCAACCAGAAACGTTCAGCAGTGTCCATTCGATACCATCTCCTGAGCCGGGGGAGCTCTAACGGGGGATTTGATGTGAACGACTTATCATGCAAGTTCATCGATATATGATATATGCATCTCGGTCCATATGAGTAATGTGAGGGTGGTGAGCATGAATCCGTAAGCGGTTGCCCTCGCTCTGAACTGACCATGTCTAGATTTTGGGCGGTGACCTCGCCCCAAATCGATCTGGAGTTTGATAGGCACCACGCCCAAATTTGTGTGGTGATTCAGAGGACGGGCGCTACGCTCAGGCAATGGCTGGCATGAATGGATTCCACGTTCGCTACAGCATTTTTACCGAGGGTTGGGTCATTGCCCTGTCTCTGTGCATTAGTTCATTTGGCCCCTCTCAGCTGTCTTGCGAAGCGGCCACCAAGGTTTCATAGTAGGCTCGTGTCCTGGCTGCAGATGTCATCTTCGTGCACTGCAGGAAGCCGCTTGGGATGGCCTTCTTGTTGCTCGGTTGATGGATTCTGCTCAAAGCGTCAGCCCAGTCGTTGCCCACTCCTGGTATGTGGCTCAGGAGTCTTGGTTTGTAGCAGCACGAGCCAAACAAGAGTGCCATTTCTCGCGCTATCAGGCTCATTCCAGCCGATTTGTGGCTGGTGCGAAGCTTGTTGAGCAGCATGAGCGTGCCGATGCTGTCGCTCTTCACCTGCAACCTGATCTGTTGTTTCATCTAGATCTTATCTTCTCCCAACCCCTCAGGGCCACTAGCACGGCCAAGGCTTCCGCCACTTGCTGTGAGGATGATTCCCCGATCTTCATCTGCAGCACTCGCTCGACTTCGGCTGTCAGAGGACATGAAAAGTAGGACAATATTTTGTCCGCGATCACCAAGTAGCCTCCGATGCCCCAAGGTGAAGCATCGGTGACAATGTCCATCCTGATGCCCTCTCCGAAGTAGGTGCTGACTCTGCATTCTCTGACAAATCGGAGGCCTCATTCTTGAAGAAGCCCATCATCCAGTCAGTGACATGCTGCCACTGCTTCGTCCAGTGACAGTTGGCCGGTGCTCTGGTGTTGTTGGTGCCGTGCAGGACAACGTAAAGGTCTGCCATGAACGGCCTGAGGAACTCAATGATGCCCGATATGTGATTGAGCTCCCCTATGTATGCCTGCAACGCTTTCTTTGCACAGACATTCTGTTGAGTGTGCAGCACTTTCATCTGCTTCACCTCCTCCACAATCTCGGGTTTGGCTCTGACCTCATATTCTAGCCTTGTTGGATCGTTGGTCCAAGACTGTCATCCTGGCGCCTATCCACTGCACTGAGTCTCCTCGGTCCGCCTTCTTGAAGGCCAACCGGACCCCCAACGTAGACCACAAGGCTATCACCGTGGCCATCGCCGTGTTGCGTTCTTGGCCTGTGCCCCGAACGCATAGTAGAGGGTCATCAACATAGAGTTGGAGCCTCACAGTAGCGTCATTGAACATCGACTGTGTCAGCCCGGCCAACAGGGTAGCCGCTCCGGGTAGCCACTCGACCGCAAACGATCGGTGCATTGACACTGCCCTGGGCTGGGTCAAGTAGGCCACATAGGTGTTCTTGTACGCCAAGGTGAAGTTGCGCCTCTCCTCAGGATGCAACGGTATGATGAAGAATCAATCAGTGAAATCGAGGATCAACCACTCGATTTGTTGGTTCCCACTGCAATTCTTCATGAGATAGAGTGCGTCATCGACGGCATCGCTGATCCGAGGTAGGACTCATTTTCCGCCTTTTGTTGCTCTGAGGTTGACCCCGACTCCTTGCAATCTAAGATTAGCCGGCGTTTCATGCGGCCTTCTTTTGTTTTGGTGATCATTCCCATCTTCGAAAGGTGAGGCCGACTTCAGGACTTTATGAACTCTTCAAGGTTGCCCCGCATCTCCACAAACCCGGTAGCAATGAGCCTCTGTATCTCTGGTTCAGCCATCTCATCTCCATCTACCGAGCTGTAGTTGTGGTGCCTTTCTGGATCAGGGAGTTCCATCTCGGTTTCTCCCTGGGCAAGGTCTTCGGAAAGATGTTGCCGGGATCCAGCACTGGGCGAGAGACCGGCCGGGGCTCCTTGTGTGAGCCAGTCATAGATCTCATCTGCCTCGGGGTCACCTGCAGCTCTAGCCAGTGTCCATATGAGTCCTGGTCTGAGCCGCGTATGCAAGCCAGTCTCGGTGTCGGTCGGCATCTCCTGGAAATTTTCCATGAGGAGCTTGGCCATCTCCTCCTGTTGTGCTGCGGTGGGGCCCATATCCTCTTCAAGACTCCCAATGGCCTGAAAGCAGGCCTCCTCCACTTCTGGGTGTTCTTTCAAGTGCACTTGAAGTACCTGGCAGAGGCGATGGCCAGCCAGTCTGTACCCTGGCATCTCCCTGGAGATCTTGCGGGGATTTCTCATTCCTCCCCAGTGTGGTTCCTCCTCTTTTTTCCAGCTCTGGATCTTGTCCATGGAGTGGTGCAGTCAGTTGCACCCTGGTTCTCACCGTGGCCTCCTCTTTGTCATCTGATCTCCTCCTCTTCAAGGCATACTTGCCGCACCTCCTGAAGTTGTCCTGATGCGTCCTCAAGGTCGCGTTCTGTGCGATTGTCGTTGCCAACCGCTCGTTAGCCCCTCAGGGTATGCTTGAGCTGCACTGGTCAGATAGGGGCGGTGTTGGTCCCTGATCTTGATTTCCCTAGTGGTTCTCAGCATGGACTGTCTCCACTTCTCCACCTCAATGAACCGTTTTCCCTTTAAAGGTGGACCCCCTGTGCTCGGCTTCCTCCAAAGTTTCTTCTCATAAGTGCACATTGGTCGCACCTCGCAATGCTTGATTCTTCCAAGCATCAGAGTGGTTGACTTGGTAATCTTGGCGCGCACTGGGCCACCTCCACGAGTTCAAAGTTGCCGTGCTGCCTGAATGCTAGGAACTCATCCAGGTTGTACATTGACACGCTCTTCCCATCATCCTTCCATTTAGGTGGCTCCGTGATGGACGGTCTCTCCTGGTCTTCGAAGAGTTGTGCAGCTTCTGCCGATCTCTGTGCCAGAAAAGTTCAAAGTTCCAATTCTGACTTTGTCCTTCTCTTCGCCAGCTAAGTGCGCCAGGCCGTATCTGTCCGGTCCCGACGGTCCTCTGAGTGGCAAAGGTCCAAGTCCGTCGTCCTTCCTGACATTGGTGAAGGTATTGCATGATGGACCTGCGATTAGGCCGTCATACTTCTTGGCTCTGATGTCTGCCTTCACCTGTTGCCAGATGAAGTCATTGGTGAGATCTTCCTGCTCTCTATTGACTAGGTCATACTCCTTGCAGTCCCATCCCAAACTCTTCAACTTTGCTGCCAGTCCATCAGGGCGATGGTGAGGCCCACTGAATAGATGCAAAATGCATCTCGCTGCATTGGCGGGTTCTGGCCTCGTGTGTGCCAGGCTTCGAAGGCTCTGTGCTATCAATGAGGTTGGCTTTCAGACTTTCTCCCAAGGGATCCGTCTTCATCTGCACCTTTTCGAATTCTCATGCGCTGATTGCAAAGGCTCCAGTCACTTGGAGCCCTTACCGCGGCCCTTGCGACCGTGGTTGGCTCGAGGCTGCTTTGGTCCATCTGATTGGCATTTGTTGGCACCGTGTTTTTCGGTCAGGCACTTTGAGCACTGATGTCGGCGACTGCTGTTTCTGGCGCAATTTGCGTCTGCTGTATTTCTCAGTGCGCCCGCCTGTCTGAAATAGGCGACAAGGCTCATTGCGGGTGAAGCTCCCATCTTCCACAGCACGATGCTCCCTGATGTCTGGGCCTCTGGCTCGCTTGGTGGGCCTCGAAGGTTGTGATGGTTGCGAAGTCTGTGCAGGCATCGATCTTGTGGACGTAGTGATGATTTCCCTGGGCCTGGTTAGGCAATCATCCTCAACCAGGGCATTCAGGTTGGTCGTCTTCGCCAGGTAGAGCATGCAAGGCTCTGTGACTTCACGATGCCAGAATCCAAGGACTTCCATGCACTGCTCACCCGAGACCCACGCCCAGGGCTTGGCAGGATCGAAATGGTGATTGAATCCCGCTTGCTGTGCTCGGTCATGCGCTTCTTGACCCATCCTTCGAAGTCTTTCAGCATGTACGAGACGGGCTCGTACATCTGCCTGGTAGATGATGGGCTAGCAGGACTTTCCATATCTCTCAATGAAGTGTCTGATCGTCTTCTCATACCGGTCCAGCTTCGGTGGCGTGATCTGCTCGAACATGATTGCGCCAGTTCTGAACACCCTGTAGCAGTCCCGCCACGATTCGAAGTCAGAGGGCCCGTAGAGCTCAATGGGGACTATATCTCCGGCGCAGTTGGGCCTCACTCCTTTCATCTTGATCTTCAGCTGCCTGGTCAAGTATATGCACTTCGTCTTCGTCAGCTTGATTGATCACTTGGTATAGGTTGACCTCTCTCGCATTCGTTGTGGTGGCCGGTGTGACAGCCGGGACTGATGGTGGCGTCGCCCGGGTTTCCATTCCGCACAAGAATCTACATGTCCTCGCACATGTACCAGCTTGACCCAAGTTGAGCCACTGCGCCACGCCCGCTGCATTGGGAATCTGCCATCTGGTGAAGACTGTGTGCAAATCTGCCGGTGGTATGATGGCTATGATGCGGGGGGCCTCAGTGCCGTGGACTCCCAGCAGAGTGAAAAGATTCGAGGGTCTTTGGTGGTGAGTTGTCGTCCGCCAATGGCCCAAGGCCAGCCCGCGCATCATCGGGGCCCATGGAGACTGACACGAAGACCGGATGGCAAAGTGGTCTGTGCAGGAGTTGACGATCGACAGCAAAGGCACAGGGGCCTCAAGCAACTGATGGAAGCCAGGAGTACCAACAGGCAGAGGGGATGCAAAGGAAGATGGACAGGTTCAGCTGGATGAAGAAGGGCCAGCTGGGTTGACATGCCATGGACCTGAAACAAAAACCTGAGGTCTTATGGCATCTTGAGCCAAAATGGACAACAGGATCTGGCCTTCCTCCCACTACTGTTGATCTACGTTCATTGTTAAATCCACACTGCATGTTCCACACAACAAGACAAGTGAGACAAGTCCAGTGGTCCAGCCAAGTATCAGTATGTCTGCTGTACGAATGTATACAAGTAACTTCAAGTTGCAAGAGATCAAAGACAACATTCCGTAATATTCCATTCAATCCCTCTGTCACAAACAGATCCACCGCAGCCCCGCAGCACTTCTTTGGGCCTTTCAGAGGTCTGCCCAGCGGCGACCGCATCAGCCTGGACTCTTCCCGAAGATTTCACAGGTTGCAAACAGCTCGGTTTTTGTTGCCAAGTTATTTGGTCAAGTTTCACCCTGATTCACCCGGTGCTTTCGCCATTTCGCACTATTTTGAAAGCTTAGCCCATTTTTGGAAACAAAAGTCTGGACCTGTTGGGGCTGGACCCTGCGGTCACCAAAAAGCAGAAAAGCTTCGCGCGGCTTTCGCAAAATTCGGGCACCACCAAAAAAAGGCAAACCCGTAGACATGATTAGACATGCACACAACAATAGTACCGTACTTGACAAAGAATCATGAATTTTAAGCTTTCCCTGAGCTCTCGCGCGGTTTGAAAATTGGTGTGTCTTGGGGAGCTTTTCTGGGCTTTCAAGCTGCAGAGTTCGTACTGATAACTCCTTGGAGATTTTGACTCGTCTTGACTCGATATTGACAGTATGACACTGGGCACTAAAGGCACTGAAGCTTTAAAGTGGAAACTATTGGAAACTGCTGGCCTGGGAACCTGCCATGGCACCAATGAGCACTCATTCGCATCGCTTGAAATAGGCGTGCAGATCTGCAAAGCGTCTGCAGTGTGGTTTGTATCTGAGATGTTTCAGACTTTCGGGGATGAGATAAAGTCACCATTCCGCGGTGCTATTGAACTCTTTATTATGGCATGTGCGAATGATACTATGAGTGAAACGCACACCAGTCTCAAGCAGAAGCATGGGCAACGTTCAACCACAGGATCATCACAAATACGACTCTGAAGATAGAGCTTAGAACATGTGACTTGAAGCTTGAAAAGGCTGAGGTATGAAGACAGTTGAAAACACCAGAAACGGGGACACCAAGTTCAAGTGAGCACTGAATGAGACAGAGATAGATCCCATGTAGAAGCATGGAAGAATCATATCCACAACCTCCATACTTGAACCACAAACATCACAAACCCAAGAAAGAACGGAAACGATTGCATGAGTCAAATATCAAATCATTTTGGGCCATCCAACTCAAACAGAATCCGTTTGAAGTACTTTGAATCTTCAAATTTCACCGGTGAACGTCTGTCATGTCAGAGTCGCAAAAGCTTTTTACACCACTTTTCTGAGCACATAGATCCAGCCTTGACACAGAAACCAGTATGATCAATGTGTAAGTGGCAATGGGCCCACTGGCCCACTGGGCCACTGGGCCCATTGGATCCACCAGCAATTCAGCAGCTGTATATCTTGATTGATGATAATTGGGCTTGCTCTGAGTTTTACTGCTTGGTTTCGCCAAGGTACAAAATGGCTGCCGTCTTGGGTCTGACCCATTGGAGCCATTGCTTACAGCTTCCCCGGCTTCGCCCGGAGGTTCCTGCAGCACTGTGGCATAGTTCCATCTGTGATATCCCACAGTTGTGCACAAGTAGGAGGAAGTTTTGAGACTTGAGCCTAGAACAATCGGCAGAATGATACCAGCAGTTGTGGGACTTTATCTTGACACATTCCTTGATAGATTCACTCTCGGCTCCTCTTCCGCCTCCTGGATATGTCCTGCCTGTGCCTGCTTCCTGCCGAAGATCAGCTTGTTGAGTCAATGTCTCGAATGTCTCAAGCCAAGTTCTGATAGGAAAACATAGGAAAACCATGGGAGAGAGCAAACCCATGAAAGCCTCTCCAAAGCATCCCACAGTCAAGGTGCTCTTCAAGCTTACTTACCATACTGTCGCATTGGTCTCCTCGCTTTGAAGATCCTGAAGGCGTCAAGAAAGGCCATCCTCCTCAGCCGACAAACAATCACTGGAATCCCGGCATGCCTGCGATTTCCACAGCTTCGAAGCTTTTCATGGCCCTGCCTCAGTGCCTGTTTCGCCTCCTCAGCTGCTTCTTGCAGCAGCTGGGGTTGTTGCAAGGCATCTTTCAAGGGCGCACCAGGAGGCAATTTGCAGCGGAACATATTGATGAAGGTTGCCTCAAGATGGCAAATCTGGTTGCAAATCCACCCAGTCCCAAGCACCCAAGGCACCCACTTGCAGTCCCCCAAGGCCCGCCTGTGGTGAGAGGCGGCATTTTCTGATCTCCAGGCACTGCCAGGTGCCATGGCTCTTCAGCAGCTGCAGGCGTTTCCCGCTGTGGGAGACCACAATCAATAGCCCCTCAGGCCGCAAGACGCGCCAAACCTCTTCCAGCATGGCCTGGGGCGTCCAAACACAGCGGAAACCGATGGAAACAACAACATTTGGGCTGAGGTATTGTCAACCAATACACGGGAAATAGGGCTGCTGGCAACTACTGGCAACACACGGTGTGACTTACAAAACAAGCGACCCTCTATAATTATCATGCTATCGACCAGAATCATTTCGCAAGCTTCCGCTACAAGCAATTCCGCCAATTCGAAAGAAAAAGGACAATTGATTTCAGAACTCGGTCCGAGTTGCTCCTGCGAACTCATTGGTTCCAGGGCTCATCATGGCATCGAGGGTTCCCTTGTCCACAGCCAAGTGGAAACTGTCGCCATCAAACGTCATGGCTGTCGCATCCATGACTTGCCTTGAATTGCAACCACCACACAGCAGGATCTGGTGGGTTTATTGCTTCACAAAAAAATAGTTGGCCGTTACTACTAAGAAAGCCGTTTTGTTCTCAGAATCCTTCATGCAAATCAGTAAAGTAAACAGCTGTACACCTCACTAACACACTACTGGATGATGGTAAAGTAAATTGTTCTGCCATTTATATCCTTGGCCAGCGGACTCCACGGAAAATCAAACAGCTGTGAAAGTTGTTTCTTGACCTTTTGAGACAGGATGCCAAGTCATTCCTGGCCTGTCAAAGAGCTGCTTCATCTTCGAAATCGCGGAGTTGGAGATATCGATGCTGGTGATGTGCTGGTACCCAGCGCCATGCAGCTCTGCAGAGAAAGCGGAGTTGCCACAACCGACCACCAGCAGCGAGTCTTCGCAATGGCTCTTGATGGGGCAAAACTCCTCGAAGGTATCGTTCAGTTCATCGTAAGTGGCATACCAGTCAAAAAGGCCTTCAGTATCTTGGAAGCGAGCATCCCAAAAGTCGGGATTCGCGTAATCTGGCTTCATCGGATCAGCCTTTGGGCCGTTCGGATATCTTGGAAGCGCCATAGACAACTCATCGCAGTCCATGGCAGGGAACGAGGTGTGGGTGTCTGCCGGGTGCTATGGAGTCTTGGTGTTCTCCCCCTGCCATTTACAGTACAATTAAGATCACCAACCGTGTCTCTGTTCTCAGAAATGCACTACATCCTGTTTGTGGCCCTGTCCTGTTTAGGTAAAAGCGTGGCGATTGGACACGATATGAAGACTGTGGTAGGATTGTTGTACGTAGGACTGCTCTCACTGTGACAACTACTGCTGATCATGAATGGGATATCCGTGCTGTGAAGATCTACGACAAAGCAAGCTTAAGCCCAAGTCTTGGTGACCGCTATTCAAACCAACCAGCTATAACCAGCTGCCGTGCAAAGCTCTGTATAGCAAACGTCTTTTGGAGTATCGTGCAAGACTTTCAAAAGTGAAGTGGCACGATTGGCACACTTCGGCACATTTACAAGGAAAAACGGAGACGTCTGGTCGATTCCGTCGACTAAAGTGTGTCATTATCAAGAGATCAGTCCCTTTGGGATCAGACTCGGGGTGAAAGAGCTGATATGAATCATCTTAGAATGAATTTGCATTGGTTCATAACATTTCATGTAACAGTTCAGAGTATTTCACAATGTAAATTCATCAAAGTCTGTCTCTGTCATGGTTTGATGTATTTTTTGCATAGTGGTGCCCCCAATTTTTGATTTTTGAAAGTCGTAAAACTCATCTCAGAAGCATATCTCCATGCGGACTCTCAGGCTTTTCAGCCGAGCTGGCACCTCACAGGCGGCAGCGACCCCGCTAAGAGACCGATTTTCGGCCGTGCGTTTCATCACATGTTTAACACTCGTGATGTCCTCGTGAAGTGAAAAAAACTCACGCCAAGCCTTTTTTTTATGACTGATTTGAGTGTTCCTTTCCTTCGCAATTCCAGTGTGTTTTGAGAAAAATGTATTTTCGCCTCGGTGCCATTGATTTCGCTTGACAAATGTACAGTATTTTTTTGGGCTCTCAAATTGAGAGTATTTGTGTCGAAACGCACGCGTTTTATGTATGTTGCATGATCATGATATAGCATCCATGAAAAAAAATGAAGATGTGAAGAGTAATCAGCAACACGGGCAGCAGACTCTTTTTTGTTCTCACATTTTCTTCAGCGTCTTTGCCGTCACTTGGGCAATACTTTCATTTCGATGCAAAAACTTGCATAGCCATGTTTTTGCATAAAGGAAAAGTTTCTTGTCGGGACTTTTCAAAGTGCTTATATAGAATCCTTCTTTTCAAAGATTTCAAAGGTTTTCTATCAGACATTACATATGTATCAATTATAGATAAATATCTATATTATATATATGTATATATATATATATAATTGTATATCAATAGATACATACATGTTGAAATCCCAGCAACATGACGTTGAAATCCCAGCCCAACCCCACCCCACGGCATCCCACCCAATCTTAGGTAGCATCAAGTACGTGCGCATGTGAAACTGAGGACGTCTGTAGCGCAGCATCAAGTACATTTGCAAGTGCAAGTGAGGACGTCTGTAGCGTAGCATCAAACACGTGTGAAAGAGCAAGTGAGGACGTCTGTAGCGTAGCATCAAGTACAATCTATAGCGTAGCATCAAGTACGTGTGCAAGTGCACTTGAATGTTACTGTATTGTTCCACCCCCCACCCCACCCCATCCGGAAAAAACGCATAAACGCTAGGTCGGTTTTCGGTCTGCAGGCAAAAACATCTATCATCTGTATTCAAATGTATATAAATATAAACGTATACCTGATTGTATACAATTGTATGGATAATGAATATAATATAATTATTATGATCTTATAACATAATTGTATATGTATATATCATTGTATATCATTGTATATCATTGTATATCATTGTATATCATTGTATATCATTGTATATCATTGTATATCATTGTATATCATTGTATATCATTGTATATCATTGTATATCATTGTAT